>Ga0123340_1002372_pt1 | contig 16925 bp, 4 predicted proteins | sample SirMexnodulemix_FD_89961 | JGI IMG/M metagenome (GOLD analysis project Ga0123340, IMG submission 89961) | Root nodule microbial communities of legume samples collected from Mexico - Siratro Mexico nodule mix | ecosystem: Host-associated > Plants > Roots > Nodule | place: Mexico: Nepantla... | reverse complement strand
TAAAAATAAATTATATATTCATAAATATTTAGATTTATATAACTGTAGATATCTAGATTTATATAAATATCAATGTTTAAAACAATTCTTTGTAATATATTACATTAAAGTATAAACATGTTCAATGGATGGTGAAATAAATTCACACTTAGTTCAAATTGAAAACCATGAGTGAGTACAGAAACAATACAAGTGAGGGTTAGAGAAATCAATCTTATCTAGTTTTACGTGAATGATAAAAGCTATATTTTTTTCGGACTGATTTTAAATATCTATGTTATATGGTACATAACTAAGTTGTCTACATTATCTTTGAAAAAACGTAAAAGTGTTATCAATGTGAAATATTTTGAATTCTACCAAGAAAGAAACTTCATCTCTCTTCTTTGAAACACGATATCTTATATTTGTAGGTTGTGAAGGAAAATAGAGCTACTTCTTCGAGTTTTACTCTGAATTAGTCTTACTCCACATTGCCCGTCTACAAGCTTTTTAGAAATTATAATATGCAATATGTAATTTAATAAATATTTCACTTGTGATTAATGTTCAAAACGTTATTGGTTTTCGTCAAGAAATAGAAATCTATGTTCTGCTGTTTATATGATGATATTTACATTGTGAAAATCATTTGAACAGAAAATTACAAATCTTATCATAAATTTCCATGTCAAAGTATGGTATAAATTATTCATTCCAAATTATTCAACAGTTAAATTTTTTATTACTTCTGTATTAAATGTTAGTACTCTTAGAATTTAATTTACCTTAACAAACTATATTTATTTACAAATAAATAATTTCCTCATTGAAATTATGTTTACATCTTATGTTTCATTAGGGTTTTTTGTGATATCTTTTGCTAAATTTAAAAATGTTATGCTTTAACATGATGTTATGTTTTTAAGTAATTTTTAATTTAATTTTTCCATGCAACAAACGGGTAATATACTTGTTATACATTAACATTTATTTATAATATTAGTATTTTTTTCATTTAATTTTCTCATGCAGCACACGGATTATATACTAGTTTTCTTTGTGTTTCCTCGTTTTAGTTTTTGTCAACTGATAACTTGTGTTTTTTATGAAGGTTGTCGCAACTGTGGCATTTGGCATGGGACTAGATAAAAGTGATGTTGGAGCTGTAAGGCTTATCACCTTGTTATGGTTTTCTGTATTAATTTGCATGAATTGGTGTACTATAGAAGTCCTCTAGGATGGTATTCTCATATAGTGATTTACTGATTCTCATTGTGCTCTTATTCCTCAAGATTTTTATTTATGGTTAAAATCCAAATATGGGGACAAATGGTCTTGGGTATCTGAGCTCTTCCCTGGTCTCTATTCTTGCTAATGCGTTTAGTTTTCTAGTTAATCGTTCTATTTAAAAAATGATGTCTTCCAGCATCACTCGTACGCTTTACTCTTGTATTTTACACACTACATATTTGCATTGCAATATAAATGATCTTGCATATCACAGTAATTCATACTAGAACTCCATTGCCATATCTGTGTTTAGGTAATTCATTACAGTTTGCCTGAAAGTCTGGAAGAGTATGTACAGGTACATAATTTCTTCTAAACTTTAGTAGTAGCAGGGCAAGATATTATAGCACATGCTTTGCTTAAAGGGAATTGATATTTTAGGAGATAGGACGTGCTGGAAGGGATGGGAGGTTGTCCTACTGTCACCTATTTTATGATGATGAGACATTTTTCAAACTTCGTAGTCTAATGTACAGGTAACACAATTCTTTTTCATTTTTACTTTTCTCACCGTGAAATTGTTCTTTGATGCATTTTTTTGCCCTCAGTGAAGGAGTAGATGAATATGCAGCGAACAAATTTCTGCGTGAAGTATTTCCTGCTGATAAAAGCTCCTGTGGGAAAATATGTTCATTAATCAAAGAATCTGCTTCACGCAGGTTTGATATGAAAGAAGAGGTCCTCTACTCTATACTACAATTCATTTAAATTTATAGTTTGATTACTCAAACTATTTTCAATTAAAATTTCAGATAGATTTCATGACATCTTGTTCAGAAGTCAATCATGCTGATATTTTGATGATAATCAAGGGGGAAGAGATATTGAAATTTTGGTAGCTCCAATACATGATTTCATTAGGAAATCTTTAGGGTATGCATGCTATGTCAAAACGCCATTTTTAGCATATTATGAGTGTAGGTCATCTTGTTATCTGTACAGAAAGGTATTAATTTTTTATATCAAGAGATCAAGATTGACTTCAAACCGGATAATAAGGTGGGTTTATGTGTCTTGATTAGGAATTTTTCTTTGTGGACAATCATATAGTTGCAACTATCAGTCATCTATCTGGTTATACGAGGTTTAAGATGCTATTAATGAAACCTGTTCCTGTAAGGAAAATCTAGACAATATATGTTGACTATTTTCGTCTAGGTCTACAGTTTAAAACATTTTTCCTATATTTTTCTTTGCCAGGTGATGCTTACTCTTCTGACACGCTTGGAGTTGGGTAATGTGCAGTACTTGCAGTTACTTCCACAGATAAATGCAACTTGCACTTTGGCTTTCCATAAGGTGTTTCCAGACACATGTTTGCACGTGGAATTTGTTACACAAGATGAATAAATTTATGAATGCTTGTCTCCCTAAATCTATATATTTAAACTTGATGTTTTATATAGGACATTCTAATCTTATGTTTGCTAAATTTTATCTGAAATATAGAAAACATAATATGGTTTGACCGTTTGAATCATCATTTAGTTGCTTATATTTTTAACTTTTGGTATATTGCAGACTACTCCGCCATTACTTGCCCAAAAAGTATCTGCTATAGCTGCAATTCTAAAAAGGTCATAATATCAAAGAATATTACACTTGTCGTCCTTTCACTTTTCCAGATTTTTTTCCCTTTTCCCCTGGATGGTACTGTTTTACAAGTTTTCTTAATGCTGTTAACCGCGATCAATATGGGGTATGATTCCAAACTTTAATTGTATGAAGAGAAGGTATATTTACTGATGACACCTGGTTCCTGATTGTGATCTTTAGAGAAGCAGTTTAATTCACTTACACTCGTACTTTTGATTAATGGAATCGTTGTGTGATTTTTCAGATCTGAAAATAAGCATGGGCAATATATTTTTGACATCCCTACTGTGGCAAATGACATGGGGGTTACAGCAGTTGAATTAACCAAGCAGTTGTACGACCTGAAGGTTTGGATTAGTGGATGTAAATTTTTCTAGAGTTCACGTGTGTGCTTAACAAATATGTTTAAAAGGTGCATCAGGAGGTTTTCTTTCTTCTGAGTAACGACACTTTAAGCAAAGATGTCAGATGCTATGATGGAAGGCTGATATGGGAAATATCTTCATATCACTAAGTCGTTCTTTAAATTGACAAACGAAACTTGGAATGAATGAAGACAGTAATGTTCATTGAAGTACCGAATTTGATTCTGGATACTAGTCCCAAGGACTAATGCTTCCAACTCTTGCCCCTTCATCAAACCTCCAATTTACCAGCACTACTCAAGTTAAATACTGATGAATGTGATTGAAAGAAAAATGGTTACTATATTGTAGATTTATAATATTTTAGCCATAAATACGTATGTTTCTAATTTGATTCTGATAGGACACCTAACCCATTTGGCCTAGTAGCTCTACCCTTAGTATTGGAAGCAATATAAATATAATCTGACCACATAGTTTTTTCGAAACATTCTCAGATGACGGGAGAAATAACTTACGAAATGAAGGACTTGGCCTACTGTTATAGAATCATTGAAGTCCCTACAGATTTGTTATCACTATCAGAAGATATTACTCAATGGTTATCAGAAGTTGAAAATTGTAAGGTGAGGAAATTCTGATAAACTTGTGGTACATTTATTTATTTTTGTGTTTTTTTAAAGTATGTTCATCTAGGATGTTGTATCCTCTGCTCAATTGGTTTTCCTTTTTTTATTTTCAAGAATTGGTATGTAATGTTATTATAACTGATTGGATAATTCGTATGTTGCGTTTTCTTCGTGTTTGTGTGGTTAAATAAGTTATAATTGATAGATTTATTTGCTCATGGTTCTTTTTTTTTTCTTAATAGGTACGAAAAATGGATGCAATGTTTAGTGCTGTATATTTTGCATTAAATCTATGTGATAAGATGCAAGGTTGCAGCGACACCAATCACACACCATGCTTGCAAAGGAAAATATTGGATTACTTTTCTGGAGTTGATAATGCTGATTTATGCAAGAAAATTGGCCAAAGCAGGTTCTTTCTAATTTCTGAGCTAAGTTCTGTACTAGAGAACAAAATTAACCTATGAAATGGCTTTCAACATCGCGAACATAAATTCTATTGGATGTTGAAACGTCAGAAATAAAGTTCACTAGCAAGTAGCAACATACTATGTTGATGATAGGTAAATACTTATGCTACATTATCTTGAACTAAAATTAGTGGTATTTACATGTGCAGTCCTTTCCTGCGAGCGGATATAAAGGTAAGTTGGCACATGAGCATTCTCATCATCTAAATATATCATGTATTGAAGAATTCTTTTTAAAACTTACTTGTTTCTTTGGTTATCGACAGGTCTTTCTGCAGAGCAATTCACAGGCCCGATTTACACCAAGAGCTGTTGCGAGAGTAATGCATGGAATTGCAAGCCCAGCGTATCCTTCATCAGCATGGAGTAAAACTCATTTCTGGTACATACAAATTCTATTTTTTTTTTTATTTGATGACCTTATATGGATAATAGAGAATAAATCGGGCAACTTTGAACTGTTGTACATACAGTGGGAGTTAGAACACTGCACACTTGCGTCAGTATCAATAGACAAACATTAATCATGATTTGTTGTTCCAAAACTTTTAGTCTTTGTTTGGGAAACAAAAGGAGAAGGAAAATCTTGTCAGCAGTAACCGTTCCTTCCATATTTTCCAAACAAAAGCTAAATTATTTTTGACCTTTTGTTTTTTATGGTTTGCTGGTTTTATATCATTCATTAGAGCAAAGTGGTAAAACTAAACTTTTAATTATGGATTTCAGGGGAAGGTATACACGAATAGACTTTAAGGTAGTGATGGAAGCAGCAAAAGAAGAACTTAAAAATTTCGTGGGAAAAGACATTCTCTAACCGTTTAGGACTGATTCATTTTACCATTTAACAAATTTGGATTGGAGGAACAGAATCCGTCCAAGACCTGCATTGATCCAAGGACCAGGAAAAAAGCTCAATTTTGTGCATGTGAAGTCGTTGGAATTACATTATGGAGTTGTGTGGCATGTTACTATTGTCCTAAATGTGGCGCCAGCACACATCTGTCATCTCAAGTTGGGACAAGCGAAAGGAAAAATGAAGCTCTACCCCGTTTTGTGCCTATTGATTTGCATTTTCCAATTGTCCGTTGGGAACTGAGATAGCATGCGCCTGTTGTTGGAGGAATCAAGGATTTACAATCCTTTGCTGTCTGATATTTGTTGTTATCACCTTGTCCTAGAGATCGATCCCTTGGATCATGAAAAGGAGAAGGGTAGATTAACTACCTCCACTTTTAGGCTTCTCCCCTATCTTCAATACCACCCACTGCCAATAATGTTATTATTTCCTTACCTTTAAATATCGACAGCAGTTTTATAATTATTTGTTCATGTGTATATAATTGTTTTCATTTTTTATGTATATATCAAGTGATATTCGAATTGTTTATTTAATTCTGTTGAAGTATATAGAAGGAATTTACATTGTTTTAGTCTTTAATTAGTCACCACCACTAAGGAAAAAATGTGTTTTAGCTTAAAGTGCAGAATTAAGACAGTGACTATTATCTTCTGAGTAGATAATGGTTCAAAGACACGCACACGCAGTTAAAAATTAGAAGAAACAAATTATTAATAAAAATAGAAGAAATAATATATAAGGAGGCAGTGGATATTAAATTAATAATAATATAAGCGAAACCCTTGGCATTATAAAATGTGCCCCTATTGTTTCTTATATCTCCATATTTCAAATCTGGATACTTCCTTTATTCTTCAGTGGACAAATATTCTTGGGTTTTGACATACAGGTATTTTAATATACATCAGGTCGATAATTTCTAAAGTTTACTAAAATTAAACAGTAATAAGGGTATAATTAAAGAATACTTATCTCCATATATTTAATATATATTATGTTAGTTTTTTATGTTTATTAATAACGTATTAAATAATTTGTAATTAATTTAAAGTTTTGATGATACAAAATATTTATAATAAAAACTTGCAATTTAATATTGTGCTTTTGAAGTAAAATTAGCCGATACAGTATAGTTTGTAGAGGATAATTTGTATAACAAAATAATTAAATACTAAATACGGAACACTTTTAACTTAAATTTAATAATCTTATTTTTCAATACTTAACTTTAAATAAAGTGGTGACATTCTACCCGAAGATTCTAAAGAAGAGAAGTATATTCAGGAGTGAAAGGCAGAGTAAGACCGTTAGTTAGCGTTTGGAAGAAAAAAGAAGCAACCCAACCAACCATTGAGAAGACAACATTCCATTCATCTTTTGTTCCTTCCAAGGCTAAGCCTTCCTACATCCCTTCACTTCACAGGTTTTCTGTGGATGAGGCTGCACCCATGCATTCTTTACCCACATCAATCTCTTCCAATTACCCTCTCATTTCTGCCTTTGTTGCTTTTGCCCTTGCCCAATCCATCAAGTTCTTCGCCACCTGGTTCGTATTCCCTTTTCTTTTCTTCCTTTTATGTTTCCTTAACACGTAATCCAATTTCATGTGGTTGTTATGCTTCTAACATTAACTTGTAGCTGGTGCAGTTTAAGACTACAAGATTCATGGACATGTTAAGTTTTTTAATAAGCTAAACCTACTTATACATATGTACATATGAAAGGCATAACTAAAGCATAAGGGTATGTTTGGATGTATGGTTTAAAGGGTTAATTTTTCATTTTGAAGTATAGAGAATTATAAAGGACTTTCCAAGAAAAAGCAACAGCTGATCAAATGGTTTAAAAGTCTTGATGTTTCTTAGATATGCAGGTTCAAGGAAAGGAGATGGGATCTTAAGCAATTAGTTGGGTCTGGTGGAATGCCATCATCTCATTCAGCAACTGTGACTGCTCTTGCAGCTGCCATTGGCTTTCAAGAAGCCTTTCAAGGACCTCTTTTTGCTACTTCCTTGGTTTTCGCTTCTACTGTATGACTTCTCTATTTCATTCTTCACATAAATCTCTTAGCTTCATATTTTATTTACCAATTACTATCATGTAATGGTGGTTGTGTGAGATTAATTTCTGAAAAGAGATTGGTGGCAGGTGATGTATGATGCTACTGGTGTAAGATTGCAAGCAGGACGCCAAGCAGAGGTTTGATGCCATTCTTTGTCCTCTCTCTTTGTTGCCTTTGATTGATGTGCATAGAAGCTTTGCTCCTTTTGTTTAGTTGGTTTCAGTGAATTACATTGAACTAGAATCAATGGATTTTGCCAGGTTCTAAACCAAATTGTGTATGAACTTCCTGCTGAGCATCCTCTTGCTGAAAGCAGACCACTTCGTGAACTTCTTGGCCACACACCCCTTCAGGTTATCACTTTTCCTTTCATTGTTTCCTGCAATTATAACTACCATAAAATGGTACTGCTTCACAGGGTTATATTGCATTATTTCCGTTCATTCAAGATTCTACTATTCTCATACAGTTGCTGATTGTGTTCACTCTCAATTATAATTTGGTTCTGTTAATAACTAGCTTCTCAACAGTTATTTCTTTCATCCTCATTTTACTTAATTGGTCTACTTACTCTTTTAATCATTATAGAAGTACCAACTTTTCATTTTAGTATCTGTACTTAAAAACTATTAATTTCAGTCTTTACATTTCTTATTTGTAAGATTTATGTGGAATTATTTTTTCATAAAGACTTCAAGAAAAGAAAAGTAAAAAACGAAATTGCTTTCTAATAAATTAAAATTAACTTATTTTTAAATTAATTTATAAAATTTTTCACATTTTATTTTTAACCTTTGGATACACTAATTTTAGTTTAAGGAAAAGTCTAATTTCATTTTTTTTATATATATTTTTTTAAAATTTCTTATGGCCAAAATTTTCAGAAACAATAAATATATATATATATATATATATGGAAACTAAAAGAAAAATTATTTGTTGACTAAATAAAGAACTAAATTAACGATTATTTTATCTTAGATCTGTAACACCTCTATTATTGCTTAAATAAATAATTAAACTTCTTTATTGTTTTATCTTATGTCGGCCCATGACGCATGCATTGCCTATGATAGTGCTTGTTAAAGTAACAAGATCTAAGTCCTTAAGAAATTGACAGCACAACCGTATGTTTTTTTCCTTTCAAATTTAAAAATGATACTTTTAAATTCTGTGAAAAAAAAAATGCTTTAGTTTCTTTGTTCAAATGTCTTAGCTTAAACATTATCAAAGTAAATACATTGAAAGGAAAAGAATAAACTAGTTAATTATAAAAATACAACATCAAAATAGGTTGTCAGTGTAAACTGATTATAATAGTTACTCAAATAAACAAAATCTAAAATGATATTTAACACAGAGAGACTAAACGAAACGTTTTTGAAATTAGATTTAAAGTACAATTTTAATTAAAAAAAATAAAAAAGGAGACCAAGTGTGTGTTTCTTTCATACATACAAACTGCAAATGATACTTGTTGACAATGGTCAATTCTTTTATCACAAATGGTTTTTTTCAGTAATTAAATTAAACTGAAACTTTTTGAAGTTTAGAGACCACTTTAATTTTCCATTTGTTTTTAAAATATTATTGTTTATACATGTACTCTTTCAAATTTAAAAAGTTACACTTGAATCTGGTGATAAATGGATGTAGAAAAACATAGAATATAAATGTAATTTGAGATAATAGCAGCAAATAATTGTAAATTGGTGTTTTGTTTTGTCTCATGGTTGTTGTCCTTGGTAGTGCAGGTCATTGTGGGAGGGATCCTTGGACTCTTAACATCAGTTGGCCTTTTAAGACCCCTCACTTCAAATTCAGGCCTTTGACAGTACCAATGGAACAGTCAAATCTTTCTTGTCTTCAAATTCTTCGCTCAAAAATAAGTCTGATGTCAAGAACAGAAATAAAAAATTGAAGGCAATGGACTCCATGCGTTAAAATCTAATTGTGTTTGTGGGTACTAAGTATCTAAGGACTAAGGAGTAATACATATCTTACTAGTATGAGTTTGAGTTTTATATTACTAACTCGTATGAGTTTTACATTAAGAGTTTCAGTTTTATATTAAGAAAAAAGGACCAAGTTAAGTAATGTAGCCACAATCTCATTTTGTTTTAAAGTTTGGATTTAAAGTAGTTTTATAATTTTCTATATATATATATTTGTTTATGGAGCTAATATCATATTATCTTTAGTATGGTCACAGTATTAAATTTGAATTCTCTCCTTAAATTGGTTACGATTGCCTGGAAATAATTCGGTATATACTTATGAAAAATAATATAAAAGGAAGAGAAGGAAAATAAAAAGAGATAATATATTATTAATTGTTGGATATCATTTTATAGAAGAAAGATAGTTATTTATAGTTAATATCAATAAACTTATTTTGCTAAGAATCCTTATTTTGTTGAGAGCCCCTTGAAGCTATATATATATATATATTATTTTAAACTTGAAACACAGGCTGGGAAAGGTAGAAGATAAGATGATCTTGGTTAAAATGTGAGCAACTTGCATAGTAGAAGATATAGGGAGAATCTTCAATAAATCAACATTGATTTTCTTTATTATAATATGGTAGTTAATTTTAATATGTTTAATTTATTAATGTAAAACTTGATTGGAGGTCGTCTGAATAATAAATTGGTTGTCAAAATATAGAAGTATTGACTTAATGTAATGTATATGTAATTATTAAGGAATTATGTTATCTATTCTAATTTATTGATGTTAAAGTTTTTTATTTTGCTTTAGACTAGCTTTCTTAAAGATGACTCAAGTGAACGATATAACCAATATAAATCTTTCATTATCAATACAACTTGTCTAATCGAAGTTATTAAAAGTTTTAAGCTATAATTCACTATTAATAATAAGAAAAATACATTTTCTTAATTCATGTTTTGAGATATTAAAGAGTGCATTAGTAACTTGTCAATAAGTAATAGTTAGTGTAGAAATAAATTAATTAAGTTGGTGAACAACCTGAATAATGTTGAGTATTTGAGTCATAATCTATAAGAGTATGAATTAATAAGAAGATAATTAGTGACCAAAGGTTTTACATAATGGTTTATGGGTATTGATATGGGTATAAGAGATCATTTCAATGTTTAAGGAGATCAAATTATACACATAAAACTGTATCTAGGATTTAACTCTTTCTACACAAGAGGGTAGTAGTCTAAATGTCAAGATTTGAGTGTGATTTGGTCCACCTGTCCTTTATCACGGGATAATTGATACACTTTGTAACAATCTCTCCTTAATAATTATCCTACTAGAAATTAAATCTTTTTTATTATAATTCAACCCACTTAGATAACAGAATAATTGTGTAATTTAATTTTACTTTAAATAATTATCATCCGAATATAACTTGTTTTACTCAACTTTTGTCATAGGAAAATTAATACTCATCGCAACAAATTTGATTTAAAAAAATATTAGAATTTAATTTAGTGTAAAACTAAAAATAAAAATAATAAATAAATATTTAAAAATACTCAATGTTCATGAAGTAAGTTATTGGTCCAACTTGGCCTGTATTTTTTTAAGTTATTACGGTTAGTATTTCATTTATAATTTTTTTAACTTCTATAAAGTTAAATATTTCATTTAACTCCTTTATAATTAAATCTTTAATTAACTTACATAATTTAAAATTAATTATCTTGTAAAATACAGATGTTTATTGTAGGTACGTTTCCTAAATCATGTTAAATTTAAAATATCATTTTCAGCTTTTCTTTTTTTTTCAACTTATTTCTTTCTATTTCTTTTTCTTCTAGATTAATCTAACCATCATACATATGGTAGTTATTGATTATGAAACTCAAAGTGAAATAAGACAACATGCACAACAATGTTTGGTGCAAATATGTGCTATTCTCCATAAATTTTTTCAAATATCATGATTTATTTTATATATTTTCTTTCATAGAAACCATTTATTACCATCCTACTTCCCCCTCCATCATCTTTAATGTCTACCTTATAACAAATAGACTTAACTCCATGCTAAGTCATCTTGCATTAATCATCATTATTGTGACTGCAATATCGATATTTAGTTTGTGGTCAAGATGGACCCCTCACAAAACAATCAAATTTATGAAACTGTCCGTATCATCTCATTGGAAGCGTAGGAGTGTCACGTGAAAACGTCAGAAACCTCTATTACTTCGGCTCAGGAGTATCGCAGATTGTCGATGTTCTTACAGACATCCCACCGTCCACGTGTCATCTTGTTATACTATTCTTTTCAATCTAGTAGCCGTTAAAAGGACAGCCAAAATTTTAACCAGCTTTCTCTGGGGAACAGTACAATATTATTTGTCTACATAGTGGACATCTCATCTCATGACACTTCAACCGAAAAAGAACATTATTTCCCACATTTTTATTAATTAAAAAAATACAGTTCATGATGTATCGGTTTATTATAATATTCTATAAATACTTGTATTAAGGAAGTTAAAAACATAATTATAAATTTCATTTAGGTATTTAACTAGTATAAATTTATGGAAAATAGTAAATTACTTAGTCATTCTCTGCCAAAACACTACATCCACGATTCCTCTGCCATCTTACATTGAAGATGAAATGTGGATTCCACCCCCACATGGCACCTGCATTGTTCAGTAAAAAATGAACACCAATTCCCAAGATAAATAGCTATTCTATGCATCTATGTTTCTTCCTCTGATCATTTTTTATTTATTGTTGTGGCAAGGATACCCCTTTTCTGAACCATGCATAGTATTTTGGTAGTATTATAATGTTCAATGGATCTGAAAATTCATCTTTGCCTCTGCAACTCTCAGAATTTCATGGTCTGAAATAAGGTATTTTTCTCTTAAATACTAAGCTATACTATGTGAACTCCATTTTTTAGCTTCATCTACTCTGTTGTAATGTCTCTCGTACTACATCTATAAAACCTTCACAACATAGATTCAAAGGTGTAACTTGATGAGTCACTGTATTTTGCTTCCAAGCATTGTACACAAGGTTTTATTGAGGTCTTTGTTCATTTTAGGTCAAAGGTTTTCAGGATTCGATGCTTGAGACTTAAGTATTTGTCTAGGTTCATTAGGGTGTCCTTGTTGCAGCAACAAGAGTTACTTTACATAGCCATCCGACGTTTCTGTGTTTCATGTTTGTAAAGACTACTAAATAGACATGCAAGACTCTTAAGTACTAATCTTCAATCTACATTAGACCGGTATTGTATATTTTTTGTTCAGAGTATTAACAAGATCTCGACACATAACATAGATTATACTGATTTTCTATATATAGGATCCATAGCAGAAATTGTAGATCCTGAAAATTTTTCACTGTGTAGAGTTTGGACTACCATTGTTTTTCTTCTCAAAAGATTGAGTTTGTGAAAGACATCTTTGAGGATGAGATACGTAGAAGACAAAGGGTGCTATAACAACCATGGACCAACACAAGAGATCTCAAATAATTCAGAGTTTCACAAAGGAAAGGATGTTACTCGTGTCTCTCACCACCATCGAACAACTATGGGAAAACCAACCCCTTCTAAGTGGGACGATGCACAAAAGTGGCTTGTGGGATTGTCAAAAGGCGAGAAGAGTCACTCCAAAAACAAGCCAAGAAACTCAAACGCAGATGATTTGAGACTGATAGCTCCTGTGCCACAGAAGGAGCATGATTACTCAAGTAGTGAGAAGGAAGAGGAAGACAGTGATGCATGTCAAGATTTCATGACTACAGCTAGTGCCAATGCCATTTCTGCTCAGTATGAAACTGATGCCAAAAGGGTAGAATGTGATGAGTCAAATTGGAGAAACAATATTAAGCCTTCAGAAAGCACAATCCAAGTCCAATCAATATGTTTCAGAGACATGGGGACTGAGATGACACCAATTGCTAGTCAAGAGCCTTCTAGAAATGGCACCCCAATTAGAGCCACAACTCCTGCAACTCGAAGTCCTATTCATTCAGGGACTTCAACTCCAATGAGGGGTCAAAATGCCTTGCAAGTTGTGGAGGGTGTTAAGCACAGTGTAGAAGGATCAACAAGCCCTTGCAAGAGGATTGAAGATCAAGCTAGAAAGTTGAGTCCTCTAGAAAGCCGAGCAATGGCTTGGGACGAGGCAGAACGTGCCAAATACATGGCCAGGTAATTGCTTGACTATTGAACTTGTTCTATGATCAAATGCTAAAATTCAATGAACTAGTGACTGAATTTAATGCAGGAAAAGGGTTTTTCCTTCAATAAGTGCAAATTCAGTGATTTTAGGGATGATTTGTTTCAAAATTACAATTAGATTTGTCACTATGTTTTTTTCAGCTAATAATATAGTTTATTTTCATTATTAAACACTTAACATGAACTGTACTCTTGTTTAGAGAAATGCTCTAGTTCAAGTGAGTTTTCTTGGTTGGTCCACGGACCTTAGGAGTCAAGGATTTAATGTGATTGTAAAAACTTTGCTTGTAAAAACTTTATTTAGGTTCAAGCGGGAAGAGGTGAAGATTCAAGCCTGGGAAAATCACCAGATTAGAAAAGCTGAAATGGAGATGAAGAAAATGGAGGTACAATCCTTACTGAGTTTATTGCAGTTCTTATAATCTAGCTTATCATTAATAAGATATTCTGAAATTGGTACTTCCAAAAGTAGATCTTCCCATAGCTCTTAAACGGTGTTGTAGGTTAGCATTGCAGTACTGTAGTACAACCATTTTTCCCTCAATTTGTTGTAATAAATAATTTTAACCTTTCCAACGCTGAAGATGATAGCTCATCTTTTCATGCCCTGTTAAGAACTCCAAAGCACATCTCAGTAAAGTTGAAAGGTCTGTGAAATAGACTGACAAAGAGAATTATTCCTCAAAAGAAACATGACATGGCAGGGAGCTTTGATCTTTGATATTTTCTTCATGGATTCATTCCCCATGCAGGGAATAGAAAATGTATATATTATGAAACTCCCTCGAGTTGTCATTGATCCACTGAAATAGCACAAGGGTTAAGCAAGTACTCTCTGTAATTGATAGCTTCAAAACAGTACACTGATGCATAGTGATATATATCTTATGTGATACTGATAGAACCTCCTCTGGGTACCAGACATGCATTGCTTTCATCAGTGGGCTCAAGTTTGAGTAAAGTTGCTTTTTACTGCAAAATACCGTACAATTTACATTTGTACAGCTGCACATTTTGTTGTGTATGTACCTATAAGGGATTACTTACTATTATTATCTGACACAACAAAATATTGTGTTGCCAAAGCAAAATCATTGAATTGTGCACATAGTTAATAGATAATTACAGTACTTAAGTAAGTGATTAGGAGTTTGATCTTCAAATTAAAAGACAATTGGTTCAAAGATATGAGTCTCTTTAGTATTGTACAATGTTTAACATATTGATGATGTTGATTAGGCCTAATGGATGTGTTTGAATGAGTAGGTGAAAGCTGAGAGAATGAAGGCTTTGGCACAAGAAAGGTTTGCAAATAAACTGGCTTCTACCAAGAGGATAGCGGAAGAGAAAAGGGCTAATGCACAGGTGAAGATGAATGACAAGGCTTTGAGGACTACCGAAAGGGTAGACTATATACGAAGAACAGGACATGTGCCTTCTTCTTTCTCTTTCAACTTTAAGTTGCCTTCCATGTGTTGGTAGCAGTTTTGCAACCTTTATGCAATATTTGTGTGCAAAAATATAAAAACTTTTCGGTCTGTTCCAACGCAATTATTGTGCTACTTCTAAAATAATGTTGCAAGGTCCATCGTGTTTTTCTTGCTCTCATATTTGTGATTGTTTCTTCCACATTTATGTGTCTCTTTCAGTGATTGTTCCTGAAAAATCAGTCATTGGTCTATGAGCGAGCATAGCAAAATGCGACAATAATGAAGCAACATGTGCATTAACTTAAATACCATTACTCTAGGGTTAGGATTAGGTAAACTCCTAAGTAAAAAATTACAAGTATTTTTTTATATGCCAATGATCATTTCTTATAATCATGGCTATTATTGATGTTTTGTTTTATGTACTTAATAATTTTGTTTTCTTCAAACATCCTTTTTGTTAATCACATGGCTTACCTTCAACTGATCGACCTTCACCTCCCACATTCCACCACTCCCAAGCCCAGTCTTAAACCTTAATCAGGGGTGGGGATGAATTTAAAATTCCAATCCAAATGTAATAAAAATGGATTGAATTTGAAATTGAGATACCTTGCATATTAATTTAAATTTTTTTAATGTAGGTTAAATTTCCATTTGAATTAGTTTAAATTTAGATCCAATTAATCGATTTAATTAGGATAAAACTATTATTAAAATTGAGGCTGTTGTTTTTATTTGAATTAATTTTAGTTGTTATGTTTTTATTAAATAATTAAAAAATTTTAAGGTATTAGTTGTTAATTTTAAGAGAGTGGTGAGCATGTATGGTTACCAATACATAATGGTTTAACTTGAGGATGGATTTGTTCAATAATTCTCATTGAAACTTTTCTTTGGTATTGTTTTTCTTTCATTGCTAACTATTTTTGCTTACAAAACTTTTTCTCATTTTGTGATCTTGTAACAATTCGAGCACTTATTTATGTTCGATGTCTTTATCCACTTTTAATAACTTATTGTTTACTAAAAAGACATTTCATTTATTATTTGTCTTTAGAAAATAAGGTAATAATTTATGTAATGAATAAGACTAATTTTTAATATTTGATCAATATAATGATCAATCATGATTCAAATGAAATCGAGTTTAAACTTTACATTTATAATTTAATATTATGAGTTTAAATTGGGATTTATAATGCATTCTTATTATATAACGAGATTTATAATGCATTCTTATTATATAACGATATTTATGTAAGATTATTAAATTTTTTAAACCGTGCATCATACTTTATAGAAAAATTTAGAAAATAATTTTTCAAAAGAATAGGAGAATGCTTATAAGTAATTCAAATCTTATTTAACTTTTAAAAGTAAGTTGTATATGAAGGGAAGGGTTTTATATATAAATAACTTAAACCTCATTATAAGTTTAGCTAAATTAACGTGGGACTTAAAAACAAAAAAATGGTGTCAATGAACTAAAAGGTAGTACTTCAGTTTAGTCTAAAATGGTTTATTCTACATGATGTGGGACTTCTTGGTCATGTTCTTCTTCAACTCTTGGACGTTTTCTTTCGTCCAATTAAAGGCCAAAGCTACTCACTTATGTCTACAAAATCCTACAATTACAAGAAAATATGTACAACTATACAAGTTTTACAAGATTAAGAAGAAAAAAATTAAATTATAGTATTATACTTTCCAAAATAGTAGTCTTCTTCCTTGAAGTTTCATCATCTTCTGTCCTCTTAGTTATGAACCTTATGATTCAATGGTTTCCATTAACATGATTCTCCCTTATCTAATATTTCCTTGTCTCTCTATCAATTCTCATCTCCTTCTTTGCAAGTTCAATTGGTAAGTTTTCTCTTTAAGTGAGTGATTCTCTTATTTCTATCTTTTTCCCCTTTTTTTGTGGTATGAGATGTGACTTAAGAGAAATATAGGGTCATGAGATAAAATCTTAACCCCTAGAAGAATTATATATATATATATATATATATATATATATATATATATATATATATTTTTTTT
>Ga0123340_1002368_pt1 | contig 16930 bp, 12 predicted proteins | sample SirMexnodulemix_FD_89961 | JGI IMG/M metagenome (GOLD analysis project Ga0123340, IMG submission 89961) | Root nodule microbial communities of legume samples collected from Mexico - Siratro Mexico nodule mix | ecosystem: Host-associated > Plants > Roots > Nodule | place: Mexico: Nepantla... | reverse complement strand
TGTGTAGTCCAAGTGAACCAAGGTTTTTGTTGTTGTATTAAATTCTGATTATGCTTCAGGATGTTCACAATTCTTGTTTGAACTCAGAAACAATATCTATAGACATTAGCATGCTAACAAAATCGCATAAAAATGAATGAAAATGCAGAGGGGAAAAGAAACAAACTGTTGTCAGAAAGCTGATTGAAGAGAATGTTTGTGCGAGACTTGAACTGTAGAAACTGGTCCACTTGAAGGCCAAGAGGGAATGGACTAAACCCACCAGGCCGAATAGAGGAGCCTCCTACTGCAAAGTTTGCACCATGCCTATAATTTGATCCAACTGAGTCCAAATATCCAATCACGTATGGCAGCTTCAACTCTTCAGCTACATATATCCACACACATCCCCATAAAAAGAGATGCACATAAGAAATGCAGAACTTCCATAGTCCAATAAATGAGTAGCCAACAGGATTAGAATGATCTCATCAAAGATGAGTGAAAAGGGTGGCTATTTAACTGATACATACTAAATAAAAATCACATACAAGTAAGAGTATGTTGGTATAAAGCTAAAAGATGTAAAACACTGACACTTCTGTAGAATAACTTATTGACATGTCATACATTTCTGGGACACTAACACTTGAAGGAAACTTTTCAACAAATGTTAAACGCTTTTCAACTGTGTATGTGAGCAGACAACATGACAGAGAATTCTCAAAAGGATTTTTAGAGTGTATCCAAACAAGGATTAAATGTATTATCTATCATGGTTTTGAATATGTGAGGAAAAATATAGACTATGCTTTGCTTACTCATGTAATCTATGATGAGCCATCAGAAGCCCTTCCTGAGAGGCTTTCTAACAAGCTTGTGCCATTAGGAGGCTTCACCCTTGTGAATGCTGCAGAAACAGCTCCCGTGTCTGAATTTGAGTCGCCAAAGTTGTAAATTGCTGGGAACCAACATTTGCTAAAGTTGGAATCTTTCCCAGATGAGACTTGAATGAATGTACATGCAACTTGAACCACCCAAATGCATAAATCAGATTCCTAAAATTCATGGTTGTGCTGTGGTAGCAATCTCTATAAGTTGTTTCTGAAAAATGGTCCTTTACAACTCAATAAATAGGATCATGAAGTGCCCTTTTCAGACTCCAGTGAGGCAACGACTATTCGGTGCTAACTCTGAAGAAGAGAGATGTATATCACCGACAATATTTTCTCAATAGTTATCTGCACATATAAGTTTGTGGCATGACAGTAAATATATGCAATCTTATAGGGTAAAACATTCAATAAATTTCCCATAGCAGTTACTCTGTAACTATAAAAAGATTATCAACTTCATTAATAACTAATTTAGATTAAAAAAATTGTTCATTACTTCTAATTTATTTATCATACTTTTTTATATAATTTGATCACATGTGGTAGTTTATATTTGGAAAATAGAGTAAATTATTGGTTTAAAGAAGATCTGTATAAAGTCTCTATATTACACTTCTCACCTTTTGTGATATATTAATGTCAAAAGGAATAATTTTTTAAGTGTCATCATTGCAAAGCATTTGAAAGTTTATCATACAGCTTTAATATCTAAGTATCAATTTTTTGGTCTATATAGTTACCCCATTTTGTATATATATATTTTTTGCATTTTATAATCCAAATTTTAGTTCTTATACAAATAGTTGAGTTGTTGCACAGTTTCTGTGATAGTTTATTAATGTCAGAAAATGGGGTCTAGTATTAGCAATAGCAACAAAACAATAAAAGTTGTAAATTGCTGGGAACCAACATTTGCTGAAGTTGGAATCTACAATATAATAATTTCTACAATATCCCCTGTTCAAGAAAAGACATTGTTGCACTCCAAGAAAGCAGGTTATTCAAAAGGACTCCAATGTCATGATGCTTAAGGAGATAATTGTCCTCTGTCTTTGCTGTAATATAAATGCAGGGTCTGAATAGAGATCAAAATACAACGAAAATCATTGATACCACTTATCTAAATGGATTGCTTAACAATCTCAGAAAGTAATATGATATTCAATTAGCTAGCTTAATCTCTGATGTAGGAGTCACAATTGGTACAAACAGATTTTGAAAGACCTATGCAAGAAATAGGGTAGAAACACATTCATAAAAAGGTTACCATCACTTCCGAAGGTTTGCATCAAGATAGAATGAGGGGTCAAGAAGGATATCCTTAAAGAATTGCTTAGAATCCTGTCAGTCAAAGAGGGTGTCTTTTGCTCCATACAGACTCAGATTGGAATACTATAAAAAGATAATGTGATTAGCAATCAAATCATTAAAATATATAAAATCAATATAACTCTAGTATATTGTTCTCATATTTAGCATTTCTATAGTAGTCTTCTATACATTACTATTTTTCATTTATGTTTTTGGGTCTAAACAAAAGATTTGAAGTTATCATATTTGTTAACTGACAATTTAAATCAAACTTATCCTATGTGAAATTTAGCATAAAAACAAAACAATAAAAATTATTAATGTGATTACTTTTACAATGTTGTAACCAGCAAATCCAATATTTGCAATGCTAAAACATAATTACTAATTTTGTTGAAAAGCAATATCAGATAACAATAGGAAAAAACAAGTTGTAAGAAAAAAATGTTTGATTTGGAAAAATAATTATATTAATTGATCTGGTAGAATTTTGAAATATATTTAAAAGTATAAAAGATATATTATACGAAGAAGCTTGTCATTTTACTTTATTCATATAATATATGAAGTAAAAATATTATGAAATATCAAATATCAACAGTATATGAATATTAGTTTTTAAAATTTAAATAATAAATAAATATTTTTTTTGTACAAAAACTATTTTTCTTAAAAAAATGAATGATTCATAAAAACTAATTTAAGTAGAAGATATTATGAAAATGTTATCGATGAGATTTCCAGATTGAAATATTTGCAACTAACAAGACTGTAACGGGAAAAGTAGAGAGATATTGTGGAGAAGTAGCACCTGTTGAAGTCAGCAGATAAATTTTGAACTTGCTACTCATCTTATTACAGAATAGTCAGTCGTTGAATGTGAGCAATCTTTGCCCAGTCTTCGCCTTCTGGATTTTGACAACGCTGTTTGAGCAATGGACATCTCCAAATTAGAAGAGAAGAGATGGATTTGGGGAGACCCTCCTCTGGTAAGCATTGGAGGTTGGGGCAGTGAGAAAGTTCGATAGAGGAGAGGTGGCAAAGACCCTTGTACTCCATCTTTTTCAGATTTGGACAACTAGAGATTTGAAGAGAGGTCAGAGAGCTTGGCAGCAAAACTTCATCGGGAAAACACTCCACATCCACCTTTTCAATCCACAACCTTTCAAGACATTTGTTGGCATCCAAGGCCTCTCTCAGGGAGGCAATGAGTTTTAAACTTGAAAGAGACATACGTTTTACATTTGATGGCAAACCTCCGTCTGGGAACTTCTCCACTCCTGGACACTCAACTATATGCAGTCCGGTAAGAGACGGAAGCAGGATTTGCATACTAGGAAATGATTCAAATTGAGGGCAATCCTCAATTGTTAGTTTGTTGAGACGATTATGAGCGTACTCCTGTGAAATTCTTCTTAGGTTTTGGCACCTTCTCAGTTCAAGTGAATGGAGCTTTGGAAAGAAATCTAGCGGAAAGATTGTAAGAGAGTGGCAAGAACCATCAATCCTCATTTGTTCAAGGAAATCGTAATGGGAAACGGGAATAATCACTAGTGGACATGCACTAATGCTCAAGAATTCAAGCGACGATGTATCCATGTTGTTTTCGCTAATGATGAGCTTATCACAATCATGTATGCTTTAAACGAAGAAGTTGCTCTGACAGACCTTTCAGTTTAGGACATTGATACACATAAAGATATTGAAGACGTGGAAAACAAGTAGTTTTACATTCCCATTCTTCCCATTCCTTCATGTTCTCGAATTTCAATCTTTCTAAGGACACAAATGAAGAAGAGCTGCTCTCATAAAATTCAGCACCAATGCTTACTATTCCATCAAATCCTCTAATTATGAGGGTCTTCAGAGATGACAAAAGTCCAAAGGAAGGCAAACACAGGCAATATTTACAGTTCATTAACTGTAAGAATACCAAATTTGATAATGATTTATTGAATATCCAACTTGGGAATTGAGTACCATAATAGCTCCTTATTGTTAAACATTCCAAATGTTTGAAAGGTTGTAGATTCTCAAGTACATTCTTTTCTTTCTTAGGATCATCAGGGATGTGATGCGAGTTCCATTTTAACTCTAGGTCCACAAGGTTTTTACTTTTCAAATTTGTTTCTAATGCTTCCAAAGGATTCATAATATTCTGCACCTCTTTGATTGATAGCCATCCATGAAGATTCAGTGCTCCTAACAACTTAGTACTGAGCTCACTATTTCTATCAATGAAAAATGTACTCAGTACTTGAAGATTCTTGAATTCTCCAAAATGCCTTGGCATCTTGGTGACTTTTGTATTTTCAAATTCGAGGCAACGCAATTTGGTGAGTTTATGCAAATTTGAGGGAAACTCTTTCAGTTCGAGACAATAGTTCAACTTCAGTATTAGCAAGTTATATAGCAAACATATTGAGTCGGGTAGTTTTTGAATCCAAGTCTGTGAAAGATCTAACGACTGGAGATGTTTAAGATCACCTACAGAATCAGGGACCTCTCTAAGGTCCAAAAAACCACGAAAATATAAGACGCGTAAGAACTTAATCTTGGAGAACAAATCATGTAACCTTGAATTGGCAATGAAAACTGCCAACGAATGTTCTCCCAATGTGTGTAATAGGAAGAAATGAACGAAGTCTTTTAGCATCAGTTAAACTGCCAAAACCATCAAAACATTTGACGTCATTGATTGCAAATGAAAAGTGACGGGTTGTTTTCGGCATACATCGGCCTTTATCAAAGTTCAACCTGAAACAGAAATCCCCACAAACATATTTTGCCAAATCATTCAAGAGGTCATGCATGACGAAATGCCTGTTCAAGCTTGATTCATACAATGTGACAAAATGCCTTTCTGTGTTTGATTGTTGAAAGAAAGATCGTGACAATAGATCATTAAAGTACTGTTCTCCAACTTCTTCTGGTTGTCCAATTTGCTGTGGACACTGTAGAAAATTTTCGCCCATCCACAACAAAATTAACTCTTGTTTCACAAACTCGTAATCTTTGGAGAATAAGGCACAATAAGCAAAGCACCTTTTAAGATGAGAAGGAAGGTAGTGATAGCTTAGAAATAGCGCAGGGATAATTTCACTGTCTTCTTTTGGTAAGTCCCATATATTGCTTTCTAATATGCTCTGCCAATCTGAAATGGATGACTTTGTGCGTAACAAGCATCCAATCGTTTTCAAAGCTAGAGGTAATCCCTTGCACTTCTCAACTATCCTTCTGCCAATCTCCTTTAACTCATCGTTCAATTCAAGATTATCATCTTTTGATGCGTGTTTTTCAAAAACTTTCCAGCATTCATCCTCTCGCAATTGCTTTAGGCGATGGACTTTAGACTGCATGATAGAAGCAACATTCTCATGACGTGTTGTCACAAGAATTCTACTTCCTGGAGCCCCATAGGTAAGAGGAGTTTGCACAGCTTCCCATTTATCTCGTCTTTGGTTCCAAACATCATCCAATACAAGAAGAAATTTCTTTCCCGATAAATTCTCTTTCAGTTTTTGGTGAACCATTTCTAGGTTTCCACTGTCATCTTTCTTATCAGTGATTGCGTCGAGAATTGTTTTCGTCAAGGTCAAAACATCAAAATGATCTGAAACACAGACCCAAGCTTTGGTATCAAACTTAGCATGGTCCATCTTTGGGTCATTGTATACATGTTGGGCGAGTGTGGTCTTACCTAACCCACCCATTCCCACAATAGAAAGTATTGATGGTTGGTTTTGAATGTCGGTTTCCAATGTGAGCCAATTCATTATCGTTTCTTTGTCGGAATCTCTGCCATAAATAACGCTTTCAGCCACCAAAGAAGTTGATGGCAATTTCTGTGTCACGTTACTACCAGATCCAATAGTAGAATAAGTAGACTCTTTCAAACCTAGAGCACCCTTTTGCCTTGCAAGATATTCTAGTTTGTCAAGGATTTCTTTCAACCCTGATTCAATTTTCTTGTTAAATGAACTAAAAGTAGCATTGAAGAAGTTTGATACCTTGTAAGTGATGGTTTGAGGTTGAGATTGAGCTTCCACTTGGCATCTGGTGAATTCATAGTCTATTTCACCCAAAAAATCCTCTGCATCAAAGACAGCCTCTTTGACAGCAAAAAGCCATGCTTTGACGTGTGGATCTCTGAACTGCTTTAGTTCTGCATCGTCAGCGAGAGCATTGATGGAGTGCAGCATGATGTTCAAATTGGCGAGCAGCTTCTCATCAAGTTTTCTTCGACGAAAGAAGTCAAGAAGTTGAGGAGAAGTGAGCCTGTCGAAAGCAACCTGAAGAAAAGCGGAAAGAAGAGCACCACCAACAAGTTCTGCTGCCATGGTACGAATTGGAAAGGGAGTGAATGGTGAATGAAAGTGTGTAATTTGAAACGGAAGTTTAAGAGACAGTGATTCAGTGCAGGGATGGTATCGTGATGAAATGAGTAGTTATCCATTTTACGAAGAAGCATGACTTCACTTTAGCGACAGTGAAACATCTTTTCCTTTGATGGTTACTCAACCAATAACTTTTAATACTTTATGACAACGCTATTCTCATCCTTGTTACGCAATAATGGTTAGATTAAGAACGGACCTTTCAAACATTGGAACATTGGATAAGTTTGATTCACCATTATAAAATGTGAGCAATTGGATACTCATTCGACGGTTGTGATGAATTTAAAGTGTGAAAGTTTGGAATCCTGAGTGTAGGAAATCTGTCTAGAGAGAGGGTTGAGGGGCCAGTGAAGCGATAATTGTTGAGTGTTTCTGATAGGAAAAGTGTTCACAGCAGTAATCCATCAATGGATGTCTGACAATACTGTAAGAAATCACCAAAATTTTCACCACTGACATCTGACTTGATATTTAGTATTTTGAAAGCAAAATTTTATATTGGCCAAATAAACTTTAATTGCTTGGATATTCTCTGACCTCAAAAAAGTTATCTTTTTTGCATCAATTATATCATATTGATGCAAATTTATTTGATTACTAATGCTCATTCTTTCTTTGTTCACTTAATTGGTTATCATGAGATAATTAAGCTAGTTTAGTATATGCAGTTAGTAATTTTTAATTAGCCAAGATTAGTCTTTTTGTTCTCTGTATTGATGATTTTTCTCAACTTGGTTTAATAGCGGTTTCTTCTCTGCATTTTTGGTTCTACTATGCTACTGGTTTAATGCAGTATATGGTGAATTGATTGTCCTCAAGTGTCCTACTTACTATTATGTCACGCTTCTTTAGTTATGCAGCCAAAAACTGAGCATGCTTATGCATTGAGTGTTGAACCATCAAAGCAACGATTACACATCTGCTCTTCTGTATTGGATATATCTTGGAGATAAGTTTTCTTTGTCATTTGGTTCCTATGATAGCAGTGAAAATGCGCTGTGCTCCCGCATGTCATTGACTTGTTTGTTATATCTTGCACACACAGAATATATAATATGTATAGTTTATTTGTGAATTTTTATATTTGCAAGGGTTATTTAGTTATTGTTTAGATGTATGAGATATCTTTTGAAGTTGGGGTTTACCATGGGGATAAATTTGTATTAAGAATTGATATTGACCACTGGTGGGATAAACATCTATGAGTGAATGGTTTTCACATGATGCGCAACTCCAAAAACTATCATGTGAAAAATTGTTTGACTTGGGCCTATTAAATTTGATTGTGTTTCGTCTTACCAGTTATCTCAATCTTTTGCACTAAGGAGGAACCTAATTGCAAATTCAACAACATTCAATTATTACACCATTAAAATTCAAATTAAAAATTGGATATAATTTTTCTCAGATAATTAATGGTATTTTTTAATAATATATTTTGCATTACACATGTAATGTGGATTTCTATTAACGTATCTAAAAGATATTGTAAAATATCTAATGTTGCTTCCATTAACAAACACGTATACCTTTTAGGGTTCAATAATTACACAAGCTTTACATACCTAATCTATATTCAATCCAAATCTGAAGAGGAAAATTGTAATGTCAGAAGTAAAAGCCAAGTGCAATGCTCACTGCTTCAAGTAATCATGAAGAGAAATACAAGTTGAAGTTCTAAGAAAGGAAGTTTAAAAGTATTTTTGCATTTCACAACTCCATTTGCTTCAATTTCAAACCCTTTTACTTATTTTCTGGGTATTTCATCGTAAAATGGTACAAACAGACCTTGAACGAGCTATGGAAGAAATAGGGTTGAAAACATGCATAACAGGTTACCATCAGTTCTGAAGGCTTGCATCAAGGTAGAATGAGGGGTCAAGAAAAATATCCCTAAAATATTGCTTAGAATCCTTTGCCAGCCGAAGAGGGTGTCTTCTGCTCCCTCCAGACTCAGATTGGAATACTGTAAAAAGATAATGTAATTAGCAATCTAATCATTGAAATATATAAAATCAATATAACTCTAGTATATAGTTATCATATTTAGCATTTCTATGCTATACATCTGTATTTTTCATTTATGTTTTTGGGTCTAAACAAAAGATTTAAAGTTACATTTTTTGTTAACTGACAATTTAAATCAAACTTATACTATGTGAAAGTTAGCAGAACAACATAATAATAAAACTTACTAATGTGATTACTTTTACAATTTTGTAATCAACAAATCCATAGTGATATTTGCAATGCTTGATAATTACTAATTTTGTTCAAAATCAATATCAGATAACAATAGAAAAAAGCAAGAAGTAGAAAATTGTTTGATTTGAAAATATATATATATATCATGGCGATTACAGAATGAAATGTTTGGAAGTAAGAAGATTGTAATTGTGGAGAAGTAGCACCTGTTAAAGTGGCAGACAAATTTTGAACTTGCGGCTAATCTTATTATCTAATATCCAGTTTTTGAATGTGAGAAATCTTTCCCCAGTCTTCGCCTTCTGGATTCTCACAACGCTTTTTGAGCAGTGGACAGTCCCAAATTTCAAGAGATGAGATGGATTTGGGGAGACCCTCCTCTGGTAAGCATTGGAGGTTGGGGCAGTGCCAAAGTATGAGAGAGGAGAGGTGGTAGAAACCCTTGTACTCCATCTTTTTCAGATTTCGGCAATTAGAGATTTGTAGAGTGGTGAGAGAGCGTGGCAGCAAAACTTCATCGGAAAAACACTCCAAGTCCACCTTTTCAATCCAGAAGCTTTCAAGACATGTGTTGGTCTCTCTCAGGGAGGCGATAAGTTTTAAACTTGAAAGACCCATACTTTTTACATTTGATGGTAAACCTCCGTCTGGGAACATCTCCACTTCTGGACACTCAAATATCTGCAACTTAGTAAGAGACGGAAGCAAGATTTGCATGCATTTTGGCAACAACTTCAAATTCTCACATCCTGCAATTGTCAGTTCTTGTAGCCATGGTGCAGATAATCCTTCACTGGGAAATGATTCAAATTTAGGGCAACTATATATTCTTAGTTTCTTTAGATGATTATGAGCGTGCTCCTGAGAAATTCTTCTTAGGTTTTGGCACTTTATCAGTTGAAGAAAACAGAGCTTCGGAAAGAAATCTAGCGGAAAGATTGTAAGACAGTCCCAACCACCATCAATCTTCATTTCTTCAAGGAAATCGTAATGGGTAATTGGAATAATCACTAGTGGACATGCATAAATGCTCAAGTATTCAAGCGACGATGTTTCCATGTTGTTTTCGCTAATGATGAGCTTATCACATCGACCAATAAATAGATCTTTTAAACAACGAAGTTGTTCTGACAGACCTTTCAGCTTGGGACACTGATTAATCCAAAGACGTTGAAGACGTGGAAAAGAAGTAGTTTTACATTCCCATTCTTCTCATTCCTTCATGTTGAAGAATTCTAAACTTTCCAAGGACAGAAATGAAGAGGAGCTGCTCCCATAAAATTCAGTACCAATACTCACTATTCCATGAAGCCCTGTAATTTTGAGGGTCTTCAGAGATGACAAAAGTCCAAGGGGAGGCAAACATAGGCAATATTTACAATTCTCCAACCATAAGAATACCAAATTTGATAATGAATTATCGAATACGGAATTGTGTGCCACAATAGCTCATGATTGTTAAACGTTCCAAGTGTTCAGAAGGTTGTAGATTCTCAAATACTTCCTTTTCTTTCCTTGGATCATCAGGGATGTGGTCCGACTTCCATTTTAACCTTAGATCTACAAGTTGTTTACTTTTCAAATTCGCTTCTAATGCATCCAAAGGATTCACAATATTTTGCACCCCTTTAATTGATAGCCTTCCATTAAGATTAAGTTCTCCCAGCTGCTTAGTACTCGACTCACTATTTCTGTCAACCAAAACGTACTCAGTGCTTGAAGATTCTTCAATTCTCCAAAATGCATTGGCATCTTTGTCACTTATGTATTTTCAAATTCTAAGCAACGCAATTTGGTGAGTTTATACAAATTTGAGGGTAACTCCTTCAGACTTGAACAACTGTTCAACTTCAGTATTAGCAAGTTATATAGCAAACATATTGAGTCAGGTAGTTTTTGTATCTTAGTATTGGAAAGATCTAACGAATGGAGATGTTTAAGATCACCTACAGAATCTGGGACCTCTTCAAGGTTAATACAAGTATATAACGATAAGAGGCGTAAAAACTTAAACTTGGAGAACAAATCATGTATCGAAACCTTGAATTGCCAATGAAAATTGCCAAGGTAAGTTCTCGCAGTTTCTGTAATAGGAAGAAATGAACGAAGTCTTTTAGCATCAGTTAAACTCACTAAACCATCAAAATATTTGACGTCACTGACGCCAAATGAAAAGTGACGTGTTGTTTTCGGTATACAATTGCCTTTATCAAATTTCAACCTGAAACAGAAATCCCCACAAACATATTTTGCCAAATCATTCAGAAGGTCATGCATCACGAAATGCCTTTTGATGCTTAATTCATGCCATGGGGTGTTTGATTGTTGAAAGAAAGATCTTGACAATAGATCATTAAAGTAGTCTTCACCAACTTCTTCTGGATGTCTAATTTGTTGTGAGCTCAGTAGAAAATTTTCGGCCATCCACAACAAAATTAACTCCTCCTTCACAAACACATAATCTTTGGGAAACAAGGCACAATAAGCAAAGCACCTTTTAAGACGAGAAGGAAGATAGTGATAGCTCAGAAAAAGTGCAGGGATAATTTCACTATCTTCCTTTGGTAAGTCCCATATGTCGCTTTCCAATATGCTTTGCCAATCTGAAATGGATGACTTTGTGCGTAGAAGGCATCCAATTGTTTTCAAAGCTAGAGGTAATCCCTTGCACTTCTCAACTATCCTTCTACCAATCTCCTTTAACTCATCCTTCAATTCAAGATTATCATCTTTTGATGCGTGTTTTTCAAAAGCTTTCCAACATTCATCCTCTCGTAGTTGTTTTAGGCGATGCACTTTAGACTGCATTATAGAAGCAACTTTCTCATCACGTGTTGTCACAAGAATTCTACTTCCGGGAGCCCCATAGCTAAGAGGAGTTTGTACAGCTTCCCATTTATCTCGTCTTTGGTTCCAAACATCATCCAATACAAGAAGAAATTTCTTTCCTGACAATTTTTCTTTCAGCTTGTTGTGAACCACTTCTAGGTTTTCGCTATCATCTTTTTGACGGGTGATTGCCTCCAGAATTGTTTTTGTCACGGTCAAAACATCAAAATGATCTGAAATACAGACCCAAGCCTTGCTATCAAATTTAGCATCCTCAATCTTTGGCTCATTGTATACATGTTGGACGAGTGTGGTCTTACCTAACCCACCCATGCCCACAATAGAAAGTATAGATGGTTGGTTTCGAATCTCAGTTTCCGATGTGAGCCAATCAATGATCATTTCTTTGTCAGCATCTCTGCCGTAAATAACACTTTCAGCCACCAAAGAAGTTGATGGCAATTTGTGTGACACGTTACTACCAGATCCAACACTAGAATAAGTAGACTCTTTCAAACCCAGAGCACCCTTTTGTCTTGCAAGATATTCTAGTTTGTCTAGGACTTCTTTCAACTCCGATTCAATTTTCTTGTTAAATGAACTGAAAGTAGTATTAAAGAAGTTTGATACCTTGTAAGTGATGGTTTGAGGTTGAGATTGAGCTTCCACTTGGCATCTGATGAGTTCATAATCTATTTCACCCAACAGATCCTGAGCATCAAAGACAGCCTCTTTGACAGCAAAAAGCCAAGCTTTGACGTGTGGATCTCTGAACTGCTTTAGTTCTGCATCGTCAGCGAGAGCATTGATGGAGTGTAGCATGATGTTCAAATTGGCGAGAAGCTTGTCATCAAGTTTTCTTCCACGAAAGAAGTCTACAAGTTGAGGAGATGTGAGCCTGTCGAATGCGACCTGAAGAAAAGCGGAAAGAAGAGCACCACCAACAACTTCTGCTGCCATGGTAGGAGTGAATGGTGAATGGATGTGTTTAATTTGAAATGGAAGTTTAAGAGACAGTGATTCGGTGCAGGGATGGTATAGTGATGAAATGAGTAGTTAGCTATTTTAGGAAGAAGGATGACTTGACTTTAAGGACAGTGTAACATCTTTTCCTTTGATGGTTACTCAACCAATAACTTTATGACAACGCTATTCTCATCTTTCTTACACAATAATGGTTAGATTAAGAATGGATCATTCAAACATTGGATAAGTTTGACTCACCATTATAAACTGTGAGCAATTGGATGTTCATTCGACGGTTGTGATGAATTTAAAGTGTGAAAGTTTGGAATCCTGAGTGTAGGAAAGCTGTCTAGAGAGAGGGTTGAGGGCCGAGTGAAGCAATAATTGTTGTGTTTTTGATAGGAAAAGTGTTCACAGCTGTAATCCATGAAAGGATGTCTGACAATAATGTAAGAAATCACCAAAATTTTCACCACTGACATCTGACTTGATATTTATTTTGAAATCAAAATTTTATATTGGCGTAAGAAACTTTAATTGCTTGGATATTCTCTGACCTAAAAAAAATTATCTTTTCTGGATCAATTATATTATATTGATGCAAATTTATTTGATTACTAATGCTCATATTTTCTTTATTCAATTAATTGGTTATCATGAGATAATTAAGCTAGTCTAGTATATGCAGTCAGAAATTTTTTAAGTAGCCAAGATTAGTCTTTTTGTTATCTGTATTGTTCATTTTTGTTTGCCATTTGGTTCCTATGATAGCAGTCAAAATGCTATTTTAGTAGTTAAATTATGATGATATTAAAGCCTTTACTTGGAACTAATAAAAGAGTTTTGCATTTAACATTTGTATTGAAATTTGAGTATTAATGCAACTTACTATATCCTTGAATGCTATAAAAAGATCACCTATGAAATAGCGTATGTCCCAATCACTTGATTCCTTGAAAAACAAATTTAGAATGCCTACTAATTTTCATCTTACATCTCGCTCACGCCTATTGCCCATGTGGTAATCCTGGTATACCAGCAACTCTAGTTAGTTAAATCAACAGGACTATACAGGAATTGGTTGACTATTGTTTTCAAGGGCAAGTTTCTTGTACAATCTCTTTGGCTGTGCTATGTTAGGATAGGATCCCAACATCTTGTATATGTAAAAGGGTTGCAGCATCACTACTATGCTTCCAATTAATATATCTTTTTATTACTGATCAAAGAAAAGTTATTATCACATTAGAGCTTGTTCTCTATATTTGATCATTAAACTTAATGGAATGAGCTAATAGGAGTTTCTTTGAAAAAGGTTATGTAAGAAACTCATTGAAATAATAGAGAGATTATACGAGTCATAAAGTCAAATAAACTTCAAATAAGCTCTTCAAGTACTTCCTTACTTAGAATTAAAACCCCAATTTCTTCGTTTGTTACGAATTTAGAGAATGTTAATCTTTTTAAATGCAGGTAAAAGCGTAGACCACATAGGTATAATCAAGTGAATCTTTACATGAATTCCTACAACACCACTGATGCCAACATAATTTGCCCCATCACTGATAGAGAATGTTGTCTCCCCTGACCTTGTACCTACATTTGTTTTTTTGGCTGATGTGATTATAATGTTTTTTTGATACCTCAAGCAATGACTATATTAAGGAATTTCTATTATTTATGACATACAAATTCATATTGAACTCCAGTAATACTCCCACGAGCATCAACTACGTTTGACAGAAGTAGTATGATTTGCAATAAGGACCTCTACAAAATCATGTTCAGAGAATAATTGAAGGACTTCCTTTATTTATACTAGAACTCTGTTTAGAAAATTTTATTTCTCAGATTCCCTTCTTAGTGATTTCAAGAGAGGCCTAAGCAATCAGTGTAAACATGTAAAGCAGAGAAAAAAATATTTGGGAAAGACTTAAAAGGTCGTTTACCTTTGCTGGACACTCCTTCTCCCTTGTTTTTCAAATGACAGGATATCTCAAGAATCAAGAGTGATCACTATTTGTTTAATGTCTTATCTAAAAGTAAACCAAAAGCATACCTGTAAAAGGAAAATGGAAAATGAAAGTAGTTTATATTAAATACAAGTTCCTTAGAAACAGAATCCAGAACAAGCCTTTCTTTATATTTAAGAAGAAAGAATGATAAGTGTGTACAAGAAAATAAATTTACTCAACTAGCAAGCTAAAGGATGATGATGGATGGAACTATACCTTCCAACTATAGAGTAATCTTTGGAGAATAAATGCCACATGCCAGAACTTCTGCACTTCACAATTTTCAGTGTCCTAAATATAGGGGGAATTTTCACAACGGGGTAAGTCCAAAAGCTGAAGGCTTCGAGAGAATTATGAGGCACAGTGTGCCCACTCCTTTGGAGGCACGATGCTTCCATGCTCTCACAAATATATAGTTCCTTTAAATGAAGAAGTTGCTTTCGAAAACCTTTTAATTGACAGGTCTCCATAAAGATTGAGTCCTCCTAGCTGTTTAGTATACTGAACTCACTATTTCTATCGATGAAAAATGTACTCAGTAGTTGAAGATTCTTCAATTTTCCCAAATGCATTGGCAACTTTGTCACTTTTGTTTGTGTAAATTCAAGACAACACAACTCGGTGAGTTTATGCAAATTTGAGGGCAGCTCCTCCAGATTATAACAAAAATTCAGCTTCAGTATTAACAAATTACAGAACAAACATGTTGAATCAGGTAGTTTTTGTATCACCTACAGAGTCAGGAAGCTCTCTAAGGTCAGAACATTTAGACAAAGATAAGACACGTACCAACTTAAACTTGAGGAACAAATTATGTATTGAAATCTTGAATGTCCAAGCATAATAACCAAAATAAGTTGTACTAATTTTTTGTAGTTGGAAAAATTGTACGCAATCTTTTAGCATCAGTTAAAACTCCCAGCACTGTCAAAATATTCAACATCTTTTCTGCAAATAAAAAATAACGGGTTTTATCTGGTATAGATTTTCCTTTATGAAATTTTAACCTAAAACAAAGATCTCTGCATACATATTTTGCCATGTCATTGAGAAGATTTTCATATGACAAGAGCTCAAGTTAGATTGTTCAAAACAAGAGCTCCGCGTGACACCAAATATATCGTGTCTGCTTGATTGTTCGAAGAATGACCTCGATAATAGATCTGTAAAGTACTGTACTGTTCACCAACTTTCTCTGGACGTATGCTCAGTTGAGAGCATGTGAAAAATTTTCAGTCATCCACATTAAAATTAAATCATTCTTGATAATAAAGCGCAACATATATGCAAAGCACGGTTTGAGATGAAAAGGAAGGTGGTGATAGCTCAATGAAAGAGCATCAATGAAGAATTAGCAACCGTTTGCAGTGGAGATATGGGCACAAAGCATCAAGCCTGTGTGCATTTTGCAGTAGCAATTTACTCTATATCTATAAAAGAAAAAGCTAAATTTCGAAAAACAGAGATTTAGTCACACACATAAATGTGTGCCCAGTTAAGAGTAACCAAGTGGTCAAATTGGTTAAATTCATACGGGACTTGATTTGGTTAGGGATATTTTTATTCATTCTAATGTCATACTTTATTATTGTGAAATTCTTTAAAGTTGTTAATTTTGTCATTAAGTAAACTTGAGTTAAAGTGTATTTTTTAATGTTATTATATATATTCATTCTGTCGTAGTGTTCCACATTTTGAAAATTACAAGTAATTGTCAGACATCCACTCATAAATACAGGTGTGAACATTCTTCTCATCATAAACACTCAACAATTATTGCTTCAGTGGGCCCTCAACCCTATCTCCCCACAGATTTTCTATACTCAATTCCAAACTTTCACACGTTAAATTCATCACACCTTTCAGTGTTAGCTAATTACTCATTTCATTACTATAGCATCCCTGCACTGAATTACTGTCTCGTAAACTTCCATTTCAAATTACACACTTCCATTCATCATTCACTCCTACCATGGCAGCAGAATTTGTTGGTGGTGCTCTTCTTTCCGCTTTTCTTCAGGTTGCATTCGACAGGCTCGCTTCTCCTCAACTTTTTGACTTCTTTCGTCAAAGAAAACTTGATGAGAATCTGCTCGGCAATTTGAACATCATGCTTCACTCCATCAATGCTCTTGCTGACGATGCAGAACTAAAGCAGTTCAGAGATCCACACGTCAAAGCATGGCTTTTTGCTGTCAAAGAGGCTGTCTTTGATGCAGAGGATCTATTGGGTGAAATAGACTATGAACTCACCAGATGCCAAGTGGAAGCTCAATCTCAACCTCAAACCATCACTTACAAGGTATCAAACTTCTTCAATGCTACTTTC
>Ga0123340_1002367_pt1 | contig 16932 bp, 11 predicted proteins | sample SirMexnodulemix_FD_89961 | JGI IMG/M metagenome (GOLD analysis project Ga0123340, IMG submission 89961) | Root nodule microbial communities of legume samples collected from Mexico - Siratro Mexico nodule mix | ecosystem: Host-associated > Plants > Roots > Nodule | place: Mexico: Nepantla... | reverse complement strand
TTTAATAAATTTAAAAAAAAAATCCTTTATGAAAAATTCCCTGGAAAAAAAGGTAAAATACTCCAGAAAGAAAGAAATAAAAAAAAAAAAAAACTCATGGTTGCTGCATGGGAAAGAAACAGTGTGACCTAACAGTGAAGAAGATTTAAGAGTTGAAAGAGTGAGTGTTGGAATAAGTGAAAGGGTGAAAGAGAAGAAAAGAATGAGTGAAGAAGGTCCTCCAAAGCTATATACCAACAAGCCTCGAAAAGGTTATTTTCTATCTCTGTTAATTTTTTTTTTGTTAAGAAAAAAATTGTGGAAAATCAGATCAAATATCCAATTTTTGATTCAAGGTTTCTCTTTCTTTGGTAACAGCGCAACTGAGGCAGTTTCGAGGACAACAGAAATCGAACGAGTTCTCCTCGCCGGCGGCGATGGGGGCCCATGGCCAGGCTGCTGCTCCACCGCCGCCGCCGCCGCCGCCAAAGGAACCGTTTGTTCGGCGCTATAAATTTCTTTGGCCTATGCTTTTGGCTGTGAATCTCGGTGTCGGAGGTAACTTTTTCTGGAACTCAATGACCAAAAAATCGTTTTTTTCGTTTGAATGGTTTGACCCTTGTTGATCATGTGGGAATTTATGAGATGGGGTTTCTTTCTTTGGATTGGATATGGCTTTTACCCTGAATGAATAATGTAAACTTAATTATTTTATATTTTTTTTAATCATTGGTTGTTACTTATTATTGATCATGGGGTGGGAGGAAAACATGTTTTATCTTTGGGGTTTGAAATTTCATGGGTTGGAATATTTGTTTTCTGGCTAAATTCACACCTTGAGTTATCGTTGGATTTGGCCTACCAGTATTTATTTTGCTCCTCTTTTATGCTGAATACTCCCTGAAAATAAATGTTGATTTCGGACGAGGTGGGTAGGATGGTACTACATTAAGCTGTATTTCACTTTGACATGTTTGTTCATGAGTTTGGTAAGTGAGAAGATCAGAACATCATAAGGGTGGCGATTTCTTAGGGAGGATGGGATTAATGATCTTCGTTTTCTGCAGTACAATATCTGCTTCTGAGGATGAGTTGGAAGCCAGTGAGATCATAAGTTAAAAAGCTTGGATCTGGTCGTGACCAACAAAATAAATAAAAATCAAGAAATAACATGATTAGAATGGAAAGCTTTGACTTTATGTCTGAGGATGATCATTTTATGAAAGGCCAAAAAAGAGGCTACCTTGTGCCTTTATTGCTACTATGCATGCTTGGTTGTTATATTCTTAATATATGATAGTTGTGGTTGTTAGAAGCATTATTTCTAAGATTAGTGTGCTAGTTTCCTATCATTGTAACTTTTATGTTGCATTTGTAACTGATAGTTTTGCGGTCTTGACAATTATTATAATTTTCTTTATATTGATTCATTGAATCAGGGTTTGACAAACAAAAATAATCAAGGTGATAGCAAAATCATTTTTGAGACATTGGACAACAGCATTCTGTAATCATTTTAATTTCATCATTTATGGATACATCATCCAGTGTGCAGTTTTGCAAAAGATCAACAGCTTTATGTTTTTCAAATTTCACTAAAATATTGTGTTCAAACAAACCTATAGTATTTCCCTCGGATCTTATGGAAGATGATTGGTTGTTGTATGTTTCTAATCTAAGCCTTGTGAGAAACAAAATGTGCGAGCACTTTATCCTATGCATGATTTAGTTAATAAGGTAGGGTATAAAAGGTTTTAAAATCCAATGCATGCAAAATACACAGTTCTTCTGTTGTTTTATCCATATACTAGCTAGCTACACTTCATATTCTGACAGCTTACTAGTACAATGAGGATGTTTAAACCATACTTTGCAGCATTTCCCTTACCAACTCAAGTAGAAAAATGTGTGTTTGAATCTTGTAACTAGTTTAACGATAGCAATTGAATTCTTAATTAAGGATTCACATAACTGTACAATATACTGAAAATTTATTGTCACACTTATCTAATACATGTTTTCAGTCTATTAATTTCGCTCATGTTTTCTCTTTTGTGATCCTAAATCAGTATGCTTGAATGAATTTATATTGTTAAAACATGTCTTGTTCTCATTGCTAGACTGATTATTGTCTAACTCTGTAGCTTACTTGTTTTTGGGGACCAAGAAGAAAGATGTTGGTGAAGAGGAGGAGCAAGATGTAAGCCCTGTCTCAACTAAAGATGCCACTGCTCATGTTGATGAGATGTCCGTGCCCACACCACCTATTACAAATCCTGTGATCAAACGAGAACCAATTCCAGAAGATCAACAACGTGAACTCTTGAAATGGATATTGGAAGAGAAGAGGAAGATCAAGCCAAAAGATGCTGAGGAGAAACAAAAGATTGATGAAGAGAAAGCTCTCATTAAAAAGCTTATTCGATCAAAATCCATCCCAAGTGTCTAATTTTGTTCTTATGATCTGTATCAGCAGGGAAAAAAAGTTTTTGACTTTGAATGTACCTGAATTGATTCATCCAATGCTTTTCTTTTGTTTACTTTGTTGATGGGTTTTAGATTATACATTTGTTGAGGCTTGAGAGTTCCGGGTCCTGACATCCTAAATTGTCATTTGTAAAATTTTGGATTTGGCTCATTGGTTCCTTTTGTTCTGACAATAGTACAAGTTTATGGCATTTCATGTACAATGGCCGTGTTCTTTTTACCTATTGATATCAATTGGGTTTTCAATATATATATTGGTTTTGTGTGTGAATAGAGCCAGATTTGAGTTAGAGCCAGCACATGGCTAGTGCAGAGGCCGGTGGGTAGTTTGCTAAGGTAATTTAAAGCATTGAGATAAGCATACTAATTAATTAATTTTGCAAAAAAATGATTTTTATATTGAATTAGTCCAATTACTGAATTTGGATTTATGTATTTTTAAATCTGGGCATATAAGACAGCATCGATCAGATTACTACAAATTAGTTGTTGGAAGAAACAATTTCTATCAGAATCTCAAATGTACACCTTATAAATAGAAAGGGTGGCATGTTTTCCGAGTAAAACTTTGAAATGTTGGATCTTTCTCTATCATCAATTCATCATCTCCCTTAATATATCATTGATTATTTTCCAATTTCCAAGCCAAGAATGCTCACCATGTTTGTTTTGGGGTGCTGAATTGCATATTCACCATGTTGAGGTTTGAGAATAGTGAATAGGGAGATTCACATGGGCCTAATGTAAACATGCACAATTCCCCAAAAGGATGTGGACACGGATGGCACTGTGCAGACTGGCAGGGTTCCCGCAACATGCATGCAAGCAAGCCTCCATCACGAAGCCAACCACTAAAATATTTTAAGTTATTTTCTCAACTACTAGTTCTTCTTTTCTTTTGAGAAAAAAGTTGCTTTTCTTGTAGTTGATGGTCCAAGCCCCTCAATCTCCAAGAGAATATACAATAATATGTATGAATTTCATCTGGGATTCTCACTGATTTTGTGTAATAGTTAAATAAAATTCATACCAGCGCCGAACAATCTCTTTTGCCAAACTGATACTAAAGTATGAACGTTGAATTGGTGCCTGAATCTGATAGGTTGTTTCCCTTTAAACTAAGCTAAAAGCTAACAACTCATGAATTGAGTTTAAAACCAGGCCATTGTGATAACAATAATATGAAAAACAAAAGAAAGCATAATTGTTGACTACAGTCAAAGAGAGACTTACAAAAGGCTAATCAAAGATGGGTAGGCATGCATATGAAATAATCAACTTGGAGAAGAGGTGGTTTATCTTAAAATACAATCTTTCATGCAATTTTGTCACTCTCATTCTTGCTTGGTCCATTAAAGGAATGTACCTTCACTGGCCAATACATTTAAAAGTCATGGAAATGTGGGGATAGCACAAGTATATTTTTATATGGTAGAGAAAGAAAAGGGTATGTGGCCTCTAGCATATAATAAGAGAAAGGATGGAAATGATGATAACGTGAGAGGTTGGAGAAGAGCATGGATTGAACAAAATGTTGAAGAGAGAGAGAGAGTAGTTTTGAGGTGATGATGATGGAGGAATGTGGTTGGACTTATTGAGTTTCACATGAAGGCACGAGGTCATCCAACTGCTACTGCCAAAGGAAAAGGAAGGGGGGACGCCATAATCCAATGTGCTACACCAACAATCATGCTCTTCTGTGGGGACTTCTTTTATTCTATAATGTGAAACCAAATCATAAACTAAGCAAAACCAGACATGCATTATCAGTTAAAATTTCATGATCTCAACATATAATAAAAGCTTTATATATTCTCCCACTTTACTGTGTATTTGACAATTCTTTTTGAGACTAAATTTGATATATATATTGTCATAGACAGTGTGTATTTCTTGGAATTTGGAATAGATAATAAGCTACTGATATGAGAGACATTCCCAAGCTGATATTAGAGCCTCATAGCAAAACATTTGACCAAGTTCAGTCCAAAGGACTAAAATTCTTTGTGCCTTGAGAATATAATAATTCAATATTGTGCTTTTGTTAATGTATACATGAATATTTATATTCCCCTAACTCAAAAAGTTAGCCAAGACTTCACAAAACCTCTCTCCTTCTCCCTCTTCTTGCACGCGTACACACACATGCACACTGAAATCTTTCCTAAAGAAAAACGTGGTTATGACCGTGGCCACCATATGATTACGCATATTTAAGCCAAAGCTAGAAGTATTATAGAGTGTGTGTGTGTGAGAAAATAATGGACAATATTTGGATTGTGTCTGTGACAGTGTTTCTCTTATGCACTGTGATCCTCCTCTGCAGGAAAAGGCTTAGCCTCATGCTCAAATCAAAATATAGAAACAAACTTCCATTAGGCACTCTTGGATGGCCTTTTATCGGTGAAACCATAGAGTTTGTTTCTTGTGCTTACTCTGATCGCCCTGAGAGCTTCATGGACAAGCGACGCAGCATGTAAGTTCATATATGCAATCATTTTTTATGCATGCACTTCATTTCAGCTTCATTACAAGTTAGCTTAGCTTCTTCCATGCCATCACATATCAAAGTTTTCGACTTCTAAAGAAAAGCCATCTGGGGGTTGTAAAAGTCTCATCATGCCTTGGTTTTCTACACAAGTTGAATCCATAAATTCATGTTGTTTTCAATAAGATTTGGTTTGTTTCAACTTGTAGGTATGGCAAGGTGTTTAAGTCACACATATTTGGAAGCCCCACAATTGTTTCCACGGATGCTGATGTGAACAAGTTTATACTGCAAAGTGATGCAAAAGTTTTTGTTCCTTCATATCCCAAGTCTCTTACTCAGTTGATGGGGGAGTCTTCCATTTTGCTTATCAATGGAAGCCTTCAGAGGAGAATACATGGACTTATTGGAGCTTTCTTCAAGTCTCAACAGCTAAAGGCTCAGATCACCAGAGATATGCAAAAGTATGTCAAAGAATCAATGGCTAGTTGGAGAGAGGACTGCCCCGTGTACATACAAGACGAAACAAAAAAGGTTAGCTCTGTAGTTTCCTTCTCTTCTCTCTGACTGAAGGGGTGTATGAGTGTTCGTACGTGTGTGTTTATGCCAAACCTTGTCTTCTTCTCTCTCTCCCCCACGTGGTGTAGAGGTCAGAATCTAGCTTCAAAGTTTGCTCACGGTGACTTCTTGAGAATAGTTCCATCAGACACAAGATAAAACAAAAGATGCTGCTTCTCTTTAATCTATACTTGGCATCTTGTTACATGTTAAGTTGTTTATATCAAAGCATCCACCCCTCCAAAGTTGTATGATAAAGTGACCACACTTTCTTCTTAAGTTTATGTATGAGTTACTGAAGTAATAATTGGTGATCGAGCCACTTATGTTTCAAGATCATATAATTATAAAGTGAAAATCCTAGTTATCTTTAGAGGGTTCATAATCATTTTTGTAGCAATCATGCTACATTGAAATTGAGATTATTATAATTTACTCTTTTCAAAGATACCAACAGGTAACAATTACTTCTTTTCTGTCCCCAGATTGCTTTTCATGTACTAGTCAAGGCATTGATTAGTTTGGATCCAGGAGAAGAAATGGATCTTCTGAAGAAACATTTTCAGGAATTTATCTCTGGCCTCATGTCTCTACCAATAAATCTACCAGGAACTAAACTTTATCAATCATTGCAGGTAAATCCATTAGTTGGATATTGTTTTCTTTTTTTACCATACATGTCATGTCATGTCATGATCATGGGCCTGGTAGTAATACTCACTTCACTTTTTTGGTTTTAGGCAAAAAAGAAAATGGTGAAATTAGTGCGGAGAATTATCCTAGCTAAAAGAAATATTGGCATTTGCGGAGTTCCAAAAGATGTGGTGGATGTGCTTCTTAATGATGCAAGTGAAAAATTGACCGATGATTTAATAGCAGATAATATTATTGATATGATGATTCCTGGTGAAGACTCAGTGCCAGTTCTTATGACTCTAGCTACAAAATATCTATCAGAATGTCCAGCTGCTTTGCAGCAATTGACGGTATGCTAATTGATAAATCTCCTCTTCACCAGTTACAATGAAATTCACCTACCACCAATCATAAGCACTTCTGAATTCAAAGTTATCTCATGCTGTTTTGGTCAATTAGTATTTAGTAGTTAAGCACATGGCCTAGTCTAAAAGTAGAAAACCATTTTGTTGTTGCTATTATGCTTCTTTCCACCATGTTACCAAAGATTTTGAATTTTTCTTAGGAACAATTGGCTAGTAATGATAGGGTGAAGTCCTTTCTACACTATATATATATGACTACGAGCCTTCAAAAGAGTGGCCAACATCACACTCATGGTAGATACGTATGCATTTTGTCCTACCATTTATCAAAGTTTTTTAATAATCTCTGGATTATGGCATATCATATGAGATTGATACATGTGCCCTTAAGAAAGTCTCAGAACTAATTTTCTGATTAACTTTTGGCAAATTACTTTTATGCTCTCAGGAGGAAAATATGAAGCTTAAGAAACTTCAAGATCAGGTTGGGGAGTCCTTGTGTTGGAGCGATTACCTATCATTGCCATTTACTCAAACAGTAAGGCAACTGTGGATCCTTATCAAAGACTAGTAAAAATATTCCATACTTTTCACTTAACATTGTGTTAAAATCTACTTGTGCAGGTTATCACTGAAACTCTCAGAATGGGAAATATTATAATTGGAGTAATGAGAAAGGCCTTAAGAGATGTTGAAATAAAAGGGAACTTTATACCACAAGGGTGGTGTGTGTTTGCAAATTTTAGATCAGTTCATCTAGATGACAAAAACTATGAATGTCCATATCAATTCAATCCATGGAGGTGGCAAGTAAGAGAAATCCCTCCACATAAGTTACTTGTTAGTTCCTTTATATTTTGTTTGGAAGTTGTTGATTTAGCTTAAGTAATGAATTGGTGAACTTCAGGACAAAGATATGAGCAGTTGCAATTTCACTCCTTTCGGAGGGGGACAAAGGCTTTGCCCTGGCCTTGACTTGGCCAGGCTGGAAGCTTCCATCTTCCTACACCACTTTGTCACTCAATTCAGGTAATCATTCTACACTTCACTTCTTTTCTAGTGATGTAGTGAATAATTGTAAAAGGTCATCATGCCCAAATTTTTGACCTCTCCTTGTGACATAGGAGCAAAGGCAAAATCATAACACCAGACATGCAAATTTCTGTCACTCAGCGGACCAAATGGCTTTGCATGGACCTTTTTCTTTACTTAACATTTTCACTAATGATTTTCTCTTTTGAAACTAAATTTGATTGCTGAAAATTACATATTCCACATACAAATATGCTGGTGGGTCAATGTCATAAATGTCTCTTTCTTGCATATGGACAAAGGAGGAATCCAAGTTGTAAAGTTTAAGGGGCCAGAAAGCCTTACATGCTACATCAGAATTCAGAAAAGCCACTTGATCCTAATCTTTGTTATATAATAATAATAATAATACTAATAACAATAATTAATGTGTTAATCAAACTTCTTATAAACCAATACTGACTGTGAGGAAAGTCATGGTGCTTCTTGAATGTATCTAAGCTGTTAATAAGTACAGTGCCAGGCTTGAGGATTTTAAGCATAATCATTCTGCAATTTCACACTTGCTTTAGTGACATATAAAATGGATACGATTTGACTGGCCACAGTGATTCACAATCTCACAAGAAGTACAATAGTATACCGACATAGACATAAAGAATGTTATTTCATTAGAGAAAAATACATTCAACTATTGTCTCTTGAAGTACTGTTCATTTATTTATTTAGTTTCTAGCTTGAAGCAAAAATAGCTGTTATTGAGAACCAAATTACATGCATGTGTGTTTTATATTATTCCTTAGGACTATAGGTTTTGACTTCTAATTGCACCATCCTTGTATGAAGATACATATGGCCTAAACAATGAAGATACTAAAATAAGGGGCCATGCTGGTCAAATCATGTTAGATTGACAAAAGCCTTTGTTGATATTATTCAAGTCAAGAAGCCTAATGATTTAGGCTTTGCTAGGTCTGCATAATGTGCAAGCAAATAGTGCATTTTATGCTTTTCTTTTCTAACTTTTTTGAACTCTTATAATCATGCCATGCAATGATAATTAGACTTCCTAAAATCTAATGTTTTTTACATGCAGATGGCATGCTGAAGATGATGCAATAGTGAACTTCCCCACAGTAAGAATGAAAAGGAGGATGCCTGTGATGGTAAGGAGAGTGGAATCTTAAGCTTGGTTGGCCAAAAAGTGTGGAACCACTTCTACCAAAGGACAAAGAAGAAGCAGTCAATGAAAAATAGAAAATGTGAAAGAAGAGAACAAAGAGGTGAGGGGGGACCAGAAAGATTGGCTAATGTGGACACACGTGTGGTGAACTGCATAAGCCTTTTTTGTCTCCTTGCATTAGTCTTCCACATAAAGACAAAGCAAAGTTTCATCTTGAGGGACCCTTAAATTAGGTAGTATTTACTTTTCACCAATTTTTCTTTCCCATTTTACCTAGTGTGGTAGGAAAATAAAGGTTGATGATTGTAAGGGAGAGCACTTTTATCTTGTTTTTGAATCAGAGTTTCTTTTGTGTATCATTTTTCCCTTTCTTTGTTCTTTTTCCTTTTTCTCCTTTCTTGGGAAGAAGAGGATGAAATTGAATAAGGTGAATAATTGGACACAAAAGATAATGCTTTGAGTTTAAGGGTCCCATAAAGTAATCTTATTCTTAGAACAACTTGCTGAAGGTCCACTTTAATATATAGGTTTATTCATACTTTAGACAGAGATGATTGAAGAGGGAAACAAAAGTGAGTAATGTACATAAGATCCATCACCCTTTAGTTTGAATAATGATGTGAAGCATCTAAACAACAAAAAAAGGCACTCAAATCATTTTGGATCTAAGATTCTTGATCCTCCATCAACTCCAATTGGTTTTTGTGCAAACCTTTTTTGTAATATATAAAACTAATCATAAAACCAACATATATTCATTGAACATTGTTTTTCCTTCGAGACAACATTTTTCTGTCATGGAATCATGTTGTTATCTTATCTTTATTATAATTCTCATATTTCATTGGTTAGAATAACTTCATTAAAGCATAATTATGCACAATTGGGTGATATTAATACTGAAAATAAAGTGGTAGTATGCACAAGTACTTGTTATTTTATGTAGGAGTATCTAAATACCATTTACTTATATATTACTCCCTTATTAACTTATTATTAATAACTTACAATTTTCATTCTTTTTTTTTTTTTACTTTTTTTCTTTTAAACCGATTTAAAAAAATTAAAATGATTAAAAGTTATGATTTAAGTAGAAAGTAAAAAGCCCTTGAACTAAAATTATTCTACACCCAGAATATGTGGAAACAGTAACTTCAAATTTGAGTGAGAAAAACAACATAGCATTCAACCTTCTTTATTTGTTTTATCTATATATGCCACAAGCATTAAAAGGTAAGAATGTAACTATTCAATCAAGTGCATGAAGACACTTTTTTTTACATAACATATATTGTACTGCAGCTTTTTGAAAACCTCTCACCTAAAACATCTTTATTTTATGTGTTTTTTTGATTGGGAATTCCAAATTATGAATTTAACAAATGTAAGAGATAAAGTTTTGTTAAAACATGATTTGTGACTTTGCAAAAGTAAAATATAAAAGCTTTATATTAAAATTAAAAAAACATTTTGCATTGGTGTGTGTATACTCATTTTTTTCTGTCTGGATGGGAACAAATCTTAAGCTAAAAAGATGGTAAACTAATATTAACTTTTAACTCAATCAAATCAGAAAAGAAAAAGGCAAAACGTCATACTTGCACAAGTTTTAATGATTCCAAATATAAATATAAGACTAAACTAAAAAAATTCTATCCAATGGTTGCTTTTTCCAAAATTTGAAGAAGAATGTATCTTGAAAAAAATGGAAAAAAAATTGAGTATTTAGTCTTTTTTTAAAAAAGGGAGTGAAAAGTTTATTATAATTTTCATAAAATTAGAAGTAAAAGTTGATTTTTTTTTCTAATATATACATTCATCTCTATAACTATAGCTAATGAAGTATATGTAAAGAGCACAAAGCATTTATATTTTAAATAATTTGGATGTATCTCCTATCATACACGAATAATATTTATTTGAATGAATTTTAATATATATATATATATATATATAAGTAAAAATGTTTAAATTATAATTGGAAAATTACAAATTAGTTTAACTAAATAAATGACTGTATAAGTAATGTAGAATTCAAAAGATAAGTACATTTGGAATTTTGTGTTTTAATGTTTTTTAATCTGTTATCCTTTTCTGTAATCTCTTGGGTCATGGATCAATCATCTTCATGGTATTGCTCTCACGACTCATTTAACGAGTTTTCATACCGTTAGAAAGAAAGTAGAAATCTCAACATAAAGGAAAAATTTTAAACAATTAATAATTTGGACTTTCAGAAACCGGCCCACTATAAAAGAAAGAATGGAATAAATGTGTGTCCTAAAAGGGTAATTGAAAAGGGAAGTTTAAGTAAGATAAAACTTTTACTCATGAACTAACAAAAGTACATTGTTTGTTATTTAATTTAAGGCTTTTTTAAGTCCAAGCATGCAAAAATGTTATTAATGTTTAATAATGTCTTGAGATTATATAGATGTTAACTTGTTTAAAGATTAAACTTGTTTCCATCAATATCACATGTCTATCTTTCGTCATCCACATTACTGAGATGGGATTAAAACCATTTTTTTTTTTTTTAAAAATAAAATACTAATACGAGAATACACTTGAATTAGATTTCCAATACAACCAAATTTCAATAAAAACTTTGTATTTATTGATTTCCTATAAGAATATAGGTTAGCATATTCTTTATAGAAACTAATAAAACTTTACCACAAACACACTAAATTATAAGTAAATGTAATTATGTTTTTAGAAAATCATTTTAACTTTTCAAAAAACTACAATTTAAATTTCTAAATACTAAATTTAAAAGGCTAAAATATGTCTTTCAAAATTATTTTTAATCTCTAAACAGAAACTTGAGAGTAAAACTTTTGTTTTCACATTTAAGAATCCAAAATGAGTTTTTCTTAAGAAAATAAATTGGAAGATTAAAACCAACTTAGTCAAATTTCAAGAAATAAAATCATAATTAAAAGCCTTTTACATTGAATACTTCAAATGTTTTCTCGTACAAATAAATTTTGTACACAGCACAAAAATGAGGTGTACAAGAAGCTAATCAAATCAAACCGTAATTTGGTTCCATTTAATCGGTTTACTGGTTTGTATCAGATTTTTAACACTCTTTTGTGTTCATCCTCTTCCATGATTCTCTGTTTGGAGGTGGGCTCAACACTGAGAGTGGAATCTACTTCTCAAAACAGCAATAGCTGATGCCACAAAACAAGCTTCCACTCCTCAATGTTTATGATTGCCATTAATCTGCCACTGAGAATCATCAACTTCGGTGTTGAAAATGAAACTGGCAAACAGTGTGCTGATGTCCCTGCCCAGTGAACAAACAACAATGAAATTCATAAACTCAGTCCCATCCATGCAATGCAAACCTCCTAAATGATTACAATATATATTGTTCTATTAATTTGAAATAAATGTAAGGGTTAAACATTGACATTATAAAGCATCCATAGCTCAAAATTCTCCACTGCATTTGGTTTGTTTTCGTTTTCATTTTCAATTTATATGTTTTTATTAATTACAAAAGTCCAGTCCCAACTTATTTTCACTTTATTTCCTGTTTTGAAGAACCTACTAAGGGAATGACGAATAGGGAAACAATTATAATGGACAAAGATATTAGTGAAAGAGATAAAGTAAGGAAATTAATTACGCCAGATGAGGAAGAGTCATGTGCTTCAAGAGTGTTGGGTGTCGAGTGACAAATGCCTTCCATTCTTCTTTGCTTATTTTATCATCTTTATCAGCATCGGCATCTTCAAATGTCTGACATTTTTTTAATGGAAAAGCTACATAAAGGATCGAAACGGAAATCAACAGAGGGAAAAACACTTTCCTGCAAACAATTACCTTATCAATAATGGCATCAAGGGCTTCATCATCCAGATCCATGCCATATTCTGACAAAATGGCAACAACCATTTGCCTAACCTGGAAAGAGTCGCAGGTTAACAAAACAACTACTGTTAGTAAACTAAGAACAATAGGGGGAAATGTATTATATAAAATAGCAGACATCCTGAAGGTTATTTTGAGGTTTATGTATTCATTAGTGGACGTTAGTTTGCCACAGACTTGTCAAATAAAATTGGTATTGAACCAAGGGAATTCCGGTGCAATATTATTCTATGATAACAAAAATATATTTAAGCCAATAACATATTGATAACCTGGACATGCCAAGATACTCACTTCTTCTCGCTCAATATATCCAGTCTGTCTCAAGTCATACAATTTAAAAGAAACTACAAGCAAACCAATAAAAAAAAAGTTATAATTTTTACCAATACTTACAGCAATAAAATGGATAATGTAAAAACACAAATGCAAAACTCTTGCTGAAGACTTACAATCAATTTTCTTTTCCGGAGGTGTACAAGGATGAAAGATATTGAGAGCATGCACAAACTCCTCAAACTCTATAACACCATTTCTTTTTTCATCGAAAACATCAAACACCTAGAAAATTTTGTAATCATTAAAATCAACTCAAACACACAATTCAAAAAGGAAAAACAGCAGCAAACAACAGATCTTTCAGCAAAACTAGTACATGAGTGTAACCATTACATTTTTTTTAAGTGAGGGAAATGGAGAGAATATGCATAAAACAACATCTCCTGATACTATTGGCTATCTCATATAAATGTAAAATTAGATATTTAAACACCAGAAATACGGTTGTCAATCCGTACGATACACATTTCACTATCTCTATCATACACACACATCTTCGATCTTTCAAAGAGTTTTAACCTAATGCCAAGCAAAGCTAGAAAATAATATCAATTTATCATAGCAATTAAAGACTTTAGTCAGTGTTAACAATCATTTACAAAAGGAGGAAAGGACTAGCCAATAAGAGACTACAAAAGGAATTATACAAAAACACATGATAGTTTGCTCACGCATCACATAACATAATAGACCAGAAAAAGCATCTTTAGGTCTAAAACCGTCTATAATGTTCCACAGGGGATTATGAAGGAGACTTAGAGGGAAAATAAAGAGTGGAAAGACGGATATATGGAGCTCTGAATATTGTCATTTATTTTCCAACTGAAATTTGTACTGAGGCAGCAGCATTCTATTCGCCAATATATATACAAAAATCGAGCATCGATTAACCATGTTAGTGAAACAAACTGGAGCGAAGTTAGTATATGGCAACAGGCTATGAAGTTTTGTTCACGACTTATGAGGGATGAAAATTATCAGACTAGAAAATGACTGAGTTGGTTTTTTTTTTTTTTTTATTAGCAAATGACTGAGTTGGTAGTTGCGTGAACAAAAACAAAGATGCATTGGGAAAACATTTCCACCCTGATTTCCATATTCCACAGGAAAAAATCAAAGGGTATGAACTATAGTTTGGTCCCCCGAAGATGCTTTCACAAATCAAAGTTGGATTTCGACAAAAATTAGATCAACCTCCCTTCCATCAAAATCCATTGGTTCCTCACCTCCAAACCAAGTAGTTCACACAGTGTCTGAAAGAAATCAAGAAAGCATAAAAAAAAAAAAAAAGTTGTGAAAATGCTTATACCCTGTCAAGGAAAAGATTCTCCCCAGTGGTGGTCTTCAACAGTGCCAATGTGAGTTCTTCCTTCACACAACAAACAAAAGCTAACATTAAGATCAACAAAAACGCACAAACATAGCATCAAAGAGTTAACATTGATCCCCAAATCCCAATCTAGCTAGCTACCTTGTGGATGAGGCCATCGTCAATGATTGAGCTACTCAACTTCTTGAACAACTCATGCAAAGCCTCAATTTCATTAACACTAACTGCCACACACAAATCACGAACTTCAAACCGCCATTTCCTCAGCAAAATGAACAAAAACAGCTCAAAACGAAATTAAAAAAACAAAAAACACTAACACGGAGAGTCCTCGGCGAGCGCGAGAATGTCGCTGAAGGTAGCAGAATGAGGCTTCTTCTTCTTCTTCGCCGGAGAATGGAAATTGAAGCAACCAGTTAAGCTCAAAACCAACGCTTCAACAATTCCGATGAGCGGAATGAACACCGCACACAGCGTCTCTCCGAACGTTAAGCTCGATCTCTGACACCAACCAATCCAAAACTCAGAATTCGTTTAAATCATAACCAAACACAAATCAAAATCGCGAATTCCAAAAAAAAATTGTGTTACCAGCGATACACGCGTCCCTGGAAACTCCATTTCATCTTCCAATACTTTTCACAAAATCAGAATTGGAATTATCACAATATTTATCCCTCCAAAAATATTTATTTCTCAAATTTAATTATAATAAAATCTATATATTGAAAATGTTTATTTATTATTATTACTGTTTTTATATAAATAGCACATCAAAATATTAATACTAATTATCATAAAATAAGACTACCAAAAACCATGGTCAGAGGGGTCTTGTACATGATTTAGGAAATGAATATGACTAAAATAAGAATGAAAGGGATAATTAACTATTAATTAATTATTAACTATTAATTAAATTTGTGGCTGCTTTTAATCCCTGTGGATTAAGCACTTCTTGGTAGAAACGTAAGTTCTGACGTGGAGTTGGCGTGTCATCGTGATTGGTACAACTAGTTCTTTATTCAAAGAATAATAGTAGTTCCAATTTTTCTTACTTGTTAATTATTGAAAATTTGGAAGTATATATACTTTTTTACAAAGTAATTAATACTAAGTAGAATAATATATGGTTCTATGCCACGTTTAAAATATTTTTCTAAAAAAAATTATACGTGTCAAAAGTTTATTTTTTTAACTAATTGAATATCGTATTATTAATATTAAATAAAACGGTATTCAATAAAAAAGATTATATTTTAACTGTTTATCAATTGTTTCAATTTAACACTAACTTTTTTTAATAAAATATTATATAATAATAAAATAATAATTTATTTCAGTATCAAATTATGTGTAGTATTCTAGAACTCTTCTCAATATTAATAAATTAATTACTCCTTCCTTATTTTGTAATTATTATACATTTCAGATTTTATTAAAATTGTTATACTACTTTTTTATATTATTTATCTCTTGCATTAGTTAGATTCTCTTTCGTCTATCCTTTCTTTTATAATATACAATTTATCTTTTACACTCCACACTACATAGTTTAGGATACATTAAAAAAATATTTAATATTTCATTAATATTATAAAATAACAATGAATAGGAATTTTTTTTTTTTTTCCAAAATAACAAAGACTTGGTTGATGGAGATGATAAGCATGTTATAATTTAAAGGTGGATGATTGGTGGAGGACCCATTAATTATTCTCTTGTCTAATTATTAATATTGTTTAAGCTTTGTTTAATTATTAAGATTGTTTAAGGTTGATGCTTTCTTAGTCAGTGCAAATCTGGTTTCACACGCTAAAGCAAAACAAATAGTGAAAGCTGAAAAAAAAAATTAAATGATTTATAGTTCCTGTTTAATACCTTCTCGCTACTTTTTTTTTTTTGGGTTTTTTGTTTTTAAAATTTGGTTTTGGTTACTAATTTTTTTTAAAAGTGATTTATTCTATTAAATTTGACAAAACGTTTTTAGTTCCTAAGGATTAAAACATTTTTTCAAAATATCTTTTAACATCTCAACAGTAAACTTGATAAACTAAAATCATACTTTTTAAAATTTCAAATATTAACTATACCAAAATTGAAGAAATAAAATCAATTTAACTTTAAAGTAATAAACTAAAAAGAGTAATCCTTTAGAGAAAATGACAAATAATTATGTATACTTCATCACGTTTCTTGCATGTAAATGGAAATAACATGCAACTTCTAGAAGAGGATTTAAGAAAAAGTTTATGTCAAATCGATAAATAGTAATTTAGAAGGATAATAAAAGAGTAATTTATTTTAACTCGTTCACACTTACTGTCTAATTTTCTTTTACACTACATCACACTTATGAAATTTTATTAATCAAAACTTTGATTATACCAGTTACTTTTCCTAATCTTGAGTACAAAGGTATTTTTTTTATTATCATTTCTAAATGCACACGCTTAACTTTGTTTGAAAATATATTATCTATTCCTTAATTTCTCAATTATATAAAGACAATAACTTGTGAGAAAACAAAAACGAAGGAAGAGGAGGAAAAGAAAAAAAAAAAAAAAAAGAGCGGGGCTTTATATTATTTTTATAAATTAATTTTTTTATTTTTTTATGGTTTTCTAATTTTTTATTATCTTTTTTTATT
>Ga0123340_1002362_pt1 | contig 16944 bp, 13 predicted proteins | sample SirMexnodulemix_FD_89961 | JGI IMG/M metagenome (GOLD analysis project Ga0123340, IMG submission 89961) | Root nodule microbial communities of legume samples collected from Mexico - Siratro Mexico nodule mix | ecosystem: Host-associated > Plants > Roots > Nodule | place: Mexico: Nepantla... | reverse complement strand
TATTTAATATATATATATATTAAATATCAATATATTAAGACTATTAATTATTAAATATTATTATATGTATTAATAATTATATGTTGAGTACTATTACATTTAGGTAAATTCAGTTAATGACATTAATTTAATATTTTATTTATTTACTTCTCATTAAACAATTCCTATTTTTACCTATTTCTTCTCTCTTTATATATATAATTAACATGTAATCAATTCATACTCCTAAAAACCAGACACTCACTCTTTACTATAAATTCTATGCTTGATTTTTAAGTTAACAATCACTTGCCATTCAATTTCTGAAATTTAGTAACACCACTGCACAAACATGTACATTGCACATAACTAAGTGATGTAAAATATAATAGATTTGAAAAAAAAGATTATACACAAAAATAGAATACATTAAAAAGTATTAATATTTTAATTACAAAGTTATGTTGAATATCATAATTGGAGATGTAAGAAGCAGACAATATGTAAATTTTGTATTAATTATTAATTAATATTAATTTTGAAGGTATTAAAAAGTGAGGAGTAAAAAAGGAGAATGATGGAAAATATAGAATTAAAGAAAAGGGAAGGTTAAGTATAGCATAAAATGAATATTTGGATAGATCTTAGATTTACCTATCAACATTTGGGCAGACACTTGAAGAATGGGGTGAGATTGTGCCACGTTACATGGAAGGAAGGTGTGGATTGTAAGAACAGGCACACATAGAAAAAATAATAAGAGGGACAATAAGTTGGAGTCCTCTTTATAGCTAAACCCCTTCCCTGCATCACATCTCATGTGACTCACTCCATTCTCTCTAACTAAAACCCTTTCCATTATTCTCTCTCTGACTTCTCTTTTCTGTCTCTGCTCTGTTTCCTTTCACATTTAACCATATTCCTCTGCCATGGCGGCTGTCCCAGTATCGCGGACCGATCCACCGGCAATGGTGCCGCCGCCGCTTCTCGTTTGCGACTCCTTCGCCAAGGACGCCATTCTTGCCTGGTTTCGTGGCGAGTTTGCGGCAGCCAACGCCATCATCGACGCACTCTGCGGTCACCTCTCGCACCTCGCTACAGGCTCCTCCGACTATGAAGCCACCTTTGCCGCCATCCACCGCCGCCGCATCAACTGGATCCCTGTCATCCAGATGCAGAAGTACCACTCCATCGCTGACGTCGCTCTCGAGCTCCGCAGAGTCGCCGACAGAAAAACAGAGACTGAAGGCGCCAAAAAGAGTGAGAGTAGCTTCGACGAGGAACAGAAATTGGAGAAGGAAACTCAGGAAACTGGTGAAAATGAAGCTGATGAAGCTGCGCCAGAGTATGATTCGCCGGACAGTGAAATAACTGATTCAGGTAATAGTAATAAATTCCGCGGTGATCTTATAATCTTTTTTTTTTTAGTTTTTCCTGTTAAATGTTCGAATGATTCACTATTCACCTTTAATCTTGATTTTCATATTATGCCTTTTCAAGATTCGCGTTCTTTCTTTCGCCGGAGAATTGAATAGTTAATTTTCTGATTATTCATTATTTGATAATTATTTTTATTTTTATATATTAGATATTCTTTTGTGATTGATAAGGGTGAAAATTTGTTGTGCCTCTTCATGTGATTAAACTTCTGTGTTTCTGCTTTTATCTCCATCACTTTTATAAGACAATTAATATATAGGAAAAAGTTATTTTCATTCCCTTCTGTGTGGCAAAGAAATAGGAGCACATGAAGTTAGTTTTCCAATTATTTTTGCATTGAAGTCAATTTTCGGTTGCGCAATGGTAGACCGCAGACGTCGTTCAACATTTTGATCCCTTTATTTTTCCAGAGAAGCAAAATCCTGGCCCATAGGTTGTTTCTTTTTAATAAAAATGCTTTTGCAAATTTTTATTTTGTATAAAAGCGGTGCTATTAAACTAAGTATGTTTGATAATTTATTTTCATTAAGTTATATTTTGATTTTGAATTCTTATTATTTCATTTTTGTCTTTATTAAGCTTTTTATAATTTAATCGACAATATAATTTTTTTATCTTTTGAAACTGTAACTTTTGGACAAATAAAATACTGTTGACTTTTTAAATAGTAAAAAATTATAATACGTTTTTATTGTAATTTTCATTTAACATAAAAATGTTTTTTTAAATACTTTTCATCAAATAATTCAAGTATCTATCTATAAAAATAAGTGAGATTTAAGATTTTCTACAAAAATAATAAATAATTTTACAGGTGAACAAATTTATTAAATGATCTTTATTATATATTCTGGATCTCATATAAAGGTTGAGTCTGCTACTTTAATTCTTTATTTGGACAAACCGAAATAAAAATAGTCAATGCATTATTAAAATTCTAAAACTTCATCTAATATAAAAAAATATAATTAAAGGTACAGTATATTTATTCCTGTAACTTAAACTAATATAAAAATAAAAAATTGAAATCTGCATAATCTGTTTGATCAGATTTAAAATGTTAATTACATTTTTTAATTTCTATGTGAAAACATTGAATCTTTTATTTTTTTTCAATAAAAGCATTTTTCTTATTTCTGAATTTTGAATACGATCTTAGTATATAGCTTTGGTGTTACGGTTAGTTGGTGCCTCGGGCCAGGGGCGACCACCACAATGTTAGTTGGGGACACTTCTAAAGATGTGTGCAATGATCCTTGTTTATCAGCAGCCGGTTGCATTATGGCTGTCATGGTTGACGTCACGTGAGTGGTTCCATAGGCTGGTATCGTACCACATGCAGGTTCGGGTTCGAATGGTTGGGTTGTTGAGCTTTGACATTTTAGGCGCTATTCCCTATGAAAAACCCTGCTCAGTGTTGAGTTTCCTTCATGGGTCCAAGTTGGCTGGTCAACTCTGTCCATGAATGAAGGAACTTTAATTAAATTTAAGAAAAATACAGTAAGCATAAGTTATAAATGTTAGAATAAAAAAAACTGAAAACAAACACCTTTGCAATAATTCCAAGTGCATCATTGCTTATGGATCTGGATCCTTGCAGTTAAAGTTTCCTTTTAATGTTTAGCTCATTAGTTAATCATAATACAATAATTTAATGGTCCTATTTTTGTTGTTTAGAAAGTTTCATTAAAGAGACTAGTGAGTGTCCATATTACTTTGGTCCATGTCTTGAATGTGCACTAAAACACATATTTCAGGTTAAAATGTAAACAAATACATTATACTAAAAGTTTATTTTGTTGCTTTTGCTGAAACCAAGCAAGTGCTTATAAGTTATAAAGTAACAACCTGCCTTGACGAGTGTAAATAGTTGGATAAAAAAAAAGGAGAATTAAGATAAAAATGTATTAAATTTGACTACATGTTCTAAGAAGAATTTAAAAAAAAAAATTGATGAAAAAAGTCTCAAGTACTGTGAAGTGGGAGAGAAGTTTATTACCATTTTTTACCATAAGTAAATAAATAATTTAATAATAAATAATAAATAAATTCAGGTGTAAGAAATAATTAGTTCTTCTTTTCTATGTTATTTTTATTTCTTGTATTTTTTTTTCTTTCATGTTTCATTCTTCATTCAAAGAAAGTATAAGAGAGAAAAAAAATGTGAAATAAAAAGAGTGAAATGATAGATAGATGAAAAGAAAAAATAAATTATGTAAGGAAGTGTAAGAATTTGTTATTAACGTGTATTGTTGTTTATGTTTTGGTTCTATAAAACAAACATGTCTGAGCAGCCGGTTGGGTTCATACCATTACCCGTTCATACTTTTGTTTGTTTCAATGGCCCGCCCATTTTGTCACGGTTAGCTGTACTCTTTGTTTGGAACATTGGTATTCATTGTGCCCCAGTAGGACTAATGCATGGCTTACTTTGTTGTAAGTCGGCAAATGTTTCTCAACAATCACTCAGCAAAAAGGATTGTCAAATGGCGAAATTTCAAATTAACAATCTTACTCGTCAAATGGTTACCACGTCAAATGCAAGTCTTCTTTATTGCTAACCATTCTTGAAATCTCTCTGCTTCTCACGGTTAACTATCACTAAAGGACTGCTAAGATTCAACCATGCAACCCAAGATGCGTCTGATAAATCATACGTATAAATTATACCAGTGAATATAATGCTTTGGAAGAAAATCTGTTGCACTTTAATGTGATAAGTCAATCCATTCCTCCTCTTCTATTGATTGCTAAATGCTGCTTAGATATTCTCTGGTATGGTGTGCAGGATCTCAGGAAATGCAACCCAGTGCACTGAGTAATAATATTTGTTCCAATCACGAAGAGTGTGAAGGACGCTCTTCACAGATAAAGCTGACAAAAGGTTTCTCAGCAAAGGAGTCGGTGAAGGGGCATATGGCAAGTTCTTTCGTTTACAACCTCAATAGCCAATATATATTATAAATTCTTTTTAATAAAGAAGCATGGATTCATAGAACTGGTATCACTAGTTTTAGTATTAAGAAACAGCAGGGATATTGCTGAATGACAGATAATTGCAATTTGCAGGTGAATGTTGTGAAAGGATTGAAGTTGTACGAGGACGTTTTTTCTGAATCAGAAATCTGCAAGCTGACTGATTTTGTGAATGATATTCATGCTGCTGGCCAGAACGGGGAACTCTCAGGTAAATCACCATAAATCCGGGTATTTCCTACCATAAAACCGGTATTTCCTAAAGTTGTGAAAGGATTAAAGTTGTACTTCATATCATGCTATTTTTTAAGTTTTTAATCCTATTGGTCATCTTCAATCACAAGTGACAAATTACAGCCATATGTAGGTTAGTACATGCAATATAATCAATATCAGGATCTATGTGATAATAGGCCAAATGTTGTCTATAGTATTTTACGTTCTAACCTAATCTTCTTGAATAAATGTAGGCGAAACTTTTATACTATTCAACAAACAGATGAAGGGAAACAAGAGAGAGCTGATTCAGTTGGGTGTTCCGATATTTGGACAGATAAAGGATGATACCAAAAGTAAGAAGAAAATATTAAACGGAAAATCTGATAATTTGATCTTTGTCCACTTTAACAAAACTGTAATTTGGTTCTTCTAATCTTATTCCGATATAGAAAAAAAAATCAATACTATAAGGATAGGATGAATTATGAAACTCAGCATGTTTTTTCCTATTTTGTTTACAGGCAATATAGAGCCGATTCCAGCCCTTCTCCATGATGTCATTGATCACCTTATTCAATGGAAATTGATTCCAGAGTACAAAAGGCCAAATGGTTGTATCATCAACTTTTTTGAAGAGGTAAAATTTCGAGTTTTCCCTCTCACTTTTCTTTTCTGAAAGATACTATAAACATTCATTTCTGCAAGGGAGTAACCAACTAGCAATGTTTGTATTGTAGGGGGAATTCTCTCAGCCATTCCTGAAACCACCGCATTTAGACCAGCCTCTATCCACACTTCTTCTCTCCGAATCAACAATGGCGTTCGGGCGTATCCTTGTCAGTGAAAATGATGGGAACTACAGGGGACCACTCATGCTCTCATTGAAGGAGGGGTATATATTACACGAATTACACTCTTAGTGGTTCTGACTTCCATTTATTTTAATATTCTAGTCATATTTCAGGATACAGAGACAGAATACCTTTAACGTACAGCATGTAAATGAATAGTAGGCTATGCAACTATATTACCTTTGTAGAGGTCGAAACTAATTGCCCATTATTGCTCCCTTTTCCTTCTTTTACTGAGAAATAGGTACCTTGGGGAACAATTTATTTTTCTTTTTAGGTCCTGGAAATATCAATTGTCAGATTGAAGAAGTGCACCTAGTCTCCAATTTTCAGCATTTGCACAACGTCCTTTATAGGTTTCCATTCTGATCGCCCGAGGAAGACATTTTTCCACGTATATCTTTTTGTGTTTGAACTTTAAAGTGTTCAAGTTCGAGTTGTTGAATAAGTATCAACTTCTACATTAAAGGTCTGAAAGCTTTTGAGATGCTCTCAAGATATGGATATGGTGACTGGACAAGTTGCTTACTGCTGTTTCAGGGGCTGTAGATGTTATGCCTTAGAAAATAGATGCTAGTTTCCCATTTCTAGCAGTAACTATTATTATTATTATAAGTATGTTCAATTGTTTTCTTTTGATCCATAACCTTGCAGTGTTGTACAATATGTGATGAGATGATGAACATAATGCAGGTCTCTTATAGTGATGAGGGGAAACAGTGCAGACATGGCAAGGCACGTAATGTGTCCATCCCCAAACAGAAGGGTGAGCATCAGCTTCTTTAGAGTGAGGCCAGATTCCAATCAATGTCAATCACCAACTCCTACCATGACAACTGCGATGACTCTTTGGCAACCTGGCATTACTAGTCCATATACTTTGCCAAATGGAACTCTTAGTGGCTATGAGGCAATAGATATGATGCCTAAATGGGGAATATTTGGTGCTCCAATGGTTATGCTACCCCCTATGCGCCCTATGGCAGTGAACTCTCGCAAACTTCCTAGAGGTGGGACTGGGGTTTTCTTGCCCTGGAAGGGAGCATCCAGAAAACATGCAAGGCATCTACCACCTCGTGCACAAAAGGGACGACTTATGGAATTACCCTCCCCCGTTGAATCACACTTGGGAGAGTCTACCTCTGAACCCAGTATAGCTGTTGAAGGGTAGGTATGAGTTGAGTCTTGAAGCTGCCTTTGGGTTTAAAGAGATGTGAATGGATTCCGTGCTTCGGTTATTTAATCTGGACTGTTGAGTATTAGTTTTGTTGTACAAACAAGCCCAGGGGTGCTAGAAGAGTTTCTTTAATTCATTTTTTTCCTCACATTTTCCCTTTTACTTGCTTTTCTAGATAGATAACTTAGAATCTAGTATTCACAGTAGTCTATTGTGGGTTCCAATCAGCTTAAGGGATTTGGACAAGTATAGCTTCCAAATTCGAAGAATGTGAATTATACTACCGTACCGATAGAATTTTACAAGTATTTATATTTTCATATTAAAGGTTTAATTTGAGTCTGACTTTCTACTGGCTGCTTAGTTATGTTCTTGATCCTGTACTTAGTTTGCCATTATGATGTAGAAGGGTAAGCAGTGAAATATTTTGATTTTGTATGAACTTGTATAGAAGTACACATTTTAATGTATTTACCGTTAATTGTAATAAGTAATAATTTTAACCAAGTTCAACTGTAGCCATATCTATACAATTTTTCTTTATTCATATGCTCACTTTAGACAAGGCAAGTGTCCCTTGACAACTAACTGTTGATAACGGTTTCTACTGAAATAAAAAGGACTGCACTAAATGCTTCCGGTGAAGGTTTTTACTCTGCAGTACTCTGATCCTCGACATTTCAAATTATTTACCATCTTTCTATGCGTTCTTATCCAGAATTAACATATTATTTTCTAAAGTTTGCAAATATTTATAACCTATCGTGGTTAGCTTCATATCACTGTCAAAAAAGAAAAATCGATAGAACAAATAGATTTGCTAACTATAATGCTAAGGCCAATGGTTAAGAAATCAATAAATGTAATTTTATACATTGGAAATCACAGTAGGAATGCACTGATAACATTAAACGTGGTACTTCTCAATATCAACTTTTCACTTTTGATTTCTTGTCTATCTCGTGAAATGGTTAGCCAAACCTTGAAACAAATTAGGTACTACAAGGAACAGAGAGAATTTCAAGCTACGTCCGACGTGAAGGAGCTGATTCCAAAATGGACTGATTTTCTGGTCAGTTACCCATACCTATTATTGATTGTCAAGTTATCAAATAAAGGAACAAATACAGAGGAGACAATCACCCAATGTGCGTAGAAAACATGATGAAAATTAACGAGAGTTGACATATCAATAAAATTAGCTGTTTTTCATACATTTAAAATGTGAAAGTGACAATCCTAATAAAAAATCTATACAAATATAAAAGCAAGGAGTGTTAGTTTGTGCTATGAAAGCCACACTTACATGTATAAATCTCGTGAGAGTGAAGCACATTTCTCATCTCTCAAGCCTTAGCATTAGCAGGCTTATCTTCATCATCTTCAATATCCCAACTCAAGTCTTCTTCGTTTTCTTGTGCACTACTTAGGCGCTTCCGCAAATCAACTTTGGTTGGGCTCCCTGTCTGAGTTGCCTTCTCTTCATCAATTCTACTAAGATCCTCAATCTCATCCCAGTCAAGGTCTTCCTCCTTCTCATTCCCAGGGTGCTTATTTGCAACCAATGAATCTTTTCCATCATCAATCTTTTTTTCCATGACCACTTTCTTATCAGACTCTACACCAGAATCATTCATGTTACTAGTGTCATCCACTTTTTTCTTGCTCAGATCACCCATTTCCTTCTTGTCAACCTTTGATTCTTCAACAGACTCATCCTTCTTATCACCAATTCTCTTGCTTTGCAATAAATCACCGTTCTTTTCTTCCTTAGACCCCTCCTCACGAGACTTATACATCTCTTCCACATTCAATCTCTTTGTTCCATTAGAATCTCCTTCTTTCCCCTTATTAGTTTCATGACTATCCTCCTCCTCCTCCTCATCATCATCATCTTCCACATCCCAACTCAACTCCTCCTCCTCCCTCGACATTCTCCTCACGAGCCTGGCCCTCATATCCTCAGCTTTCTTAAACCTATAAACTCTATAATAATACCTAAACCAAAACGTATCACGGTCAACAACATTAGGCACAACCCTCCTGTAAGCACTCTCCATACCCTCATTCTCTCTCAGCAACCCTTCCATTTCCTCGCTCTTCCCCTCCAACGAAAACCCCGATTTCCACTTCTCATACCCATCTAAATCCTCAGGCACTTCGGTGTAAGTACTAACGTCACCCTGAATGGCCCGAACCTGAACGTCAAACCGACTGTAGCGCCTCGAATTGAAGCTCTTCTTTTCCGTAGAGCGCTTGTTTTTGGTATTAACATTATTATCGGACTCGGAATCGAGGAGGAAGGCGTCCTTGCCGTGAGATATAAAGTGAGCGGTGCCTTTCGCGACGGTGTTCCCGAACTGGTCGATGGCGTGGCCCACCGTCTCGAGAGAACCGTGAGCCACCTCAATCTCCTTCTTCAAGCCGGCACCGAATTCCTGCAGGTCGCGACGGTAGGTCTCGATGATCAATTCCGATTTCGCGCTCAGCGTTTTCCACAGACCGCCGATTTCCCACGCACCGGCGCCGGAGGAATCGGATCGGCGCTCCGGCGGCGAGGAATCGCTATTCGCTTCCTCTAGCGATTCGTTTTGGTGCGCATGGTTGGAGTCGGAGAAAACGGATGCGAAGAAATTCATGAGGAACGCAGAAACAGATTAGAAATTGGATTTGGTTAGAGTAACGTAGTGTGGAAGATTGGAACATTTTGTGAATGTGTATATATAAGAAAGAGTGCGCGTGGGGTAACGACTAACTAACACTCCGTAATCGAAGGTTCAGGATAACGTCCAATAGCACCACATTATTTAACTAACTTTTAAGTGTGCGTGATATATTTGTAACTAATGGAAACACTAAAAAGTTTAACTTTTGTTTGTTAATATTGTGATTTTGGCTGCATGCATGTGTCATTTTTTCTTAACCAATCAGCGAAATTCTAAAATATTTTGGCTGCATGCATGTGTATTTTTGTAGCTTAACTATTTGTCTCTTTGTATTTTAAGGTGCAAAGCAAACCTTTAAAGGCAATGGTTGAACTTTTTATTCAAAGTTATGTTAAATTTAATTTTTTCAGAAAATCTTTTTGGATAAGAGATATTTTTAATACAAAATGATAAAAGGGAAGCATATTAGTAAATGTGAGAGGTGTTAATAACAGTTACCCTAAAATTGTAATACTAACGGAAAAGCAAGATTGAAAGCCTGTTTACCGAAGGCCCATTGAATAGATGGGCTCGTAGGCCCAAATTTCAAAGTTGGAAAGAGGGAATTAGAAATGGTGGTGGTAGAAGAAGGAGTGAGATTTTAGGCTTAGGGTTTCTTCTTCCATTGTTCAGTGTTTGCAGAGAGAAATATCGTAATGAGAGGAATACAGTTACCGTTAAGCCAAACTCAGAAGGTTCGTCTTCAGAAGAGTTTAGATCAGTTAGAATCTCTCTCATCCAAGGTCAATTCCGATGCTTCCGTCATCATCGCCGATTCCATTCCCGTCAACCATGAAGACGGCGTCCTCAAGGGACACGGAACCGCCGACCTCAACGGCGAAGTCGTCGCCACCGTCTGCGGTGTCGTTGAGCGCGTCAACAAACTTGTCTACGTCCGCACGTTACGCTCCAGGTATAATCTTACTTCTTAACTTGTAAACTTTCTTCTGTTGCTATCTTTGTTGACGGAGTGATATTATAACTCGTAGGTATAAACCTGAGGTTGGTGACATTGTTATAGGTCGTGTTGTGGAGGTACATATCAATAATTTCACTTGGAAATTTATTTTTGTGCTTGTTACTGTATTCTCACTATTTTTATTTTAATGGCTGTTATGTAGGTTGCTCAGAAGCGCTGGAGATTGGATATAAATTTCAATCAGGATGCAGTTTTGATGCTTTCTTCTATGAATATGCCTGATGGTGTCCAGGTATTTCATAACAGTTTTTTGGGGGGATATATCTTGTTATGGTTTATCAGAAAAGCATCTGTAATTTGTATTGCTCATTTAACTCTGTTTTTGAGAAAATTTAAGTTGTGCCTTTTTAAAATAAATAAAGGGTGTTTTAACTTAAGCGAAAATGTGTTTGTTATATAAATGAAAAGGGTGTTTTCTGCCCCCAATCAATCTGGAAACTCTCTCATTCAGAATTATTCTTATCCATGCTAGAGGCGGAGGACAGCGCTGGATGAGCTAAACATGCGTTGCATTTTTGAGGAGAATGATGTTGTTTGTGTAAGTCCCGTTGTGTTGTGTATAGAGAAAATTAATTTCATTGGTTGAAGTAAATGATGGTTGATTAGTGTTCCTATACTATGTTTGTGACCCCAGGCTGAAGTTCGGGGTTTCCAGCATGATGGCTTACACCTTCAAGCAAGGAGTCGGAAATATGGAAAGGTGTGCAGTCTGGATAATCCTCATAAACCATTTACTTTGTTTTTACTTGCTTCTGTTTTCACCTCAAAATGTAGTAGGCTAGTAGCACATTGTATAAAGTAGGAGACAGTAGAAAATGAGAATTCTCTATGAAATGGGCATTGTTGCTTACAGATATAAAAGTACACAGCTAATCTGCTTCCATGTCCCGACTATGTTTGTCTGATTGAGATACGAGGAAGACATTTTGAACTGAGGGTAAATAGTTTTCTGGGTTCTAACAAGGTGTTTATAGGTGGCTTGTAATACATTCTAGTTGTTTCTTCGGTCTTTTACTGTTACTGACATCTCTCTGTTGTACAACAGCTTAATAGAGGTCAACTGCTTACAGTCCCACCTTATTTAGTGAAGAGACAAAAACAACATTTCCATCATCTGGAGGAGTTTGGTATTGATTTGATACTTGGCTGTAATGGATTCATATGGGTTGGGGAACATATTGAAGCCAAAGATGACATGGTAGAAGATCAGGTGAGCCAACCTGATCTACAAGTGTTGGTGCATAACAGCGTGAGTCTTGAAGAGCAAGAAAAAAATTATACAATATTGGAGACAAGAAAATACATTTGCAGAGCAGCTAATGCTGTTAGAGTTCTATCAATCTTAGGCTTCAATATGACATTGGAAATCATCAAGGGAGTTATTGATCTAAGCCTATCTATGAATCTTGATATACATGAGATGCTTGGTTCTGAGTTTTGTGTTGTGGTTGCTGAAAAAGAGGCTGAAAGGAGAAGCTCAAATAAAAAGAAGCGGTAGATTGTGAAATGGTGGGGCTTTTTGACCGGGGACTAATTGTAATTTCGTTTTGTTTGGGGAGAAGTAATTTTCATTTCACAGAATTGGTCTAATTCTGAAAGAAAAATTCCCCCAAAATAGTGTAATTTACGTTTGAGATTAGCATCGTGTAAAAGGGAATTCGCATGTATGAGGTATGAATTGAATTTTTTAAATATTTGTTAGAGATAGCTAGCTATATTTTAATAATAAAAAGGAAAAAAAGGAGTTGTAATCTACCACCGAATACAGTTTTAATATATTTTGAATTTAGTATCAAGTAGATAAGTATGATTTGGAAAAAAGGACTTGCTATTTTTATCATAGAATGTAAAATTCGACCCCTGTTGAAATATATAGCCTGAGAATTACAGCCATAGCATGACCATGTTGAGGTTGTTTTGAAGTTTCAAAGCTGGGTCATGTACAGTGTTTGCATAGCCGTGCAATAAATATGTATTGGTTTATCTCTCATATATGAGCTCGTCAAAACCATCCCTCTTTTGTAGCTGAAATGCATTTGCCAGGGTAGTCAATCCGGTAGCATTGCCATGTTTAACTTGCTGTTTGTCGTTTTGGTGCTTGGTCATTGCAGTATTTGTTTGCTTGCACAATTTTTCTTGTTTATGTCTAATGAGTTTGTCTAATTCTATACTGAATGTACGGGGGGCAATATGGTGACATTGAGAACTGAAGGAAATTGCTTGATTACAGTGATGAAAGGTACCTAGTTTCATGCGATTTTTTATTCAGGTATTATATTTTAAAGCAATAGTCGCTGGTGGATGTTGCTGCTCAAAACTCACTTATTACAATACTCAAATATGGTCACTTGTATCAGGTTGCCGTTGTATTTGACAAGATAAAATGAGCGAAGGAGATTGGTTTTCAGGAATGCGGTATTTACTACCTAATATGCTCGAAATGAATGTCTGATGGGTTTTCTTACACTCTGCACATACATAGGTTGTATTACAAAATATTTGCCCTTACGCTTCATTCACCAAATACAAACCAGAATACAACTGTTTTCTAAATTTTGATTTTCCTGCAGTTAAGAAAATACAGTAAAGCCATAGAAAATCTCAGTGATATAAAATCTGTGTATAATGGCTACATTATATTTAATCTTTGGGAGATTACTGTTATGACATGGGAATTTCAGTTCTCTGAAATGTGAGACGCACAACACAATACAAAATGCAAAATTTTTTAAAGGACCTATAACATCCTCTTCATTTGATAAAAGGAAGAATGCATCTCTGACAATTCATTGCTGCGTGTCATATATAATTAAGATCCATGATGTCAAGATCCAACAAGCCTTGGAAGGCACGCTTTTGATGATAACAAGTTTGAGTTCCCTAATCCGTTCTCTGAAACCATCCAAACTGCAAGAGACACGCTTTAGATAATAATTTACAAGAAACTAAAGCTAACAAGTAACAACAAATATGGATAACTAGAAAGTAGATGTACCTTCCATGCATACATTCCAAGGAAGGCTACTACATCAGTCGACCAGACTATAGCAAAGGACTTCCAAAAGAATGGTATTACAACATTGATCAACGGGATGAGGAGAAAAAGATAATTGAGAGCTTCTTTCTCATTCTTTGAGCAATCTCGAGCTCGTAATGAAGGAATTGCTGCACACATATAATGAATTCTATTCATCATATTTTTTTTTTAAACTAACTAAAGAACCATGATAATTAGGACGTAAACAAAAATGGATATGACTCATCTATGGAAAGTAATCAGTTTCAGTCCGAGAAAATCAATTGTCATCGATATTATAATACCTTCATGATTTATTATGCATCTGCACCAGAAATGGATCATTGGTTTTCCATTAACAGCTAACATTACCTCATTTATTCTCTAAAGCAAATTTTAAAAAATCAGATTGGGACTGCTATTTCGTTCAGATAGCCAAGGTTTTTTGGATTCTATGATTGCACCATTCCATAATTTGCTGCAATATCAAAGACCGTGACGAATTGCAATCACAACCGTAGTTTTTTTTTTTTTTTTTTTTTTCTGAAGTGACAGGAGGTACTGATAACAATTAAATTTGGCTTCAATTTCAAATGCAAAACATTAATTCCGAGGAAAGCATCATCTTGAGAAGGTTCTGAAAATTTTCCTAAATGATCACACAAACTTCCTTCTGAATGGTAAGTCCAAAGCATGAAGCAGCAAGTAAGCACTGGTTCGTTCTTTCATAAAACAATAAATTAAAAATTGGCTGGTGAAACTTACTGAACATCCAAATGGACCACATTCCCATTAATCTCCAAATGTCAGGTTCATCAGAAGGAAATATGAGATTATAAGACAAAGCTCCTCCCAACAACATTGAAACATACCCTTGAACCTCAAAAACAGTGTACAAAACAGTTCCAGGCACTGCAGGGTTTTTGCTGGCGGTGGAAGCTCTTGGTGCAAAGGTAGCAGCAGTTTTCTGAGCAACCTGTTACTCAACAAAACAAACATCAAAATCACAATCCACTTACCAACAGCAAGCTTAAAAATTTCCAAGAAAGCACGGGTTTTAACGAAATGGGCACCCTTAAAATTTGTCTTAAATTGAAATTCATGAACGACCAGAAGTGGGAACTTAGAACTCAGAACCAACCTTTTTGAGCTCTTTGTCAATTGGAGCAGAAAAAGTGGACGTGTTCTCCTTGTTGGTTTTCTCTTCCACGTTCGTCTCCTCTGCTAGTTCCTCAGTCACTATTTGCGTGTCTACTTCGTCGGAAGCGGCACGTGCGGAGAGCGTGGCATGAACGAGAGACCGTGAGAACAAGTTGTTACTAACTGTGGAATGGAACCTTGTAACGTTAACAACGTTGGTGTTGTTGTTTCGAACCGGAGAGAGGGAAGAGTAGGGGACCCCCCAAAGGTAACGGTTTGTAGAAGGTGGTGAGATCAACGTGTTCATCTTTTTTTATTTTTATTATTTTGATGTCTGAAATTAAGTTTTCATCGGAAACTGAAACTCGACGACGATGAGAAGGAGGAAGATAAGGAATGTGAGGTGGAATTGGAACGAAGCATGGTAATGACGTCTAAACGACAACGTTTACGGAACCCGCTTAAACTCTAACGGTCTGAGTTTATTTGTTTCATTTATTTTTCGTAAAGTAATTGCTGTTGAGTGTAAATTTTATTTATTTTTTTTAATTTTAACACATATTTAAATATAAAAATAAAAGCAAACTACTATAATTAATCATTTATGAAAATAATATATAATAAATAAAAATAAAATAAAAATACATTTCAAAATTAAACAAGTTCTTTTTTGGCTTTTTTTGTAACAAAAAATTATTACCAACAAGGAAGTTAAAAAGTTTACCTAAAACAAAGGGCTTGGGCTTTATCCGACAATTTCAGGTAAATAAGAAAAATAGTAGTATATATTTTTAATAAATAAGAAAAAATTTATACTACTCTGAAGCAATACGAAATTGAATTCTTTATTAATAATAAAAGTATGTTAAAAATATTAAATAATGTGATATGTTTCTTTTGTATTCCCTTAATTTTAAAACGTTAGTTGTTTATTTTTTATTATTCTTTAATTTCTTCATTAAAGAATTGGTTAATAGGTATAGATACTTATAATTTTTAGGATTAAGGAATTAATTCATAATGAAGTATAGAATTTGATGATAATGTATGTATAAGTGAAAATTTTCATATTTGTCAATGGAGCGTTGTATTTTACTGTTATTATTATTATTATTATTAATTTGTTTTCGTTATATTAACAATCTTTCTCTTATTTAAATCACAAAAAATGAATTCCTATTCAAATGTAATATCTATTCGTCCCTAAAAATACTATGTTTCAAAAATTAAACTAAGTGTGAGAAACCTCTCAACTTAAAATTTCTAATATTTCCCAGAAATGACTAAGTTGTGGAATGGTGATTAATAAAAGACGGATGTTAAGGTATAAAAAATTCTAATTATATAATGAGAAGAATGGTGACAAAAAGATTGTTTAAGTGGAAAAAAAATATTTACTTTAAAGCTCATATCTAAAATAGTTTTAATTAATTAATTATGTAAATTCATATTAATATATGAAAAATAAGTGAACATCCTTCTAGTTTTGTTCTTGTCTTTCATAAATGGTCCAGAAGTATTTTTTGTAGAACAAATAATAGGTTTGAAAATTGAAGATATCACAATCCAAGCTAAATCTCAATGCTTCATATTCTAACTCTGGAGTAGGATTATGTGCAAAAGAATAATACAAAAGTGTCATTTGAAATGAAAGACATTTAGCTAAATAAAATACCAAATTTATTACAATACGGTGTTTTAGGTTTGATTTTTTATTCAATCTCTTTTTTGAAAAAATTAATTTAATATTAACATATAGATTAGTAAAAAAGCATCAAAGGTCGATATGTCCGAGTGGTTAAGGAGACAGACTTGAAATCTGTTGGGCTTCGCCCGCGCAGGTTCGAACCCTGCTGTCGACGGATAAATTTTTCATTTTGTTTTTAATATATATACCTCATTTTTCTTTTATTTCTTCCTTCATTTTTAATTGTATTATTATACACTCAATGTATTTTTACAATTAACATTCAACGTTTAAGTTAAGAATTTTTCTTCTAATGATAGTATATTTCAATATTTTTTTTTTGGATTATGTTTGAATTTCTCTTGTATCTAATAATTTTTCTTCTTTATTCTTTTAGTTTTTTTTTATTTAATTTTCTATCACATCATTACATTAACTTTATTAATTTGATACATCACGTAGAACGGAAAACACGAAAAATTGTCAGGAACACAAATATTTTATAACAAATCTTTTCCTGAAAGAAATAAACAATCATTTTTTTAAGTACTTCTTCTTGGAACTCTATGCTTTTCTTTCAAATATTAAAAATATTAAAATATTGTTTAAAAATTATATTTCAGATTATATAATTCAGAATATATATTTTTTATTTTAGATTTTATAATCAGAGTATAGAATACAATCTTTTTATTCTGCATTATATATTTCCTTTGTATTATGAATTGTATAATTATCTATTTGTATTCTGGATTACATAATTTATAAAAAAAAT
>Ga0123340_1002358_pt1 | contig 16954 bp, 14 predicted proteins | sample SirMexnodulemix_FD_89961 | JGI IMG/M metagenome (GOLD analysis project Ga0123340, IMG submission 89961) | Root nodule microbial communities of legume samples collected from Mexico - Siratro Mexico nodule mix | ecosystem: Host-associated > Plants > Roots > Nodule | place: Mexico: Nepantla... | reverse complement strand
TATATATATATGATAAAAACAATCGGTAATAACTAAATGGTTATATCTTATGTACCAAATTGCATAACTAATTATATTTTTTTGCTTGACTTAAGTATATTTTGTTTATCTCAACATTTATTCAAGGGGTCCAAAAATCTTATAAATATACATTGATTCTAGATGGAGTACTTATTCAATTTTCTCACTCACTTAATATTTATATATTTTATATTTTTATTACTCTTATTAATTTGAGTGTAAGATAATCTTATACAAGTAAATATTCTTTTGGTCTTTTATCACATATCAATTATCTCGTCTAGCTAAACTTCTTAATGAACTTACTCTTTTAACCTTAAAGAAAGTAACGCTTCTTTCCGATAACAAAACTAAAAATTAAAATTATTTTAGCCAAAATTTATTATATAAATTATTTTAATATAATTCATTTTCTATTTTTAAGAAAAAATATCAAAATATTATACCATTTGTAACCATTTCATATTAAAAAATGCAATTTAATATAAAAATGTAATTAAATACAAAATTATAATTACTTAATTCATAATTTTTTTAAAATTAAATTTTTCTTTTATTTACAATTTATTTGAAAAAAAAAAATAAATAAATATTTTAACAAAAATCATTTTTATTTAAAAAATCAAAATAGCAAACTGGAATTCAGTTTTTTTGAAAAGTGAATTCAGCTAGTTTCTCAATAAAATTTACAAACATAAAAGACTAATATTTTTTATTAATTATAAAATTACAAAATCTTAATTTTCAATTTTGTTTTTAGATGGCAAGTTGATGTGTAGAGAGAATTGTAGATGTGAGACTAACCTCATGTATCATGGAGGGGTAACTATAAAAATATTTTGAAAATCAAGTCACCATATATATATATAAATGAATAGTTATAGAAAGTAATCTTATCTCGAGGATCCTTCTTTATTTGGATTTAGTAATTATTTTTTCAAGAATTATGATTACTAACTTAACAAGAATTATGATTACTAACTTAACTAGTTGAAAGGATTTCTATTAATAACTTTTTGATTAGGGTTCATTTCAAGATTCAATAATATCATCTTTTAAATTATATAGAAAACCTGATTTTGCTATGAAAGTTTCCAAACCGACTTTGAATAAGATTATGAGTAATAATATAATTTTTTTCTTTCTTATTTTCCAATTTTTAAAAGAATATAAATAAATTTTCTAATGACTACGATTTATTTGAAAAAAAAAAGAAAAAATTGCGAGACCGAAATTTGATTTACGAAAATCGAATATAAATACTGTTTAAAGATATTTCATTTTCTATGATAGATCCTCTTTCATGTCTATAGGTGAATTTTTATAAGTTGGATGGTTACAAATATCCTTATGAATAAAGATAAATTTATTGGAGATTGTGAACAAATGTGTTAAAATTTAAAAATAAGTAATACTAAAAGATAAACGACCTAGAAAAGTAAAAAAAGAAACTGACAAGTGCCAAAAGTATAAACTATTGAAAATTAAATTATTGGTTCAAATGTTTATGTTTAGGATTTATAAAGTGTAAATAATCTATTCATAACTTATTGATCTTGGATATTCAAAATTGATGACAGTGTGATCTTTTATTCTTTAAAATCTTTTATATATCTAACATTCAGAGTTTATCATTTTTAATAAAAGAATAAATACTAAAATATATTTCTGATTTAAATTAATGATCTCATATTGATAATTGATAAGTATGTAGAAATTTAGCTCTAAATCGAAAATATGAAAAATATAAAAATATAAATTGTTTCTATCGGATTGAAATAAATCGAAGGTGTTATGTCTTATTAGAAACCTATTTCTGTTCATCATTTCTGGAATTAGTTATTTTCTACAAAAGAAAAAACATTTTCGTTTACTCACAATGATAATTTTTTTATTGTAAAATAAAAGCAGTAGCAATTTTTAAATTAACAAATTGTCTCTAAAGAAAACTGCTAGGAAACTAATTTAATAATTTCCGAACGTCCGTTACGGATCATGATTCTCACTTATGAATAATTTTCTCTTTAATACAAAGTTTATACATTTAAATAAAAAAAGATTTGTCCATACAATATTATAAGAATTATTATTGGAGTTCAGAAGTGAGGTAAGATATGCTATTCCACCTCATCCAATGGTGAAGTGATTTGACGTTTATAATTTTTAAATCTAAGCATTAAATTAATATTAACGTTGTTGGGGCAAAAAGGTTTTCAAAGTTAGGGTTTGTTCAAGTCTAACACGTAGTTTGTCTTTGGAGTTATCAATTGGAGTTATCAACCAAAGATACTTTTGCTTTCATGCCAACGATAAAGATACAAACCTACTTTGGCCACTTTGTCTAAAATGGGATATAGATGTAATATTTTTGTTAATTAATTGTACTTTTCTAAATTTTAGTGTATGTATAATTTTATTTCTCTTAATTTTCTATTTTATAATTAATTTATAAATTGATTATTAAAATTAAGTTTCTTACCGTAACTTTATTTAATAAATAATATATTTTTGTCACATGTATATTCTAACTCATCCTATCACAAATTAACTTCGTTTGTAATATTGTAATTATGGTTATTATAGAGCACTTCATAATCACAAGAATAAAATGAGATTTTCTGATAATTACCATTCGACAAAACATCTGAAAATCATAAGACTAATTAATAAAATATAACAAAGAGCTTTAGTTTATAGAAACTAGAAAACCTGCATAAAATGTGTGATTAAGAATAAAAAACATAAAAAAGTGGACTTCATGGTAGTGCTGGAGGAGATAGTGAACTCAGTTTTTTTATTTAAATATTTTACATATCTTTCTTTTATCAATTTATATTAACTATAGTTAATTACGTTATATTTTCATATTATTTGACGAAGTTTAATGTTAAATGTTTAATCTTTAATTATTAACATTTTTCATCTACAAATCAATTAAAAAATTATAAATACTATGTAAATAATAATTTTAGAAAATCTAAAATCACGCACAAAACAAAAACTTAAATTAATTAAGAGAGAGGGAACGGATGCATCACCATAAAAATATTATTATATGTACTGGACCAAGGATGTTTATTTTACCATATTACTTAATAGTTAATCGCTATCTACAAGTTCGTTTTGTCGTATCAATATCACAACCGGCCACTACAAGAATCAAAAGAACAAAAATGGATTTTTTTTTCCACAATATACCATGCCCACATCATTTAAAGAATTACACCCATTTATTAATCAGGTTAAAAATTAAATTTTTGGAGAATCACACTTTTAAACTTAACAAGACGTTTGTGTAAAAAAAATTGGTCAAAAATTAGTTTGTGAAGATGCAAATTTGGATGATCTCTTTTTTTAATATCCTATTAAAATTGAACTTTAAGTTTAATTCAATATTACAAAACTAGATTTTAAGATGAGATTTGCTTTTACTTATAAATTATTGAAAGGTTTCAAACAATTTTGTTAAGATAAGCTTTTATACTATATTAGAAGTGAACTTTAAGCTTAATTCAATCTTACAAAACCGACTTTTAAGGTTAGATTTGCATCCATTTATAAACTATTGAAAGACTTAATCTTTAGTTTATATGGGATCTCCAACAAACTTATTAATTTCTTCCCGAATCTTCTCTCATTCTTTTTTTTTTACATTGTTTCTAATTTTTTTATTTAAAATCAAAATCTGATCACATATTGCATAAGTTAGAAAGTTAAAGATCATTTTCAGTTGATTAGATTTTCAAAAGAGTAAGTTCTCTTTTGCTATGAAGATTCTTTATTTTTTTGAATTTTTCATCAGTGTTGGTGATATTAATTGAGAAAAGTGACCCTATCAACTTAATTAAGTTTATACTGAAATTTTATTATATTTTGACACTTTACCCTATGTCTTTATATTTTAAGTATTTCTCTTGCTTGAGATGAAACTTTTTTAGAACAAGAGATTACAATTAAGAGAAACTATTTATATTTTTCTTTTTTATAGAATCTTAAGATAGATGATCTGAATGTGAATGTGATTGATCACAATATCTTAATTTTTATGCAGGGATTATGTTTTGTTGGAAATTAAGTAAGAATATTTTGAGTCTAAGTTTGGTGTAGTTTAGAGTTTGAGTTTATGAATGTTTGATTTGGTTTGAACATAATACTCTGGTTGAGATGTTGATATAATGACTAGATTATTCATGTTAAATAATATAGTCTCATAAAGTGAGTTTTGAATATGATTTGGATGAGTAAAGTTAATTTCTAATAGTTTTCCATATTTTTTTAAATCAACAATAAAGAATTAAGCATTGAATAGGGAAAATAAAGTTTCCCAACCTATTACGTCAAAACATAGACCCAGTGTTGGTCTACCCAAAGTATAAGCAAAGCATCGCTTTACAAAAACGTACGTTTAGACATAGTCTGAAAAAGGTCAGAACAGTCAATAACATTACAAAAAGTCTTTATTTACAAGTTCTGCGTAAAGTAGATTATTGTATTCATGAATGCCATGCTTAGGTGAAGTGCATAATCCACATAGATTCATAACAATTTATTGGAATTGAATATAATAAATAAATTGTTGGCTATTATCTTGGCTAGGTTGGGGACTGGGTTGTGACATTTGTTTCACTCCTTAGGCTAAATTTTCTATTTTATTTTCTACTTATTGATGTTTCAAGTCATAGTTAGTTTGAACTAAGAAAATGATCCGTAGAACTATATTCCCTCTCATGGTAAATTGTCGAGAGTTGGTGACCATGATTTCAATCAAATTCCTTATATTTTTGGGTTTTTGTTCAAGAGTGTCCTTCCAATCACTGCATCAATGATACTCCTATCCATCTATAATAGTAAGATTTTCATAAAAATATTGGATAAAAAGTTTCTCACTAATTTGATTATCAGAGAAACTTGCACATAATCTTTTAAATCTCACCTAATACTCATATAAACTTTCTATATCAAGTTATCTAATACCACAAACTTCTTGTCTTATGGAAGTAATCTTTGAGGCTTGGAAATATTTTTTCCAAAAAGAAAATCTCTTTAATCTTTTAAAACTAGTTATTAACCTTGATGGTAAATAGTATTACAACCAATCCTTAGCTTTCTTGTCCAAATAAAAAAGAAAAGCTTTGAGCTTATTGTGGTTCTTCTACACTCCTTGAGGTTAATTGAACAAACTATATCAAATTCTTTAAGATATTTATGAGGATCCTCACCTGCAAGGCCACACAATCTAGGAAGCAAATATAGTGAGCCAATATTTAAAATAAAAGAAACATCAATCATCATATTATATTGGATACAAAAGGAACATCAATCATCATATTGGATACAAAAGGAACTTCAATCATCATATTGGATCCACAGTTATGATAAATAACATTGAATGCAACCAATTCTCTTAAAGTTTTTTGGCCATGCTTTTAGGATTTCTTTCAAAGTTATATTACAATTGATGTTTGGCATTATTTTTAAATTTTTCTGTGATGAAAATATCTTTTTGTTTTTAGATTAAATGGTATTAGATTCTTATAATGAAATTTACGCATTAAATTTCAGGGGATAAAAAGAGCAAACAACAATAAAATCTAAGAATTTAAGAAATCAACTAATCACACATAAATTTCGTTGAGTGGATTAAGCAATTTTTTTCAGAAAAAAAAAAACTAAAAAACGCAAGTCATTGGAAAAACTTTGCTCATTCAACATATTTTGTTAGTTTATTGTTATTAAAAAAATAAAGAAAACCAAGCCGTCAGAAATTAGATCAGTTGATTACACAAGGGGTTGTCACTGAGCAAATTAGTTGTGGTTTGTTTGAAAACAATAAATGACAAAAATGAAAGCGGTCAAATATACATTATTCTAAGAATTTATATTAAGTAAAAAGAATCTTAAACATGCTAAAACACATGTTTATAAAAACTAAACCAATAAATCTCAAAAAAACACAAAATCAGTCTATCTTTCTAAACTCAGTGGCTCGCCAACAATGATGTTTTTTTTCTTTTCTTACGAAGCTTTAGTCACATAAGCCTTTAAAACAAGATGTTTATACATTATAAGAATTAAGCTATTTAGAGATCAATTTTTAGCTACCAAATGAAATGGTTGCTAATTATATCAAAATAGTCACCAAATTAAATTTTGGTTGCTAAATAACTACAAAATAGAAGTAATGATTGAATTTAGTGACTAATTAGATTAAGATAATTGGTATCTAACATTAGCTATCAAAGTTTTAGTGACCTATGCTATTAGATTCTAAATTGGTATCTAATTAAGTTAAAGACTAATTTAGAATCTAATGGTATTGATCACTAAAATCTTGGTAGATAATGGTAGATACCAATTATCTTGACTTAATTGGTCACTAAATTTAATCATTACTTCTATTTTGTAGTTATTTAGCAACCAAAATCTAATTTAGTAACTATTTTGGTCACAATTATCAACTATTTCATTTGGTAGCTAAAAATTGGTCTCTAAATAGCTTTTTTCTTGTAGTGACAATTAATGCAGTTTTAGAGATTAGCCTAGATTGTATTGACAAAGAGCGTTGGTGTTTAATCTCCTTTTTAATTCAATTTCAAAATTAGGTTTGGAGATAAAAAAGTTTTGATTAATGAAGTGACAATTAATGAAGTTTTGATTATTCTACAAACTAAAAATTAAAATATAACAAAAAAACAATGGTCAATTCTCTAATTCCCTCCTTAGTTCATTGTATATCATTGAATTTTAAAACTATTTGTAGCTAGAAAGCTATACCTATATGAATTTCTAAACATCCAAATCTTAAATAGCTAATATGATTTTATCTACCATATTTGATTTAAATTAGAATTATGAATTCAATTCAAGAAAAGAATCATATAATCATGAATTTAATTTAATATGTAATTGTAATAGTTTCATTAAATAAAATCGATTACACTTTAAGAAAATTGAAATTTGAACATTTAGAGCTATAGAAAATCGAATCTTAACTAATGAGAAAATCGAATGTTAACTAATGAACCAAGAATTGAATAAAAAAATTAACTTAGAAATATAGAAAGGCATAGAAAAAGTAATAAAGAGAAACGAAGAATAAATTGTATGTTAGAAAGTAAAGAGATTGGGGATAAGAATAAACCAAAAGGAAATTGAAAACAAGAACTGAATTTACTTGTTGAATTTGGAAGTACTCCAAAATGTTGTAAAGAATAGTGTAAACTCGAGAGAAACTTAGAGTTCTAAAAGATAAGAATATGAAAAGTCTAAGACAGTGAAATATAGGTGTCTAAGTGACTGTACAAGGTAGGTATACAATACTAAAACAATTATACAATGCATGGAGAAAACTCACTAAAATTAAGTTTGTTCTTGACTTGTGGTCTTTTTCAAATTTTGAATGATTTCGCTCAATGCCTTTGGGATTCATAATTGGATTGATTGTTAAATTTGAAACTTCTCTCTTGAGTAATTTCATTGAGTAAAAAGGTGTGCATTGAAAGAATTTGCAATTACAGTTGTCAATTGCAATTTTGGTTATTTCTTGAGCGGATTTCACTTGTATTGAGCAAATTTTCCAAGATTAATTATTCTTTACCTATTCTTATATCTCCATCCACTAAGAAGATTGATAGTAGAGAAAATATACACAATTAAGGTCATTTCTAATTAACTTTGTAATTTCTCTTTTATGGTTCATTCACGAAAACTAAGCTAGGAATTAATATTTATACATAAGGAATGGTAAAAAATCCAATTAACTATGTTAAAAATGTATCTACAATGTGTTCATTTGCAAGTCATTTGAGTGTGACGGCCAACCCCGTACATGTGGTTGAAGACCTTCTATGCATGTAGGATTGTGGTTTATAAGAAACTATAGTGAAATGAAAACATGTCCCTCTCGTGATGGAGAGGTCTTTTTTGATTGAGTTTATTGAATCCTACGTCATGCTGGTTCTGAAAAAATTACTCCAAACATGTATATATTTGACAATGTGGCTTCCGTTGCATACTTCATTTATGTAATCCTATAGACGAAAACCATAACCATTGAAGTCTACATTTATGATAACTTGTTTTGCTATTATGACAAGTATATCATTTGTAATGTAAAAAGTAATAAAAAAATTATTTCTTTCCAAGTTTCTTTGTTTAGTTCTTTCGATTTTTGGATCTACAAGTAATGATTCTAAAGAAATTGTCTTCCTAGTACTGATAGACCTGCATACAAAATAAGCACACAAAAACCTAAAACCACAAGTTAGTCTAAATAACTAATTAAATATAAAATTAACTAATTAACAAGTTAGTCCTCTCGAACGAGTGAACTTCACCGCAACCACTAATGAGTAAAGCAACTCCTGGTGGTGCTTGAACATGAATCCGGACTTGGTGCGCTCAGAAGTGGGAAGACCTGGTTTCCCATCTACTTATGATGCCAAATTGTTGAATATTGTTGGAGCATATGGGACTGCTGCTTCATGCATGGTACTATTGAGGCGTTGCATGGCCATGGCCGAACATCTAAAAAACAACATCGCTGATAGTACCAGGGTTCGTACTTTGGAAGCTCAACTCGAGGATGCTCTCCTTGAGAAGGATAGAGTTTCTAAAGACTTTGCTTTTGAAATGGAGCAGAGTCGGGGACAGTTGAAGATGTTAGAGTTTGAGCTCTCTTTGGAGAAGGCTAAGGTGGATGGAGTGGAACAAAGGTTGAAAGATCTCAAAGCCACCCATGGGAATAAATGCAAGGAACTTGAAGAGCGACTCGAGGATGCCGAGGACGGACTCAATGCTGCTGAGAGCCTAAGGAAGGAGGTAGAGACCCAGGCCTAAGCATCTAAAGATCAGCTCGTTGCCCTTAAAGAGGTTAACGAAAAGTTAAAGCAGAGTGAGGTGAGCTTGGACGTTAAAGTGCGGGAGCTTGTTGATGCTGGCGTGGAAGCGTACTCGGAGGGGTTTAAGAAGGCCGCTCGTCAGGCTTCATTTTTCAAACCTTCTTTAGATTCCTCTAAGTTTTCTATGGATAAGGACGTTGTTAACGGTGAACTTGTTGACAAGTGATCTTTTGTAAATATTTTAAAGTTTGTATGACAATGTTTGGATATTTCGTTAGTATTTGCTTACATGACTATGGTACTTAGTTCAAATTGTGCATGTTTTGTATGATATAGTAAGTAGTGATTGTAGTGTGACTTAGCACATTATCCATGTATAAATGGCATAGTCCTATTACAACACTCGCGAGTAATGTCTCTAATATTTTATTGGAACCAAGTGTAACAACTCGATGTATTGACCAACCTTTAAAAGAAATTACACTAGGTTAGCTTAGCAAGGCTTACTGTATTGATATTTTGATGATGTTATAATTGAGTTAGGTTAATCTCAGTGGGATAGACTATTACAACAATCAGCGGCCGTACTATTACAATAAGATGAGTGTTTGGCCCGAGCTTGGTTGGCTCATTGAGGCAAGAAGATAAATCAACACTCGTAAAGTAGTAGCCGGGTTGGATTAACCTCGATGCTAATTTAGTAGGGATAGTCACCACGTAACATAAAATTATAAGACGAATATATTAAGAAAAAGTCAAATGTATTAAAAACATCTCAAGTGTGCCTTGATAAAACCTTACTCGGCAAAACCCTCCTTAAGGTAAAATCCAAGTTAAGAAAAAAGAGTACATCACTTGAGTTACAAAAATGGATCAACTGAAATAGGTTTTTAAGTAGGTAGCATTCCAAGTCCTCGAAATCAGCTTGTCGTTTAGTTTTTCAAGTTTGTAAGCTCCATTTTGGAAGGAGTCTACTACTTAGTATGAGTCAACCCGTTTGGTGCCAACTTTCCTTCTTGCTTGTCTTTCCGAGCTTCTTCCACTTTTCACTATACTAGATCTTCTTTATGAAAGACCCTTTCTTGAACTTTGGTGTTGTAGCGTTGAGCTACTATGAGTTTTGCTACTTCTTCTCTGATCTGAGCTTCTTCTCGGATTTCATGAACAAGGAATAGGTTGACTCTTAGTTCGTCATTATTATGGCTTTCATCGAATTGTTGTCTTCGCCATGAAGTTTCTCTGAGCTTTACAAGTATCATAGAGTCTGAGCCATACATTAGCCTGTAAGGTGTTTCCTTGGTTGTTGACTGTGGAGTGCAATGATATCCTCATAGAATTCTGGGGATCTCCTCAGCCTAAGGCCTTTGGCTTGACTTAACTCTTTCTTGAGTTCGTTCAAGATAACTTTGTTGGCGGCTTCTGCTTGGCCGTTTGTTGATGGATGTTCGACCGATGTCACTTTATTCTTAATGCCGAGTTGTTGTAGGAATTTCTCGAAGCCCCCATCACTGAATTGACGACCGTTATCGGTTATTAAGCAGCGGGTAGCCCATGCCTGCATATGATATTTTTCCAACAAAACTTCTGAACTTGTTGGACAGTGATGGTTGCTAAAGGCTCGACCTCTATCCATTTTGTGAAATAATCAATGGTAACGATGAGGAATTTGACTTGACCTTTTGCGAGGGGAAAAGTTCCGAGGATGTCCATTCCCCACCTGGTGAATGACCATGGTGTAACGATTCGGTGTAGCTCTTCGGTGGGAAGAGTATGTAAGGGTCCAAACTTCTGACATTCCAAACACTTCTTAACAAAGGAGTGAACGTCTTTTCGCAGCATGGGCTAGTAGTATTCTGCTTGGAGTACCCTTGTCGCCATGCACCGTGCTCTTGAATGCATTTCGCATATCCTTCGGTGCAGCTCAGCAAGCACGTACTCGGCCTGGTCACCATCTAAGCATTTCAGTAGTGGAGTGAAAAATCCTCGTCTAAAGAGTTCTCCATTGTTCATAACATAATAAGATGCTTGTCGATGGACTACTTTAGCCTCTTTCTCATCAATGGGAAGGACTTCGTTAGTGAGGTATTCAATGATGGGTGTCATTCAACTACTTTCACTCACGTTTATCTGTAACACATCGATGTGATCCCAACTTGGGCTCGTCATGTTTTCTTAGATTAAGGTTCGGTGTTGGTCGACCTTCTTTGTACTGGCGAGTTTCAAGAGGATATCAGCTCACTTGTTTGCAGCTATTGGGACATGACTTCTGGTAAATTTTTAGAACTGATCAATCAAGCTTTTGGTGATATGGTAATATTTCTGCAAGAGTGGCTCTTTGGTTTGGAATTCACCAGTTATCTGCCCTGTGACTAGTTGGGAATCACTCTAACACTTTAATTGTTTGACCCTGAGTTCTTTAGCCAGTCTGAGTCTAGCAATAAGTGCTTCATATTTGTCCTGATTATTGGACGTTACAAATCCAAAGTGTATGGCTTGTTCCAGGGTCAACTCGTTGGGACCTTCTAAAATCACCCCCGCTCTCCTCCTTTTTTTATTACGTGATCCATCAACACTAAGGGACCACCAATCATTCTTTTCTACCATCGATGGGAGATCTATGAGGAAGTCAGCAAGAAATTGAGCCTTCATACGCCTTCTGTTTTCGTACTTGAGACCAAATTCAAAGAGATCCATTGTCCACGCTCATCCTTCCAGCTAATTCAGGCTTTAGTAGAATCTACTTAATGGGGTAGTCGGTGCAGACTGTGATCTCAAAGCTCTTGAAGTAATGGTGGAGTCGCGGGTCAGAGAATATTAGTCCCAACACCAACTTTTCAATGGTTTGATAGTGCTCTTCAACTAGTTGTAGAGTTTGACTAGTGAAATAAACTGAGTGTTGTCTCTTCCCCTCCTCATAAACAAGTAGTGAGCTCACTGTAGAATTAGACACAACCAAATAAAGGAAGAGTGTACTATGAGTGGGAGGACTTACCAATATAGGTAAGGTTGTGAGGTCCTCCTTGAGTTTTTGAAACATTTCTTCACATGTTTCACTCCATTCAAAGTGTTGTGCCCCTTTCAGTAATTTGTACAGAGGTTTGGCCTTTTAGACGAGCTTAGGGAGAAATCTGGAAAGGGTTGCTAGCTTGCCATTTAACTGTTGTACCTCCTTTAATGACTTTGGAATTCTCATGCTTAGGATTGTTTTGCATTTATCGGGGTTGACTTCTATTCTCCTTTGTGTGACCATAAGTCCGAAGAATTTGCCAGCTATGATTTCGAAAAAGCATTTCTCGGGTTCAAGCACATGTTATGTGCGTGAACCCTATCAAAAACTTTGGTCAGGGCCAAGGCGTGATCCTCTTCCTTTTACGATTTCACTACCATGTCATCTACATACACTTTTATGGTGTTTCCAATGAGGTCTTTGAAAACCTTATCGATCAGTCGTTGATAAGTAGCTCCTGCATTTTTGAGGTCGAAAGGCGTCACCTTGTAACATTAATTCTCCCCTTCTGTCATGAAAGCTGGTTTGCCTTAATCGAAGGGTACATTTGTATTTGACTGTACCTTGAGTATGCGTCTAAAAAACTAAAAAGTTCATAACCGATTGTGTTGTCTACGAGCTGATCTATATTTGATAGCAGGTAGGTGTCTTTGGGATATGCCTGTTGGTGTAGTCCACACACATCCTCCATTTTCCATTACACTTCTTCACCATTACCACATTAGTGATCCGTGTGGTGTATTTGATAGGCCTAATGAAATCAGCCTTAAGTAGATGATTGACTTCTTGTTTTACTGCTACCCTTCTCTCTTCTCTGAGCTTTCGCTTTCTCTGTGTGACGGGCTTGGCTTGAGGGAGGATAGGTAATTTATGGAACATGAAGTCGGGGTCGATTCCAGGCATATAAGCCAGACTCTATCCAAAGAGGCCAGCGTTACCAACTATCACACGGTAAATCTCATTCTTCAGCAATCTGTTCATGATTCTCCCAACCTTAGTGCATTGGTTGGGTTGTTGCCGTAACTGGACTGAGGTCACTGGTTCATCAAATATGGGACGACCCTCCTCGAACTCTGCTCTAGGGTCAAGATCCACCTCTATCTTGTCTTCTTGTTTTTCCTTCTGTTTTGTTTCAATGTTGAAACATTGAAAGACTTCTGGTCGAGGACATGTTGTTTCTACATTGTTGCATTCTTCCTTGATCCAGGTTTCAGGGATCTCCACTTTGGGGGGTGTTGCTGCAGATAGGTTAGTTCCCCTTACAGTATAAAGATTGACCCTCAAACTTTGGACATAGCATTCTTGCACCGTCTTGGGCTCGACTTTGATAGTGATAATATCGCCCTGCTCCGAAAGGAACTTCATCGCCGTGTGCGAAACGGAGACGATCGTTTCTAAGGCATTGAGTGTTCTTCAACCAACTAACACATTGTACGACGTGTCTGCCTTCACTAGTAAATACCTCACCGTTAGTGTTCGGTGGGTTCTTCCAGCACCAAAGGTTGTCAACAAATCTACAAATCCTTTAGTGTGCATCCTCTCCCCAATAAATCCAACTATGGGATCTGGGTACGACTTCACCATCTTCATTGGTAAATTAAACTTCAAGAACGTCGACCAGTAAAGAACATCGGTCGAGCTCCCTTAGTCAAGGAGTATCTTGTGTATTCGCCAATTAGCTATGGTAGTCGAGATGACTACATGGTCATCTTGATCTAGATTATGTATGCTGAAGTCTTCATCTGTAAAAGTTATAGGTGGGAGTGACCTCGGCGGTAAAATACTTACTGAGTTGATACTCCTCAAATGCCTCTTTTGTGCAGATCTGGAGTTACCTTACCTGCGAAGCCTCCAGTGATTGTGTTGATCTCACCCAAGTGACCTCTGGCATTGTTAGGTTATTTGGGCTTCTGCTCGGTGGGGCTTGAGTTTGAGGTTGAGTTGTTGTGACCTCTCCTTAACCTCGGTCGCAGCCTTGTCCTCTCCAAGGTCCACCTCTCCCTTGTTTTCCGCCAGCTTTGTCGTTTCCACGATCTCGACCCCTGTTGCTTTGGCTTTGTTGGATGAAACGATTGAGAGATCATGATCTTATCAAGTCTTCAATGAGGTCACGTACCTTAATACATTCTTCGGTAGCGTGACCAAAATTTTAATGATATTGGATCGGCAAAGGGAGGACTTTGTATAGGTTGTGGTAAGCAGACCAACTCCATAGGCTTCTTGAATCACTATGTCTCGGCTAGCGTTGAGTGGTGTATAAGTGTCATATCTGCCTACTCTCTTTCTCTTCAGCCTTGAGGTAATCACAGGCACTTCGATTCTTCTTGCTGCCTCTGTGTTCTCTTCAATAATGTTATATTTCGTTGCACGAGCTCAGAGCACATCCATGTTGGAAGGACGTTCTACAAACAAGGCGTTGAGGAAGAGACCTAGCTTGAGTCAGACAGTCAGCGCGTGCATGGCGACAACTGGATGTAAATTCGGGATGTTAAGACAAACTTTGGCAAAGCGGGCCATATATTGTCTGACTGACTCGTTCTTGCCTTGAGTCACATGCTGAAGCGATGCCAAGGAGGTGGCCATTGGCTTCCTATCAATGAACCGAGCTATAAATTTGGAGCACAAGGTACAAAACGAGTTAACCAAGTTTTGTGGTAATGAGTAGTACCATTCGAGAGCTGTCCCCTTGAGTGTAGTATGGAATAGCCTACAATGCACCCTTAAATCTCCTAAGAAGAGATTGGCCTGGGTCATGTAGGCCTTGACATGCGTGTCTGGGTCTGAGGTTCCATCATAGGAATCTACTTTCGACCATTTCCATTTCTCAAGAAGTTGAGCCTGCATGACTTCTGCCGTGAAAGGGTGGAAGCCTTCCATATAAGCTTCTAATTTGGGGTTGAGTCAAGGGGTTGGGGTATGATGGAATGGAAGTTCTTGGTTAACCTCTCGTGAGATTTTAACAGTTGTCCTTTGTTTCGCACCGAGAACTACTTTGTGTAGTTCTTTCTGGTTGTGGTCAACTCCGAGGACTACAATAGCTTAGTGTCTCTGATCAACGGTTGTGTCAGGGATTGTTCTGGGCTGCTTCCTTTGGTCATCTTCGACGTCGAGCTGAATTTTGGGGTTTGCATCTTGTTCAATCATCAGCCGAGGTTGATATTCCCTATCCTCGGCCATGGATACACTACGAATTATTCTTGAAGGTCCCTCCCAAATCAATTTTGGCTATTTTCAAGGGTTGGCCACCTACTTGACTCTCTTTTACATCCTCTAACGTTGGCGAAGGAGTTCGCTGACGGGCAATTTGTCCCCTTTGAATGTCGTTAATATGTTGATGTAGGGTTGCTATCCCGTTTTGATGTGCCTCTCTTTGTTTTGTCAATTCCTTTCTGAGGCTGGACAAAGTCTCCTACACTGTGTTTTGCAGAATGGTTTCCATGTAGGTCTTGAGGGCTTTAAGGACTGTTAGATCCATTATGGCTGGAATGGTCGTCTTGGATGAAAGGTATGGCGGCTCTTAGCACCTGGGTCAGGGAAAAAGTTTACTCGGACCCACGATGGGCGCCAAATGTTCTTATCAAGGACTAGGTGGTAATTGAACGAGGATTGTTGAAGCCGACTTGATCTGTACCCGAGCATTGAACGATCTGAGTTGTATGAGCTTCGAAGACTGAATGGAGGTCCACTTGCAGAAGACACTCTGACGCTCAAGTCAGTGTATGATAACTGAGAGGAGTGAGGTAGAAAATACATGAGTGTGAGAGCTGAGTAAAAAAGTAAGTGATACTCCATGTGATGAGAAATATATATATAGGTTATGGGTTGAATTGTTAAGCCCAAGTCTTAGGTAACAAATTGAGCAGTTACCGAGCTGTTGCAGGTGGATCCTAAGATTGGAGGGAGAGGTTGGCTTATTAGCCCTTAAATCTCGGGTGTAATCGTAAATGACCCGAAGATCTCAGGTGGTGACAGTACAATACTCAACCCCAATTCTTCAACATAAGAGTCTAAGATTATTTATTAACCACCAATTCCTTGATCAATTACATAAAAAAAAAAACCTTGTTATCTACAAAGGTCTTAAGACAACAAACAAATCTTGCTCTATTCCTAGACACAAGCTTCATCTGATATATCAATTTAGTTACTGATTACAGGATATATTTTCCAATATCCTAAGAATCAATGATCAAGTCATAAACCAACACGATAGGCAATAACAACAGAATTAAAATATTGATTTATAGAAATAAAAGACATAAATATGAAAAACATAATAATTACATGAGAGTTCATAAAGGTTTAACCTAACCCAAACGATAGAGAATTTAGCTTCTCATAGGCATAAGAATACTAAACCTTACAAAGGAATAATGAAATAAGAAGAAGAATCCACAAGAAATCCTAAGAATACCTTCCAAGAGTAATTTTCGATCTTCAATAGCCAAAGATGACTCACCTTAGTGCAGTAACTATTAAATAAAATCTAAAATTCGATGCTCGCGCCTACCGTATCTCAAGTCAAATGTGTCGGGCACTACTGGATTCTATTACAAGTTAAAGCTTTGAAGCCCAACCTGTGGTGGGCTCAGGTCTTCTTCGTCAGGCTTTGCATTGGATGCATTTCTTTAGTTTTGCTCTCGAGATCTCTAGTGCTGAGCTTAGGTTTACTAATCCAGACTTGAGTTCTTTTTCTCAACTTTTTTTCCTTTCTAAATCTCATAATCAATTATTATAGAAAACAAATAAAATTAAAAATTAAGCAGATTTTAAATATAAAAAGTATTATATAAAACAATTCTATTAATCTATTAATAATTTATGAGTCCATCTAGGCTTAAAAGGGGAAGTCTTATATCTCTCGCTTTTATCCACATCTTTGCAAGACTTAGGGTGTGTTTGGATTAGGCAATGAATTTGAGGGATTGAATTTGAATAGATTTGAGAAAAAATGTATAGAAAGTTTAATTGTTTTTATTAAGAAAAAGATGATAAGATTCGAAAGAAAAGTACGTGAATGATGTGATAAATATAATATTATTTTAATATATAAAATTATAGAATTATAAATTTATTCTTATAATTA
>Ga0123340_1002352_pt1 | contig 16969 bp, 7 predicted proteins | sample SirMexnodulemix_FD_89961 | JGI IMG/M metagenome (GOLD analysis project Ga0123340, IMG submission 89961) | Root nodule microbial communities of legume samples collected from Mexico - Siratro Mexico nodule mix | ecosystem: Host-associated > Plants > Roots > Nodule | place: Mexico: Nepantla... | reverse complement strand
TTTTTATACAATTAAAAAATTAAGTGAAAAATTTAAAAAAGTTTTAAGTATAAGTACTACATCATTATATATAAAAAAGAAAAAAAATTTATATTTAAAGTATAACTTTTATAGAACAACAATATTAAATGTATAAAATGTGTTTCCAAAAGCATTCCGTTGAAATATGAACTATTTATCCTACTGTAATATTTTTTTTAAAACTTATCTAATAGGGCTAAATTTAAATAAAAATTATACTTGTAAGGTATTCATTTCAAAACCAATGTTCACAACAAATGATATTATCATGAAGAGATAAGCACATATTATGCAGAGAGTTTGAGAAATACATGCATGAAACAGTGCTGTTACCACTCCATAAGGATCAACCAATGTGAGTTTGCTGTTTTTGATTCTACTCGGTGGTAAGTTCAAAAGTTTTAATCTGGTTTTCATTCGCAAAAATCTGCATAATCTGATTTTCATTTTGCATCAAATCAGATTCAAATAATGATTTTCTAGCTAGACATGATCAGTCAACCGAATTCAGAATTAAGATGTCATCGAACATGTTCTTCCCGGTTATCATCTGCTTTAAATTAATATCATACGAAATCTAAATGAAAAAAAGAAGAAATCAGCAGCTAAAGTGTTCAAAATGACAGTTTCTAGGGATGAAGAAGAACTCAAAGCTCGTGGCCTATGTTGAAAACAATTGGCATGAAAAATAGCGTTCTTGAGTGTCTGCCTAAGAGGGTTATCCAACTTTTGTGTACCATCTAGTTTATTCTCTCAAATCTATTTGTCTAAGATTTTCATTTTATGTAACACATCATGTGTGTAGTAGGTCTTCAAAGATGCGGAAAGGGTTGCTGGTTGAAGATGTGCCTCAATTTGGATACAAGTGAGTCTTCTTTCGGCATTGAGATTTTTCTGTCGTTAGAAATGATTTTATTTACTTCGACCTATATATTTTTATAGTTTTTCACAATTCAGAAAAATAAAGACTTGATATTGGTTTAAGAGAAAAAAAAAATCATAAGAAACTGCTAACAATCTATTTTGCTTTCTCATACTGTGTTCGACTGTATATTGTCTATGCAGATGTTCAATTATAGCAGCTCCACTTGTCCAAGATAAAAACAATGAGATCAATATAATTGTAACACCAACAAGAAAAAGGCTTATAGGGATGGACATACATTCAATTATCCGTAAACTATAAGTCAATACCTTTCAAGCCTATGGTGGTGACTAGTCCAACATGAACCACATGATACAACGAGAGAGTGCCATGGAATTCATATAGCAAGTTGGATTTAACTCTTTAGTTCTTTCCTTTCATCAGTTTTGCTGTCTACTAAACACAATAACACAATATATGTTATAAATGCTTTCATGCTAATCACGTATTGACCTCCAATCACTAATATCTGCATTGATGTTTTCAGATACAAAACATATTATCTCAACTAATGCAAAACATTTCACCAACATCCGACCTTTATTCAATAAGGGTGATGACGATAATGTCATCTAAAATAGTAGTCAAACTCAAAAAATAAATTTAAAAAGCTATATGTTAAACAGGATGGCGACAGTGTAGTCAGTGTAAATGTAACATTGATGTAAGATGTCACTGTCATCACCATTTTGCAAGTTTGACACATAATATTCTGTTTGAGTTTTATTACTAGTCTCTATAGTATCGTTATCAGACCCTTAAATGAAACTGGAACGTTCGATGTTGATGAATTGCTACATTGGTTGGGACATTAAACTTTATATCTAAGCTCAATGCAGATATAGGTGATTGAAGGTATACAATCACCTAGCGACATGCATGTTATACAAAATGTTGTTGTGTTTGGTTGACAGTGAATCTAATGATACGGAGGAATGAGGGAGTTCCAACTTATAATATGAATTTCTCTCTCGTCAAATCATGGGTTCATATTATATCGTTCTTGGATTGATCATCAATATATTTTACAAAGGTATTGACTTTTGGTGAGTGGGTAATGGAGTATATGCTCATCCTCATAAGTCTTTTGTCATTCACTTTGTATCAGTATTGAAGCTTCACAGGTGGAGATGAGTTTAAAGGATAACTTCGAAGTCCTATTATGAACAAGTTAAAAGCTAACATCATGGAAACTTATGGTGGTAACGAGTACAAAGACTTCAATATGAATCATATATGGAATATACATATTTCATATATGATTCGCAGCAAATTCACAAGTAAAAGAAAGGTGACTAATAGTTTCTTGCTGCTCCCCACACATGACACACTATCAGATTTTCTACATTAATTCTCATATATTCTTGGTTTTCTTTTATTGTCACTTTGTTAAGAATTAAGCTTAAAACAAAATGTTGTGAAGAGGGTATAGCCTTTACCTTCCAAATCCCATAATAGAATTTAAAGTTCTCCGCTCTTTGGTTATTGTATATATTTTTTTATATGCGGACTTTATTATGTATCGAACTCTTTATCCCTCCACACTCATAAATACTTCGTACCCCTATTTGGTTTGTTTCTCATTAATTCTTGTATATACATTTTAAATTGTAGTTTTTCCATTCAAAATACTCTTAATTATTGTTAAATCATCTTCCTAATTCCTATAGAGATTTGCATTTTGTATTTGCATACAGTCTGGAGAAGTGCTTTAACATGTGTTTCGCCCTTACTTTTACGTGGAGACAATTTAACTTTTTTTGTGCTGATTTGTCTATGATGCGCTTTTTGATGATGTTTTTATAGGGACTATTGGAAGTCTATCACATTTTGGGTTTCGTACAATTAATTGTAATATGTCGAAAATATATTAGGTGAGAGATTAGAAAGTTATACATACCTCTTAATAAATATAGTGTTACCATTCTATAATCAATTAAAGAAGAATTAGAAATGAGATCTACGGCTTGAAAATTTAAAATTAGTAGTACGAGATTTAAATACTCTTAAGAATAAGATAAGAAAATTTTATAAAAATATATTGGACGAGTAACACTTAATATTAATATAGGAAATATAATGTCCCTTTCATCACACGGATCAGGAAAACATAATTCTATCATCATAATTTATTGAAATTAAAATAAAATTGCAGTGTAAAACAATAAAAATATCAATTTAAGATAACTTTAATTTTAATTTCATTAAGAATCAATAGGATGTATTAAAAGGGAGGTAAATCAAGTTGCATTCTTTTTCACAATGCTGAAAATACCTAAGGATTACGAGATATCATTCTTAACAACTATTACATAAAGTAGTTAACCCCTAAAGATTATTTAGGAATAGTTCACCCACAACGATTATTTAGACTACATATATGTATATCTACATTATAAGAAAAATGATAATTATCAACAAAAAAATTACTAAAGAATAAAAATTTGTCGATAACAATATTATTATTGACAAATTTTAATGACGAAAAATTTGGAAGTTATTTATTGACAGAAAAATTAACTATCAAATTATCTATTAGTAAGTTTGCTGTCCGTTTATTAATAGATTAATCCGTCGATAAATTACATATCAATTTATCCACAGATTAAATCCATTAATAATAATAATAATAAGATAATAATAATAATAATAATAATAATAATAATAATAATAATAATAATATTATGATGGAAAAACTTGTCTAGTCTAATGGTTATGGATATTCTAAAGTTATTAAGGGAAATTGGGTTCGAGTTTCTCCTGTCACCCTAATCGCCCCAATCTACCCCGCCACCCCAATATGTTGGTCCCCTAGGAAAACGTATAAATCTAGATAGTAAACTTACAACAAATAGAATGTCAGGTTTGCTTGCAGTGAGGTATAGAAGGTTGCCAACCAAGGTTCTGTACATGCTCTCATCCACCTTCCCAGACAACTCATCCTTGCCAAGCTTCAAACCATTCAAAGATTTTGTTTTCGTACGGCCGCATATGTCGGTGTGAATAAGCTGAAGCTTTTGGTTAGCTCTCCATGCTTGACTCTTTGAAATGGTACTATTGTTTGCTTTTGTTGTTGAAAGGTCTAGCAAATTTTAGATTCATGAGAAATTTTAGGTAAATCTTCCACCAAATCCTTCTCATTCATCTCTACAATGCTTCTTTGATTGAAGTGGTCAAGTCTTTTGTGTCACAAATTTGTAACTATTTGTGGAGCACTTGAATAAGCTTGCTCAGTGACTTTCTCCCAATCAGCTATGAAAATTTTGTTGTTCATTTTGACACAAATTTTGTACCATAAGAATAAAACATGGTGCACTTGCAATCTTTGAACAGCAGTGAGTAACCATTCTCAAGCATCTATACAACACTTAACAAATTTGGGCTGATATTAGGAATATATAAAACATAAGGAATAACTTTGGTACCTAAGGTTGTTGATACAACGTCTAAACTTTTTGCATTTGATGTCCAAAAAATCACCATTTCGTACTTTTATCCTTGAGTTGTGTGTAACATTCAGGCTTTTGAACATGATAACATCTTTACAAGTGGTGTGTGCGCCACCACTATCAATTAGCCAAGTACTAGAAGAGTCATTTATCGAGAAGCAAGAGACTGCAAAAAGTTGCTCCTCTTGTGCATAGCAGCTTAGCCTATTATCCTTGCTTAGAGGCTTTGTTTTTAAATTTACAAACTTTGGATATAAGTCCAGTTGTTTGCAATCGCCACACAGCGTCAAGCCTCAACCAACAATACTTCTTCCCCATGTGTGTTATCCTTTTACAGTGCCTGCAAAGTGGGAATGACTTCTTATCACCATCATTCTTAGCTTGGTCTTCTAGCTAAATTGTTGTTTTCTTTTATCAAAATTTTGCCCTTTCACATAATGCTGGGAGAATCAGAGGGAGAAACACTAGGGAGATCTGAAACAAGAATGGGACAAGAGCCAACCCATATAAGGGAACGACACCACTTCCAACCCAAAACCTTAAGGATTAGGTTTGCGTGTCTTCTTTCTTATATGTTGCTCAACTTTCTCATTCCTACCCAATGTGAGACTTTGACTAACATTTGAATATCTAACAATCTCCCCCTCAAGTGTGAGTCCCTCCTCCACCACATTGATACAGTACCCCTCAAGCGGAAGCATTCTCAAACGCTTGCCTGAAATCACCATCAGGAAGACTTTCGATACAGGGTCAAATTGTACTCGCCCAGGCCGCACACCAACGGCTCTGATACCAATTGTTGGGAGAATACTAGGGGGAAACACCTGGGAGATCTCTAACAATGAGAAATGAGCCAAACATATAAGAGAATGACACCACCTTCAACCCAAAACCTAAAGACATTAGGTTTGCGGGTCTTCTTTCTTATATGTTGTTCAACTTTCTCATTCCTACCCAATGTGGGACTTAGACTCACACTTGAATATCTAACACATAAAATACTCCTTCAATGACATTTTCCTGCCTCATAGATCTTTCTTGTTCTTGTGCTTGGAGAGCACTCATCAACTCTCTCGATGAGATAGTGTTTAAATCTTTGGATTCTTGAAAAGAGGAGATTTTTATTAAAACCTCTCAAGAAGAGTAATAAGAAATTTCTCCACAACCATTTTATCTGGAAAATCATCACCAAATAGTCTAATGTTATTAACAATTGAGGAGATCTGATCGACATACTTACCAATTGTTTCATCCTCGTGCATATGATTTAAATTCTCTATTCAACACCTCCATTTGACGTGCTCTATAACTTCCTTCACACTCTTCTTTCAATTTGTACCAAACCTACTTAACTGTTTTACAGGCCATGATTGTGTAGAACACACAATTTACCGCAGAGTTTTGTATCAGTGACTTGGTCTTGGGTTGTTTTGTCTTTTTTTTATTGTGGGATTTGATCTGAGCTATGGTAGGATTGGTTAGTAATAGGATTATCGGTATGTCATTAACCATAATTCCCACATATAGCTTTCAAAAAACCTTATATCTTTATTGACCAAATGTGATAATTTTTACCAAAGATGAAAGGAGGATTTAAAGAAAAGTTGGTAGATGTCATGAATGATATGGTTTAAAAAGGAAGATTGCATAAGATCAATTATGACTTTGATACCATTGTTTAAAAGAGAGTAGTTAAATTAATTTGAAATGAAGAAGAATTAGTTTTTTGTGAAAAATTCAATAAAACTTTTATTTTTGTGTATAAACAACATAACAAACTCCTACTTAATAACCACTCTGAAAGTGGTTTAAAAAGGACAAGAAAAAAATAAAAAACAATTATACCACTGTAAACATAAACAACTAGCAAAAAATTAGGAATTAAATATTAACTGAGTCTTGTGTTGAAAAAAAAATACTAAATGAAGTATAAAAATGTAATTTTTAATTAAAATAATAATTTTAGTTTTAATAATAAAAATAATATTTATTATATATATTGACGGATTTATTCATCGCTAATTCAAATTTTTTGACAAATTTTGCTCGTGGAAAATTTCAGTTTTTTTAATATTATATCCTTGGTAGGATACATGGATATGATCATTTCAAAATTACTGTCAAATTGACTTAAACAAGTTTTACAGTAGATTGTTGATTAACATTCACAGAGTGTAGAGGTCTAATGTATTAGGGTCAAACGAAATAGAGGAAGAGGTGAAATAAAAAAAAAAAAAGGAGTTGCATCACAGTAAAAGCATATTAGCAAAAGGCATTTTATTTGATTAAATGATATTTTTGTGTTATATGACGGAAATATTAGGATTTGGTAAAAAGTGGAAGACCTGGATAATGATTGCTTGGAGTCGGAGTCGGTAATAATTATTGTCTTGGTTAATGCCAACCTAAGCAAGGAATTCAAACCCTCTAAAGGCCTAAGACAAGGTGATTCCTTGTCACCATTTATATCTTAATAGTCGTTAAAGGTTTGTGATTGTGAGATACACGGTAAGAAAAAATATCTTGGAAGGATAAAGGTGGGAGATAAGGAAGTAATAATTAATATACTATGCAAATGACACACTGTCCTTGTGTGATGCAAAAATTCAGAATACAATAATAATTAGAGGAATACCTGGGTATTTAAAACTTGTTTCACGAGGTTAATTTTTATATCAATGAGATTGAAGGCCTATGTATAGAGAAGCACATTCTAGAAAGATTCTTGTCAATCCTTAACTGTAGAATTATAAGCACATACCTTTCACTTACATATAAGCATGCTTGTGGGGGATCCAAGGAAACATAACTTTTGGAAGCCTATCTTGAACAAAATCAAGAAAAGACTATCTATCATTTGCGGGTAGATTATGCCTCTTAAAATTTATAATTACAGTAGTGCCAATTTTTTTTTACTTATCTGTGTTTATATTACTAGATGGTGTGGAAAATGAAATTAGGAAAAAAAAACTTTAGGGTTGGTGGGGTGAAAGTTGTGCCATTTTTATTCCTTGTCTCTCTTTACATTACTAGCTAGTGTGGAAAATGAAATTAAGAAGATATAACGAAACTTTTTGTGGGACTAGGAGGGTGAACGTATAAAGAATATATGAATTAAATGGGATATATGAAAAAAAGAAACAGGGTTAACTCGGTGTTAAAGATTTACAACTTTTCAATATTCTTCTTAAAATAGAGACTTGGAATGCAGATAAGGGACCGAAAGAAAATAATAGAATTCGAATATGGAGAAGAAGAACTTTAATATATAGATTTAATAACAGGAAGTCACGGTGATGGAGAGCTTTGAGAATAGGTGTGTAGGGAGAATGTTTGAGATAATTGGTTTGATGTTTGGAGAGTGAGAAAAGGAAAAAGAATAACGTTTTGAGAGGATAAGTGGAACGGAGAAGCTCCTTTCATAAAAAAGATTTCTTATGTTGTATGGAAACATGGGTTTCTTAACCAACTAGATAATTAGAATAAAAATAAGTGGGAGTGGTGGTTTCAATGGACGAGAGATTGATGTGAATGAGAAAGATGTCAAGTAAACATATTTTTTATAAGTAATAACAAATTTATAAATAAAGGGATAATTGAGTTGTCTCATTCCCATTTAAAAAACTGAAAAGGAAAATAAAGACATAAATTTAATAAATACATGTTTACGTTGCACCAACAAATATTATAATTATAAAGAACTAAGCTCACAAAGGCAAATAATTATAAATTGAAAACAAAACTTTATGAATATAAATATCTCTGTCGTGCTCATAAAAGTGGTGTTACCATTTTTACAGATAAGTTCTTAATCAAACTTCTAACTTTGTGACCTCTTTATTCTCATATGCATTTTTGAAGATGTTCCTCTATCACTTCATTTCAATAATCTTTTCATTCATAGTAGGTTTCTTGCGGTTTGGGTTTTCTTTGAGCGCATTTCTTCCTCTAAGGATATTTTAAGATTCTGAGTCGCAATAGTGGTAAAAGAAGAAGGTTGAAGGACAATTTGCAAAGCTAGTAATCTTTGGCTATTTGTACCAAAATTGTTTCTTTGTGCAATCTTTTTATTTTTGGGTCGTCTAATAAAGGTTTCGAAGAAACGATCCTCCTTATTTGACTCCTTATTCGGATGGTACTTTGTATACACAAGAACACAAAAGATACTAGAACAACAAGTTAGTTTAAAAAATCATATGTGTAAAAGAATGAAAAGTATGATAATAATAGAGTCTAAAAGAGTTATAGATGAACAATTGTCTTGTATTGGAAGACAAGTCTCGGACAACGATACTAAAACCTTGTTAGCATTATTTGTTCAATTGCAAATGTACAAGTCCTACAATAGCATGTCGTAAGTAATTATCTTTGTCCCAAAGTTTTATGCAATACATGACAATAATCACAATTCATAACTAATTTAGACAAAAAGTATTTTCATTAATTGTTTAGATGTTGAAGAAATAAAAATTGTGCACAAACAAATAAAATTCTATTTAAAATTTTATCAAACACTTAGAATGTGAAATAGATTAAAAATTGTATGGTATTTTATTATTAGGGTTAGACTTCATTGAACCTCACTCTTACATAGAATCACTTAACTTCTTTCCAAATTTATGCTAAAGTCAACAAAGAAACAAATTTTCTTCACAACAAGGGTTTCATAAAAAAAAAAAAGGTTAAAATATATAGAATAATGTTATTTTGACATTGTTTTGTTTTAACCCTCATTTGACATCGGGGTAATTTTGTCAAATCGTCTTACGTGGGTTATTTTTGTCAAGTGATGGTAATGTAGTGCGTAAGGGCAAATTGGTCCTTTGATGTGCAAATGGGTTTGGTTTAAGTATATGAAGCGATGTCGCCAAATGCTCAAATGAAATCGCTGTCAGAGAAGAGAAGAGGTGTGGCCATTCTCTCCGTTCTCTCGCGCATTGCGATCGTTCTTCTTCTCCGTTGTGGATCTTTGTTGTCCTTTTGGTTTGCTTCATTCGTTGTCATTCTCACAGTGGTTTGACGGTTCCACTTTAGCCACGGTGTTCAGTATGAAGGTGTGGTGGTTGGAGTAATGCTTCGTCTTTTATGGGATTTTTGATGGAAAAGAAGGTTTTTTTTGGTTGTTTAAAGGTTTTGTTTTTTATTGACATATGATTTTTATTTGGGGTTTATGGTTGTGAAGTAAAGGTTCGTCGTTTATGGGGTTTTTGGTGAAAAAGAAGGTTTTTTGGTCGTTTAAAGGTTTTGTTTTTTTGTTGACGTATGATTTCCGTTTGGGGTTTATAGTTGTGGAGTAAAGGTTTGTCTTTTATGGGATTTTTGATGAAACATGAAGACTTTTTTTGTGGTTTCATGGTTTAATTTTTTGTTTAGGGTTTTCATGTTTGAATATTTTTGTTACTTTAGTATATGGTACCGATAAGGATGGTATGTGTGTTGATTTTGAAAGTGTTTTCCTTTTGAATGTGTGGTGGGTGCGTGGGTTGGTTGGTTTTTCGTAGATTGTTTGCTAACATGAATTTGTTGTTTTGTTTAAGTGTTTGAAAGTTTCAACATTCATGGTTGAAAAATGAGTTACTGTGAATGATGTACAATCTAATAACACATGAACACATCTGACTCAGTCACCAAAAGTTTAATAAAGGTGTCCCCTTGTTAAAGCACATGTAACCTCTGATGTTTTGTAAGGTTAAAACCAATATTAATGCATAGAGGTGTATCAAATGAACATATTTTGGTTATTCAAAGCGTTACTATTCCTTATTATGGGTGTAAATGAAGATGTTAAGAGCTTAATATGCGAAAATGGTCTTCATGAACACCTATGTGTTCAGTCGCCAAAAGTTCGACCAAGGTGTCATCTCGTTAAAGCATGAGTAACCTCTGATATTTGGGAGGCTCAATAACCAGTATTAATGCACAAAGGTGTATCAAATGAACATATTTTGGTCAATCAAAGCGTGATTAATCCTTATTATGAGTGTAATTGAAGAAGTTAAGAACTTAATTTGCGAAAATGGTCCTCATGGACACGTATGGGTTCAGTCGCCAAAAGTTTAACTATGGTGTCCCTTCGATAAAGCATGAGTAACCTCTTATGTTTTGGAATCTCTGAACCAGTATTGATTGACAAAGGTGTATAAAATGAACATATTTCGAAAGATGTTTGGTCATGTTTGATCATAGTCACTAGTAACTGATTTGAGAAGATTAAAGAAGATAAAAAAAGGAATCAACATCTTCTAAAAGTTTCCACCTTAGCATTTAATAAATTAAAATAGAGAATAACAAATAAATCAGATTTTGCAACTCCATCATATTAAATAATTAATAGAATTTTCTTTGAAAAGAAGTTTATTTAAAAAGTTGCAAATAATGATTAATTCAATAACGTAATGTGAAAAGTTTAAAATTTTAATTCTCATTTAATTGTTAACTACATTATATATAATCATACATATCTTTCTAAAGGAATCCATACATCTCACCAAATTTTGAAAACTTACCGTATAATAGCATGTAATTGAATAATTAAATTACTGGAAAATTGAGTCCGAAAGTTGCACACTTCATATTATTAATTATTAATTTATTAGCTGAAACTACCATTTTTATTTAAGGAAATATTCATCGACAATTGATGAAACAAAGGAAGAAAGTAACATAAAGTACATACAAGGAAGTACGTATATAAATACTCCTACAGTAGAAATCTCGAGAGCCCCACTTTAGCCCCAGTTTGCTTGATATCTTTCTCAGTCTGTTGTTTATACTCCTTAAAAGTGAATTTTCTGTACATAAGTGGCTTCATGTGGCTTTTTATAACTGCTTCTTCCGACGGACAATAGAAAAATGCCATAGAAAACCTCTCAGCTTTCTCTGCAGCAACAACTCGGTGTTTTATGCTTTTATAAACACCATTGCTCCATGCCTGCACATAATAGGACGCACAAAATTAAAGTTTAGAAGCTCTTCCAAAACCTAGCTTTAGTCAACCATGCTTTTATAACAAGACCTTTTATAGACACTGTTGATGTGCTTTTTGATTGGAGTCATAAAAAGTAGGGCAAATTAATGCATGTTGGAAATCATGCTTAACTTTATCTTCAACGTCAATTATGTCATTGTAAATTATCTGACGTATTCATTCTAATAATTTTCCAGCCTTCTGGTCCATTGAGATTTGATGAAAAGTTGGTCGGTTTTAACTTTCAGCATATGGAGCTCATTGAAAATGGAAACATCCATATTGGGCATTATATATTAATATACATCCTCCAACTAATTATTTTCTTTTTGGAGATGCTGCCAAACAAATTTTTGTCCAGATGGACCATATAATTCTGAGAAAAAATAACTGTAGATTCTCATGGCATTTTTTACTTAATTTTTTATTATTAAATGAAAAAAATAGTAAAGAATGATAGATTTTAACACTATTACTGAATATATTCTTTTCTATTTTATTCTGCACTAAGAGAATAGACAAATGGGTATTACACATACTGTATAACTTTTTCTAGAAAAGGTTGATGAGATTTCACCTGAAACAAGTCACCAATATTAACGACCAGAGCATGTGGATTAGGCTTAACACCAACCCATTCTCCATCTTTCATCAATTGCAATCCCCCAACATGGTCCTGGTGTACGATGGTAAGAAAACTAGTGTCCGAGTGAGGCATCAAGCCATGCATCTTTGATATAGGGCATGGAGGATATCTGTTCAGTCGAATGAAAGAACTCTTTGGCGAGCAATGCTCTCGAAAATAGTTGGATTTCGCATTCAATTTGCAGGCTAGTATTTCAGACAAGCTTTGTGCAAGGGAGAACATTCGTGTTGCAAAACCTTCGAGGCTTGATCTAAATTAAGAAAACAAAAGTGCTCATATTTCAGTTAAGTCAAAACACAAAGCATATAGTAACACAATGAAGATATAGTAACACAATGAAGGCACATGAAACTATGCATGTCATTCGGTGTTTATTAATAAATGTTTGCTTACCAGATGAACACCATGCATGCCATGAATATCTTTTTTATAGAATTAAATTCAAGATATATTGATTTTAAGAGGATTCTAGATATTCAGAATCTTGCTTGAAAAAATTTTCCATTTCTTTTCTACCAAATAGACTAAACGGAGAATCATTAGTCTATTACTATCCCACATTACTCCTTTCTACAACACTTTTACTTCTATTGAAAACAATCTTATGTAGAAGACACACTTTTTTTTCTTCTATTTTAGGTATTTTGATGTTGTAAAAGTGTCAATCTAAAAAAAGTTGACGTGACATGAATTGTCTGCATTTATAAAGCTCGTGAAGAAAATCCAGATGTATGGTCATGACTTAGGTTCAAGAGGAACCCACTATATTGTACTAGTGCTGTCTTATAGCTGTAATAAGTTATAGAAAAATAATTTGTTGATACCACCCTTTTTATCTACATTCATTTCATGATTGCTGTTCATAATAAAAATAAAAATAAATAGAATATTATCATAATTAATAATTTTTTTCATTGTAATAAAATAAAATGGGAGTGTGAAAAACTCTAGTTAAAAACATCTATTCCTCAGTACACTAAAATAAGCAACGTAAGATGTAAATTCAATACGTATAAAGGGATCAAATGGTAAATAAAGTAGTTGATAATTGAATGATATGTGTACACGAACAAAGAGAAAAAGTAGCTAAAAAGTGTGACATCCCGTTATTGTCTTTTCATATTTTGTTTGCAATTTTTCCCAATATCCCTTCCCACCATTATTTATTAAATATGTCTGCTTAACAATTATTTTCTTAATAAAATATTATATACCAATAAAATAACAATATATAATTATAAAATAAATATAGAAAAGAAATAATAGTGTCAATGCATCGGGCTTCCTGTTAATAAAATATTAAATTAACTTATTTAATAACTTAGACTATCAAATAAAAATTAATAAAAGCAGTTGTTGAATAGATCATAAATTTTGAAGAGTGTATCATCCATCATCCATGTTAAATTCTTAAACAGATAGTCAGAAAGAGAAAAAAAATGGAAGATACGTGCGTACCTGAGAGGTTCATATTGGTCCATCCTTGAGATGTCAGTGACATAAAAGTGAAAGGCCTCTGACCATGACAGTTGTCTGAGATTGGTGGCAAATGGATTCCCCCACCTGTAAGCTTTGGAAGATAAAGTAGAGAAAATAGCTTGTTGGGTTGACTTGCTCACAAAAGGTTGGTAGAACACTTTCTTTTCCTCAATCTGCATGCGCTTCAGCACCTCCTGTGGAATACCATGATTAACAACCTGAAAGAAACCCCATTCTCTTGCACCTTCTGCAATTTCTCTCATGCATTCCTCTCTCTCATGATCAACACTTAACCGTCCAAGGTCGATCAAAGGTATATCACATCTCTCCACTGCAGAGCACAAGTAGTCATTCCTTGAATCCCCTAAGTGTTTTTGCACAAGGCTCTTGTAGGTCTCCAGGAATGGCGGCTCATAATCCATTTCAGATCAAAATGTTACACTAGCTTCACAAAACCAGATTATTTGGTATATATGTGTCCATAAACTATATATATATTGGCAAGAAAATCAGCAAAGTTTTTATCAGATTCATCATCTACCTGTGTTTGAATGAACATTCCATCATCTCGTGGAATGCGGATCCAATGTAAGATAAGGATAAGGTTCAATGAAAAGTGAGATTTTGCTAAACCAAACACAGTTGGTCTGTGTCTTTTTTCAGTTATTTTAAAGAAATAATATTTGTTTTAATCAATCTTTCAAGAAAAGTTAAAAGAAATCAATTACATTATAATTTATCTTAAAAAAGTATCTTTACGCATGTATTTATATGCTCAATGTTTTCTCTATTATTATAAAGAAGACTAAGCTTATATGCAAAATTCTGGCTTAAAATGTTGCCTGTACGCATAGTAGCAACCATTGTGGCCCTAATCTGCTCTGCAGACACACTTAAACACAGGATATATATATATAATGTTTCAAAGTTCAACCATGAGCATGAATGCTTCAGAGTGATTATAATAGTAAAAAAGTTATACAAGGATCAAAATTTCACCTGCACTTGTTTGAAGATGATTCGTAGCTTGCAAATGCTACCTCTTATGTGACAGACACAGTGAATTCTAGCAAAGAAACTCAGAAGAAACTTGGAGATTTATGTGACAAGAAGAAGAGCACGTAATGGATTAGTTTAGATAGCTTGAGATATTGGTGGGTGCACAGATATTTATATATGCATGTGAATCCATGGCAAGAAGTTTATAATAGCACTACGATTAAGTATATGGCTAAAGCAGAGACCACGCGGCCAAGCACAGCATCAGAAAAAGAGGGGACAAACGCATGCAACCACAACTACGATAATATAGATATCAGTGTTCTTAACTTGTAGCCACGAAGTGCAATCTGCCTTCAGAAAGTGAGGAACCAAGCAAATTTTACCATGTTACTGTATTATTGTTACTGTTATATAACTTTTTTGTGCATATTTAAATAATTAGTAAACATTTATCCATTTATGCTTTTATAGCATTGTTTAAATTATATTGTTTTATATAATAAATGGTAATGAAGTCACTTTCCAATATTATGGTTATTAACTTTGGAGATTGATGTAATTATTAGTTCAAAATCATATTTACTGACAATAAATATATTTTTATTTTTAATTTCTAAAATAGTTTTTAAATCAGTTTATATATAATAATTGAATATTTTTATTTAAGTCTATTTTTATTAATTGAAATTATTTCAGTGAATTAAGATTTAAAAGGAGAAAAATTTGATATTAAGTAACACTTGGTAATAAAAAATATCAATAATGAAAAATGAAGTGTGTATCTGAGGCTCTCATCATAAACTTGTATGTTGGATAATGTTTCTTAATCCATGATCCATTTTGCATAGTTCAAATAATCCAACCTGTAAAGTATTTAATAAAACATTAAAGGTCCGTTAATAAATATAGTTCGGCATCATTTTAATGATTAAATAAAGAGATAAAAAAAGCATACATGTCTAACACTTATCATCAATAGCCTTTCCCCCAACATTACAGATTTGATAAAGGTTTCGAAGGTCCCCGATCTTTCTCTTTCAACCCATCATTCATAACGTATAATATATATATAATCCCCGAAGTTATTAACTTCAGTTAATAACTTCTTGGATAATTTATAATGATACGTAAAAAATTGAATGTATACTTTCTATTTCTTAAAAACTATTTTCTTCTTAAAATTATTAAAAAGGAACCATATTTTTTACAAAATTATACAAAGCGTAGTATTCCAAAACAATATTCCAAAATGTTGCTAAGCCAAAAAAAAAAAATTATGAATATTGCTGAGTTTGTTGAAGACCATAATAATATTTATCTACATAAGAGTTTTTGATATTCAAATTAGCAAGAGCAAAAGAATTACAAGTATGTATAAAAATTGATAAAGTATTTCTTATAAGATTAATTTGTATTTATAAATATTTTAGGATCTGAGTTAATGTATTTAAAAGATATTTAAAAGAAATAAGAGATATCATTGATTATTGAATATTTGTGTTATTTAATTAATTATTATTATATAAATAATTAATTTATATGGTGATATCTGATTTGATTGTATCTGACATGATTGAATCTTATATTATCATGCATATCTTCCTATATCTTAAATATGAGTAGGTACATAAATTTTCTAAACTCGAAATCCATAAATGATGGTAATTTAATTTTAAACGAAATTGGATTACTTTGATAAATGTTTATTTTCAAAGGTCTTCATACTACTTTGATCCGTTATGATAGTGGTTTGTTTTCAAACGATATCGAATGATGGTCACTTATTTTCAAGCGACTTTAGATCACTACGATGATTGGTTATTTTAAAAGGACTTTGTACTACTTTGATCCGATATGGTGGTTTTTTTTTCAAACAACTTTGGATGAGATGATTCTTTATTTTCAAACGACTTTATGCTATGATCTGATGTGATTGTTGTTTCTTTTCAAACAATCTCAGATCGTGATGGTCACTTATTTTCAAACTACTTTGTATTACGATCTGGTATGATAATTGTTTATTTTCAAATAACTTTGGGTTGTGATGATGGTCTCCTTTTCTTTAAACGACTTTGTACTATGATTCAATGTTATGATTGTTTATTTTCAAACATTGCGATGATGATCGCTTATTCACAAGTGACTTTGTACTATAATCCAATGTGATGATTGCTTATTTTCAAACAACTTGGGGATCATGGTGATGATTGCTTAATTTCAAACGACTTCGTACTATGATCCCAATACGGTGGTTGTTTATTTTTAAATAACTTTGAATTGTGATTATAGTCACTTATTTTCAAATGACTTCGTATTATGATCCAATATGATCATTGTTTATTTTCAAACAACTTTTATTATTATAATTGCTATTATTATTAATATTATTAGTATTATTATTATGACTTGATAAAAAATTATTATTATTGTTGTTATGATTATTATTAACATTATTAGTATTACTATTGTAAATATTATTA
>Ga0123340_1002350_pt1 | contig 16972 bp, 9 predicted proteins | sample SirMexnodulemix_FD_89961 | JGI IMG/M metagenome (GOLD analysis project Ga0123340, IMG submission 89961) | Root nodule microbial communities of legume samples collected from Mexico - Siratro Mexico nodule mix | ecosystem: Host-associated > Plants > Roots > Nodule | place: Mexico: Nepantla... | reverse complement strand
CACCACCACCACCACAAACAGCCTGCCGCTTCCCCCGCCGCCTCCTCCGACGAGATCAGGACCATCTGGCTCGGCGACCTCCACCATTGGATGGACGAGAACTACCTCCACAACTGCTTTGCTCACACCGGCGAGGTACCATCCAATTCATTCACTTCTTTCCGATAATGCACTTGTTTGTTTCTGATACGTCTGAATAAGCTTGATTTGTAGCTGGAAGTTACTTCGGAAACTTCCGCTTATTGAATCATTTGTGAACTTCTTATTGTTTTAGTTGCCTGCGTTCCAGAGTTTTACTTTAAGTTTCCTGATCTTGTTTTTTGTGAGGAAATTATTGTATGAGATGATTTATTTTTCGGTTTCAATCCCTGGGATTCCGAATCCATGGGAGTTGTACGGTTGGCAGCAGCCTAAGTGGTCCCCTAATTGAGGGTTTCGCTCTGTTGACCTAAGTTTCCGTCGAATTAATACATTTGAGATCTCTCTATTCTAACACTCGAACAAGTGGCTAATAAAGCTAGCCCTTTTAGTTTTTCTAGTATTTTTTTTCTAAAACATCCGCATCTTGGAGATCCCTAGTTGGCTAGCAGCCATTGCAATTTATTTGTGAACTGTGAATCTGTTTGCCTGTGAGCTACCCTATTGGTGTCAACATGGGTCTAAGTTAGTGCTTTGCTTAGAAGACTTTTTGATTATGTTGCCCTATGTGCAGGTTGTGTCGGCCAAGGTCATTCGAAATAAGCAAACTGGTCAGTCTGAGGGATATGGATTTGTAGAGTTCTATTCAAGAGCGACGGCTGAGAAAGTCTTGCAGAACTATAATGGAACCATGATGCCAAACACAGATCAGGCATTTCGTCTGAATTGGGCCACATTCAGTGCCGGGGATAGGCGATCTTCCGATGCTACTTCTGATCTCTCAATATTTGTGGGGGACTTGGCCATTGATGTTACTGATGCTATGCTCCAAGAGACTTTTGCGAGCAGATTTTCGTCTATTAAGGGAGCAAAAGTTGTCATTGATTCTAATACTGGTCGATCCAAAGGTTATGGTTTTGTTAGGTTTGGTGATGAAAATGAGAGAACTAGAGCAATGACTGAAATGAATGGCGTTTATTGTTCTAGTAGGCCCATGAGAATAGGTGTTGCAACTCCCAAGAAAACTTATGGCTATCAACAACAGTATTCTTCTCAAGGTTTGTTATTTATAATTCTTATTCTGCATGCTCGTGACACAGTTTTATTTTACTATAAATTACATTAATCACAGTTGACATTTTGTGAGAATTTAACCTTCAGTAATTGTTTGAAAATTACAAGCTATTATTGTGTCAGGGAAGCTTTTGTAATTTCACAAAACTTTAATACGTGTCGGACATGGGACATGCCATTTAAAATGACTTTAAAATGACGTGTCCGAGCTTCATAGGTGATAAGTGTAATTCACTCTTTATTTTATCATACTATTTTAATGTTCAGTTAGCAATTTATTCAGTGTCACTTTCTTTTCTTCTGCATGTACCTGATGCAATTCATTAACTTGGCAATACAAATCTGGGGTGTATTGACTGTATTTGAATTGCACTCGAATTGTGTAAATCTCAAATGAATTGCATCTTGCACACCAATAGCTTTGATTCTTTGGCAGCGGGGAGCTGGTTGTAATTCCTCGCTGTCCAAACGCAATTGCATTGCACCTTCTGTTCAAAGGTCATTGCATTGCATCAGGTTGTAGGCCGTTTTCTGAGATAAAAATTTTGCCAAAAGACTGGCCTCTAGAGAGGGCAAATCATACGGCACTGCAGATCTGCAGCCTCTTGTTCCACCCAATCTGCATTTGCTGCTAGTAGGTCAAGAAGGGAAATGACCAAAACCCTAAAGTTAAACAGCAGAAGTCATTTTTTATCTTAGGAACTTTTATGTTTTAGGTTCAAGACAAACATCATCGAGTCTCATTTTTTTTCTTTTCAGTTTGGGCAGTAAGTTATCTATTGAACTTTCTGATCTCTTTTAATCAAAATATAAAGAAAAAAGTAAAATTTAGATTCATTATAATCAAGTTTTATTTTTGAATTTAAACAAAGATATTTTCTAATCAAGATATTCTGGAAAATAAAATAAATTATTTTGAAACTATATGTCACTTTGTTAGTTGACTATTTAACTTCACTATGTATATGTTTCTTTATGTTAATTTGCTTTTGGAATTATGTTTTATTATTGGTCATCAATTTACCATACATGATACAATTCGGTTCATGATTTGGATGGGTCTTTCCCATTTTTTATTTGCATCTCAATTCAACTACTATGTTTTTTTTTTTTTTTAAATATTGTCTCAAGGGAAACCCCAAAATTTAATTTCGTTGTTCACTTTTACAAGTTAGGTCTTTTTTCTCCAGCCTAGGCATTCTTGGGTTTCATCATCATTGGTTATTATTTGTTCTGTCCACTTCCATCCTTAACTGGTTATTGTAAATTAACATATATGTTGACTAAGTTGTAAGTAATGTGCTTAACTGTATGAGTAATCATATGTTGTATATGTGCTTTTGTGCTACCAGTAATCATAACTTCTAACAGTTGTCGTTGACAGTTGCATATTTCAGATTTATTTATTCTTTGGTTTTCTGTTTGTATTTCCCTTACCTATTTCATCTTATATGTTAGCTAATTCTAAATTACAAGTCTGTCGTTTCTTTCACACTTCAATTTATCTTTGAATTTCAATGTGTAGATATATTTTCACAATTTAGAAACTTGAATCCATATTCAAGCAGTAATATTCATTATTCATTGCTTTAAAATGTAAATATTGCCAAGGCTTGCTGTTTATGTTTATGAACACCAGAAGAAGGTTCTCACTGGAACGAAGTATATCATTTATGGCGCTTCTGATTAGAAACTTCAGACTCTGATATTTTATTTCTTTAACTAGCTGTGGTATTGGCTGGTGGACATTCGGCTAATGGTGCTGTGGCCCAAGGTTCCCAATCTGAAGGAGATTCAAACAACACTACTGTGAGTCTGATTTTGTAATTTTTTGGTACATGTTAATCACCTTGCTTTGTTCATATCTTAGTAACTGGTCTCTGTTGTAGATATTTGTTGGAGGGCTTGATTCTGACATCAGTGATGAGGATCTCAGACAACCATTTTTGCAATATGGTGAGGTTGTCTCAGTGAAAATTCCAGTGGGGAAAGGGTGTGGATTTGTTCAATTTGCTGACAGGTACTTTATTCTTGTAGTACCTCTTGACATGATGACATAGATTATAACTTCCATCTTAGTGAAAACCTGCCCCTCCTGTGAAGTGGGTGTTTTCACGTGAAATGGGAAGTGGCATGTGTATTCTTGTGATGGGTGAGAAATCCTCGAATATGCTAGCTTCTAATGCTTTTGAAATCATCTAAGGATATATCTAATCAAGTTTCTAAGGTCAAGTGCATATAATGCTTGATTCTGACTGCCCTTGCCAGCATAATTAGTGCTGTGTTATCTTTTGCCTTAGAGCATCTCCAAGATGGTTTTATTGTATTGCTTAACTCTAAGAAGCATTGCTTAACAATTTATTAACTATAAATAACTCAGATATGGACTATTGGGCGAATAAATGATTATTAAAAATGTTAATTGAAGGACGCATTTAAGTTAAAAATTGATTTAAGGTCTTGTACGTAAAAGTGACACATAGGACCTACCAAATTTCAAATAAGCAACCTTTCTTAGAGTTGTGGCATTGTGGATGTTCTTAGTGAGTTAACTATGCTTTATGCTGGGTCTGTAACAGAAAGAATGCTGAGGATGCAATTCAGGCATTGAATGGGACAGTAATAGGGAAGCAGACAGTGCGCCTTTCATGGGGTCGCAGTCCAGGAAATAAGCATGTAAGTTTGTGTCCGTTTTTTCACTTAATCGTTTAATATATTTTACCTGTGGCTATAATGGGAAAATTGGTTGAGTGGCATTCTCTTTTTAGCATTATACTTTACAATTCTATATTTTGTTTTGGGGGGGCTCCAAAATGAATTCTCGCATTATTCTAGGGAGAAATACTATTTCTAATATTCAGCTTTCATTATTGAAATCCATCTCTAATTTAATTTCTTGGGATCACGCAGTGGAGAAGTGATTCCAATGGAGGCCACTATGGTGGTCAGGGTTATGGAGGCCATGGATTTGCTGTGAGACAGAATCAGGATCTTGCCATGCAACCTGCTGCTGCTGCAATTCAAGGGGCTTCCTGACGGGGTTAGCAGAATTGTGTGTTGAAGTAGGATGGATTTTATTGCTCCCCATTAAACTGTAGTATTATTTTTAAATTTGTAGCTGGGTTATACGGTATGCGAGGTTCTTAATTAAGATTGTATTAAAAAGTCTGAAATTTTGGATTGAACCCGACCATATATAATATGACTCGGGTATTTTTGTTTTTTAAATCTTTAAAAACATATTGGTAGCAGACAGCTAAGATTATTTTAAATACTTTACAGTAAACTGTTACTGCTTGCAAAATCTCCGTGCAGAGGCTGAATCTGAAACTGGTTATTTACGAGTTTCTCGCTGACTCTAATGATACGAACAACGTACAATTATGAAATGAAAGACAATAAATTTAAAAACTATTGTTTCGTATGTAACATCTGTGTATATGCAGGCTTGCGTAGGAAAAAAATGGTAGTACATTCAATTAACACGATGGAACATTTTTCATGGAGGTTCGGTCTTCTATTTGTATGATAATAGTCTCATGACTTCTTATGGATGAAGAAAGCATTGATTCCATTGTATAAGATGGCGAGGAAGAGTAAAAGCCTAAGTTGAGAGTCTTGCACAAGATAAGGAAAATATCTTAGACAATAAAAAATGGTATGCATGCTCCATTTACTTTTGCATAAATTTCAAATGGAAACCACTTGGATAGTGTTTGGTACCGATATACCATAATTGTCAAGAATTTTGCGTTGAAGTTTTGAATTAGGCTAGAACTAGACTGGGAATGGAGCAAAGATCTTTAAACAGAAGAAAGTGGAAGAAACCTGAAGCCGAAGTCTTCATTCAAATATGAAATCAAATCCACAATTGTAGAGCATAGAGAACTGCAGAAAAATGGCGATTGGTGTATTGATTGCGATGACAAGATGGTCTTGAATCTAGAATGCCATTAAAACTAGCGGAGTAGTACAAGTTTGACCACGACAAAAGCTGTGTAATCACTACAAGAGGTTACGCGTGGTTAACAGCAAAGTTCATTGTGGTTACAATAAAGATTGATATATTCCATTAACCCGTCAATCATCTTATTCACCTTGGCTGACGATTGGTTCATTGCTCCAACTTAACCACTCCTTTGTCTTGGTGTTATTGTTGCAAGAGACCTACTCTCAAGAACTTCTAATCAGTTATGTAATCTGTATTGGCATGTTTGAGTGGAGAAAGTGACATTTGAATTTCAATATGATGTAATTAACTTGTGCTAGTGACAAGTCAAGACTCACACAAGATGAACTTTTGTTGTGAAGAAAGCATTCCACCAATTGTCTCTCTTGGCAAACTCCAACATCATCTTACTTCAATTGTATTTTGAATAGGGTCCATCAGAATCCAATTTTGATCCTAACAATGAAATGTAGTAGCAACCTTAGCTATAAAACTCTAGAGCAGTGTGGAACGAGTTTATAAGTTTATTTGTTACTTAAGTGTCAACTTGCATGTAAACTTATTTTTTAAGTAAATTCGAGCAGACTCGGTTAAACTGGAGTAGACTCGTGAGTTAACTTATGAGTCAGCGAGTTCTTAAAAGTACCTTTTTTTTAACAAAGCGACACGAGTAAAATCATTCGATGGTTGTTACCCAAAACGCCCAAGCTTAGAAATATGTTTAAGGTTTGTGTAACCCTTTTTTGTTGCGTCAACTTCTCCATTGTTGATGTGTGATTGTGATTCTGATTTTGGAATATTGTTGGTTGGGGAATTACATTTCATTCTCCTCAGTGGTTGGCATTTGCGTCAGGTTGGGATTGTGTTTCAGCCTTTGCATTGTGGCGATTTTGAGTTCTACTCTATGATTTGACCATTGTGTTTCTTCTCCGATGCACATTTTCTTCTCCTCTATATGAAGAGGTAAATTTGAGAAAGCTCTTCACTTTCCCTTTCTTTTAGTTTCCTATGTTGTAGTTTTTTCTTCTCTTCCTTCTTGTTATTCTCTGCATTTTACGACTTATCTTGCGTTTTCAATCCTGTAATGTTTCTTTGATGAGACTTGATTGTTGTTTAGACGTTGGGTTTGTATGATTTGTTCTTTTTGTTTTATGTATTTTGAATTAGGGGTGTAAATAGGTTGCACTTATCCCGCGAACTAACCAAACCTAACCTACTTATATTTCTTTTTGGATTGGGTTGGGTGATTGCGTTGCCTTGGATTTTATTTAGTACACCCAATTAGAGTTGCTTGGGTAACAAGTTCCGAAAGTAATGCACACTGGTTCTGGAAAGGAAACTCAGAATGTTTCTGAAAGACTTAATTCAAAAGGTTATGGGATTACATGACTTCCAGAAATTGTGTTCTGGAATAGAATATTTTAATTCTGAAAAGAGAATTCCAGAATAGTAGTTGAGTATCCTCGAAAGGTAATTCTGGCATTGTATTTTTCTATTCTGGAAATCATATTCTAAATTACAAAAATACAATTCTAGAAATCGTATTCTGGAATAAAACATACAATTCTGGAATTTTTCTACAATTCCAGATTTCTCCTTCCAGAATTTTTTGTGTTCTGGATTCATTAATCCGGATCATTGATTCCTAGGCTATGCTGCTGTTTTGTCATGCACATACAATATTCACTGAAGTCGTTAGCTTTTGACACAATAAAGGACGTAGAGTAACCAAAAATAGACACTTATGAGATTTGAGATTAGGTTTATGAGAGGTGTAGGGTCGACAGGAATGGAAGACAAGCACAACCAAAGGTTTTGAGGAAGGTATAGTATGATGGTTGGTTAAACAGGATAGTGTAAGTGGCCACAAAAATTGAGGGAGGTAGTGCGGATTCTATGATTAGATACACTGTAGTGGTAAAGGCATAATTCCAAAATTTTGCAGGGAGAGTGGCATGAATGAGTAGGGTTAGGCCAAGTTGAACAATTTGTCTTTGTTTGCGTTCAATAACACCATTTTCATGGTGGGTATGCGGGCAAATAAGTACAATTTACTCCTGAGTCAGCGAGATATTTGGACAGAGGTCTAAACTATCTTCCTTTGTCAGTTTGGTCTTAAATTGAGGTTCAACCATGGTCTTAAATTGTTTAAAAATAATGAATGTTTTAAAATTCGTAAAGTGAGAATAAGCATCTTCTAAGGTGATGTTATTGAAAATTATTAGTGAAGGGAACATGGAGAGAAGTCTATATGTGACTTTCTCATACCACTAGCAGAACAGAAATTTGAGACATTTTATTAGAAAAAGGAAAATCTAATTGTTGTAAAACAAGCTTAAAAACGTGGCTATTAGGATGGCCTAACTAGCATGCCATATGGAGTGAGAACTAGATTTAGTACAACTATTTACAATGGTGTTTAATGAATTAGAAAGTAAATATGTACGGGAACAAATCTGGGTTGCTTGAAGTTGAAGGTGAGGATACGATGAAAGGATCCGTATAGCCACGCACCAACACTTCATTGTTGACATAGGATTTGACAACATAGTGAGTGGCATGAAATTCAAAAGTTGTAAAATTTCTTTTAGCTAACTTGCCGACACTTGTTAGATTCTTTTTAATGGAGAGAACATATAATAATTGACATAAGGGGAGGAACACTTTGGCCAATGATCATGTGTAAATTAACTTGTTTTGTATTAGAAAAAAGCTTATATTCATCTTGGTATCTCGCTCAAGCTACTTTTTGGGTTTTGCTTCAGATGTTGCAATCTGTTCTGATAAAGTAGCAAGTATCTTACATTAAAACTTGAAACAGCCCATAGATTTAATTTTTTATTGTTTTCTTTTGATCCCTCTTGCATTCCATAGATTTAGTTGCTTTTACAAAGGTTAAAATCGAAATGGATGGTGAATGACAATTTATTTCATATTTTTAACCATATGTTATCTATGCGCTGCCTTTCCTCTCTGGCTCTGGAATGATGTGACTTAGCCAAATCATACATTAATGTGCTCCATGTGGTAGCAAACATTGTTTCTATAGCTGGCTCTCATTGTAAAACTAAGCATGCAAGCAAGCTTAGGTTGATGTTGATGGACCTCATGTTGAAGTGCATGTCCCTGATGATAAACCAGGAGATTGGTTGTTTCCTGACCAGAATCGCAACAGTTTAGTTTCTCCAGAGTAAGGAAAGACAGTGACCATTTTTAATTACTATATAAGTTTCTTCTAATCCTGTGTCGTTTTTTGTTGAGTATTCATTGTTCCCCATGATTCAATTAATGGAAAAAAAAAGTAAGCCAGGTGCATATGCTTGAGTCCTTTGATAGCACCCAGAGTTTTGAAGAGGGAACTTCGTTTTGGGAAGAGTATGCCTGATCATGTAGGCTAATTAGATTGGATTGGACTGGACTACCTCCTGTCAGAGCTCGTTTTTTACATTTTAAATATGCAACTAATTTGGTGTCAGTTTTGAGGGTATTAGAGTTGTGCTTATGTTAAAGATGCATCACTAGAGTACCCAACCTTGACTGGTAGATAGATAAGTTTGGTAGACATTTTAGAACAAGATGAAACTTGTTAAAGATTCCATGTTAATTAGAGGTATGACCAAATTATACTATAGAGGTGGGTGCAAAATTCGCCTTACAAACCCGGGTTATGACTTTGAGTTAAGTTTAAAATCTACTTTTTAAGATGATATAAGAACTTATCCTAGTAAGGCTTGTTGATTCTATTCTGCTAGTCGCTATTAGGCCGTTCCAGACCACTCACAAATATTCATTCCCATACTTAAGATGTCTGGTTCTTGGCGTGAGGAAGTGTATTAGAAATCGCATATTGACTAGAGATATGCCCTAAGTGGGTGTTATCTCATCTTACAAAACTGGTTTTGTAAGATTGAGTGAGACTTAAAGTCTATTTTCTAAGATAACTTAAAAATAATTTTATTTCAACCGAGGAAAAGGAAGTATAAGTTGATATTTCTTTACATTTTATTAATAGCGCAAATAAGGCCATGGGGTGCTTCAAATTTTGTTGCGCCTTTGTGTCCATGCTTCTTAAGCTAGTTAGTTAAAACTCCATACACTTTTAGCTTTTTAATGGATTTCATTTTAACCGCAAGTTATTGGTCTGAATTTTATGGTTGCTTGTTGTACATGGTGCTTTTCTTTCTTGATCTTGCCCGGACAATGTTATTGTTTATGATGTGAACTTTTAGAAGAATAAAATCAATAGCTATCATTACGTAATTAGTAAAGTTCAAAATGGATGAGATACATTCAGGAAAATTTTATAGTATGATTTGTTTATACTATTAGCCCTGACTTTTACATTGACAACTTATGGTTCATGTAGAGGGCTTTTGCACACTGTAGGTTTTCTCTCACACACATTACTTCAATGTAAGAAAAAAGCTATCTAAACTAATGAATGTATTGAAACTGTGGAGTTTAAAAAAAATATTGTTTTGCTGAAACAAACTAGTTTAGCGACTGGATTTGCAGTACAAGTACTCCTTTCAGAAGGATTTCTCCTTGTAAGAACTTTCCCTCATCAAAACAAAGTAAACAAATTGAGAACTTAACTTCCTACTACAAGTCAGTGAAACCATATATATAGCACTATAATTGTCACATTCTAAAACATAACTGCCTAATAAAGAATTAACACAACATAACTATAGGATGCAGAAGTATAGCTGTGTACTGTAGAACTTGGCCTATCGGAATGGAATTGCATATAGCTAGTGAATGGAATGTTGTGGCAAGCCTTGTCACTCAACTTCTTTCTTACTATTCTAGCCATTGAGGTTTTTTATTGCTTTTAGCTAGCCTAAATAAAAGATGATTTTTCCATACGCTGCATTTATACCTTTCCTTTGATGTATTTTAGTGTCAAATTTAAATGAAACTTAGTTATTATCAATGGTACATTATTAAATCTTAACGAATTAACAAAAACGTCCCCAGTCAAATATGGCCGTAGAGAGTGTTAATTTATATGGGTTTTGGTTTTTTAAAAGTTGAACTGGACCATTTAAATTGGGCCTTTCCTGATAGTTGTGTATTTACACAATTTCTAGATTATAAGTGGATTATTTTTCATATCCCCGTAATTTTATTTTGAGCTTAAAATTCATCTCCCGACTCAAACGGGACACAAGCCCCCAACCTTGAGCTGAATGGGCAAAAAGGCTTTTGAGACCTTTTGGGTTTCTTTTATTTTACACTTAGTATAAAACTTGTGGACATGATTTGGGTCACTTTTTGTTGATAGTTCACACTACCTCATTGGGTTACTGGAACTTCCTTTACAAGTTTCTTATTTCACTATAACACTGTTTCTTCTCGTTGTTTCACTTTGCTCATCAACGTTCCAAGGGTTTTAGTTTTCCTTCTTTCTCAAGATGTACGTCCATAGTCTCATTCATTATCCTTTGCTTGCTTGTTCGTTGCCTTTTTGTTCCCTTACAATTGTTGTCTCCTTTCGAGTTTCTCTTTCTTGACCTCTGCCGATATGGCTGTCTATCAAAATAGATTCTCGTGGGGCGAATGATGATTTACTTGCTGAAACTTCTTCTTTTACTACTGCTCAATCCATAACTTCTTTTAGACAATCTTGCGCTTTTAGCAAAAATGACGAGCATGATGTTAATATTGTTCCATGATGTTAATATTGTTCCTTGCTGCATTGGTGAACCAGTTTGTAATGATAATGGCTAGATACTGAAAACTCCTTATGTTTTTTCTCTGTCACTACTTTTACTGAATTAGGTCTCCGATTGCCCTTAGATAATTTAGAGGAGCAGGTTTAGACCCTTCTGAACATTTCTCCCGCCTAGTTACACCCTAATAGCTGGGCCTTTATTAGAGGTAGTCGTTTTGGCATGATTCCCACTGCGAACATGTTATTTATTTCTTCAAAGGTAGGATTTATAATCGTAAACTTTAAGTTTCTATAAGTACTGTGGGTCGTAATATTTTGATCCTCTCTCAATCTTCTTATAAAACCTTTAAAACCTATTTTGTAAAAAGTCATGCTTCCAAGCAATGTCCTACCCTTCTTGATGGGTTTTCCTTATATTGGTCCCCAACCCCTCATCCTCAACGGGCAAGATCCCTACATGAACTTGATGAGGTTGAACGAAAAAATTGTCTTTTCCTGGAGAAATTGGGGTGATCTTCAACATAGGGACATTGATTAAGCTTGAATTTTAAGCCTTGGATTTAAAAGAATATATTGCTATTATTCTTTCTCCTTAGTATGATTCTATATTTTGAGATTTGTAACTTGACCATGCCTTGTTTTCTTGTGGGCAGATAAAATGACTACCCTAATAAGGATGTGGTTCGTCGACTCAGTGAGTTGAAGGCGAGCAAGAAAGCGAATTTTGAAGCCTTGGATTTAAAAGAATATATTGGTATTATTCTTTCTCCTTAGTTTGATTCTATGTTTTGAGATATGTAACTTGACCATTCCTTGTTTCTTGTGGGCGGATAAAATGTCTACCCCTGATAAGGATGTGGTTTGCCGACTTAGGGAGTTGAGGGCGAGCAAGAAAGCGAAAGATGCCACCGAACCCTCTCAAGCCCCAAGTGAAAAAGCTTCTGAAGAAGGGAAAGGGAAATGGAGATGGGTTGCTGGGACCCTGAAGTGACAGTTTTCGATGAGCAAGCTCTTGTTAGGAAGAGAGGAAAGAAAGTGGTTGAAATTCCTCCCTCTCCTCCTTCTACCCAGTTGGTTCCTCTCGCACTCGCCCAAGAACTACGGCTACCCAGTCTCCCAACAATTTTTGGAATTCGGGTTTTAACTTGCTCGTCATATTCATATGAGCAACTTTTTGTTGGATGAAGACGTTGCCACTCTCAACAAGGAGAGCCTTCCTGCTCTTCAAGAAGAAATGCAGAGGTTAGCCTGCAAGATGGTTGTCGTATCTTTTGTTTCTTCAAAGAAAGCACAAGAGAACACTTGGGTGGAAAAGAAGTTATCCACTTAGATTGAAAAAACTCAATCTGAGTTGGCAATTGTGAAAAAGGAGTTGGTGGTTGTTCAATTGCAAGCAGAGCAACTGAAGAACGAGGCTATTGAGGTCCCCCAAGTGCGCTCTCATAACAAAGCCTTAATGCAGAAGGCGGCTAATTTGGTGAAAAGGATTATTTATTTGGAGGGTCAATTGGAAAATGAGAGACAGTTAAAAGAGAAACAATGCGAGGAATTTGCCACTAAAGAAGAAATGCTATTGGCTTAGAACAAGAAACTGTTAGGGGAGATAGAGGCCCTAAAGGACAAAAATGTTGTTATGTATGGCCAGGGTTTGATGGGGCTCTAGCTCAACTCCATGTTGTTCATCCAGACCTTAACATCTCATCATTAATCCGCTTAAAGTGGTCGAGGATGGAGTCATAATAGAGTAGTTTTAAGGTATCCTATTTGGTAACTGGGTCTGTAAAACAATTATATTCTATTTTGATGTTAAATTTTGACTATGGTACTCTACTCTGTATTGTGTTTGATTTTGTTATTATGCTCTCTTACTTTACTTTTATGGCTTCTACTAGTTTCAAATTGGCTGATCTATATGCACATGTAAAATTTAAGATACTTGAGTACACGATTTACATATCCGTTTGGTTTGTGGATATACCTTTTTTCTGAATGGGTTTTCGAAAGACTTTGGTCTTTGTTGTTACGTTTCCATATCGTCTGTTTTTGCTTCAAGTACTTCTTTGATTTTGCCCCTTTGACTCCTACACCTTTAAGACTTTCTGCTTTGACTTTCTTGTTCTCCATTGATGAATCATTCAGATTCTGAATCCTCGACCGTATTGATGAACCACTAGGTTTCTACATTATCTACTCTCTCGATTTCCGCATGATCATTGAGCCTTTGGGCTACTGTATAATCGATTCAAGTCAGCTTCAATTATATGTTCTTTTATCCTTTAAAATGCCCCTCTTTATTTGATGACAAGTGGTGCGGTTCATAAAGGATCTGTTGCAATATTAAATTCTACCAAGTTTGAAATTATTCAATGTGTACCAAAATACCAAAATACTAATCTTCTGCAGGTTTGAGTTGAAGATCTGGGTGTTTCATTATCAATCCAGTGTACTTGCATGTGCAATATGCTTATTCTGCTTTTCATTCTGCATATCATTGTGAATGGCCTAACTCCCTGCTTTGGGAATAAGTGAGTGTATAAAAATCCTCAATTATATATACATTTAATTGTTTGGATTCCTCATATCAGAATTCTCCTTGCTATTAACTTAGATAGTGCTTAACTGTTTGCTGTGGTAGGGTTGAGGACAAAATTTTGAAAGTTGGAGAAGAGCTGTGGAGAGAAACTATGCCATTACAAGGTGGCTCTTGCTTTTATCAATTACAGGACCTGAAACCTCAGACGTGGTATGAAGTGAAGATATCATATTCAACTTCTGTATGTATATTATGTCTTCCTTCTGTTCTTTGCAGAGGTTCTTTCCTCTGGAAGCTGACATACGCTAAATAAAAAACACCAGATACCTGCTAGCTTTTCCATACAACTGAAGAGAAACAAGTCGGATGTGATGCTGAACAATAACAATTAACAGGAGATTGCTCAACACTGAAAAGCTAATTTTTAAGAGAAACAACAATCAGGTCCAATATTAGTATGAAGCCTTGTACTGCTAAGTTTCTGAAAAGTCTATATGTTCTTGTTATATTTGCTTACGTTATTGACTTTCTTCAGGAGGAATTCCAGGTAGTATTAGTAACTGTTGAGCCAGAAGGGTTTCCTGCAAAACAGTATGTGCGAGAGAGACAATTTATTATCTTCAATATAGGTAACATTTTTGCATAGTATATTCATAATTGATCTGATTGTGACGTCCTATGCTTCATTACAAGCTTTTACCCTTAAGTTGATGATACTTTTTAGATTATTGGAGCCAACTCCACTTTAGTATTACGATCACTTCCATTATTTGCTAATATTTTGCATTCTCTTCTGTTAATACGGCAGTATGTGATGAACTATTATTTGCCTTACCCCACGAAGCGTGGTGGGTGGTGGCACTGGCTGCACTTGGTCTTGGAATTGCATTCATCGTGCCTTCTTTTCTTCCATTGTATTTGCTACCAAAGAACCAAGTCCCAAGGACAGATGATCATGTCTCCAAAACTTCTTGATAAGCCTGCATATGGTGTTGTTTGCTTTGATAAATAGAATTTGAAAGCCACCTTCGGCTGAAAATTTTCCATGTTTTCTCAATTATGATCCATCAGTCATTTTTTTTTTTTTTTTTCTAATGCAAGAGAACGTTGTATATGTTTATATGTTAATTTATATATTAACCTAAGTGAATATATTGTCCGACACAGAAAATAAGTGATTGTTAGTTATTTACGTGTAACCAGATGACTATTTTTTCATTGCTTTTAACTAAATAATTTTTAATATAAAAATATTATTGTATTCGAATAATTTTTGTAAAGGCCCTTCGTTTAAAGCTCAATTGTTAATTCTCCTCCCTTGAATCATATTTCGATTGAGCTAGATTGGAGAAGGAGGTTTAACATATGGACAATCCTTTGAATGATGTTCACTCACGAAACACACAAATAACTAACATAAATTATTCTCCTCATTTGACACTGTCCAATTAAGCTTATAATTGACCAATTAACATATGAGTAAAAGCAAAAAAAGGTTTACTTGCGGAATTAAGATTGGACTATTTTTTTTATTGTACTAAAATAGAAAATGGACAATATTTAATGTTCGAAAAACATATAACAAATTAACATGTCACTAATATTTTCTATGACAATGTCTACATTTTCACGAATGTGACTAAAACCAAAATAAAAAAGGGTAAACATTTTTTATTGAAGTTTGGTATGTACAAAGAAGTATCTAACTTAAAATGAAATTCGATATTTTTTGGTGAACATAAAAAAGAAAGGATAAAGGATATCGGTTCAAAGGAAGGAAGAGAATGTTAAAGAAGTTGAGGGGATTCCTGGGATAAAAGATGTGAAAAAGAATGGCATATATATGTTAAAAGGTATTATAACATTTGGTCAGTGTTTATTGGTGAGAATATCATCTTATCAAATAAGAGATATGACACAAAAGATTAGGAGGTCGTGTATACGAAAAAAGGTTTAGAGAAGTTGGATAAACAAGGTTTATTAAGGACTAACAAAATTAATAAGTTGAAATTTTGTGAACTATGTTCATGTTAACCTATGGGGATTGTTTACAATTTCATCACACTTTAAAGGAAAACCTTAACTATGATCATGTTAATCTATAGGGATTGTTTACAATTTTATCACACTTTGGAGATAAATACCTTCTGTCAATTATTGATTATTATTTAAGGAAGTTATGAGTTTATCCTCAAAAAATCAAAGATGAAGCATTTGAGAATTTTAAGAGCTAGAAGGTTTTAGTAGAGAACCAAACTAGTAAAATGGTAAAAGGTTCATAACTGATATTGGGTGAGTTTTGTTTAGAGATGTTTAACACCTTCTGCATAGGCATTGTAGGAACTCTGGTCCATTATAGAATGAGTGAGGTGCATGTTATTGGGTGCTAGAGTGCCTTTTTTGGCCGAAGCTACTACTACTGCTGCTGCTTATTTGATTAACATATGTCCTTCAATTGCACTTATGAAGACTCCTAAAGAAATCTGGTTAGGACACTCTTCCCGACCTTGATAATCTGAGAATCTTTGGATGTGTTGCCTATGCTCATATTGTGTAAGGTAAATCGAATGCTCATGTTGTTTAATTTATGTTTCTTTGGTATCTGGAAGGTGTGAAAGGATGCCATTTATGGTGTCTTGCGCCAAGATTCAAGAAAATATCATTGGCAAACACATTGCCTAAAATGAAACTGTTTATAAGCCAGAAGTTTTAGAATGTAAGATTGGAAATAACTATGATGGTAAGAAGGCTAGTATTGAGGTGGATTCCAATAGATGAGATGCATCTGAAGCTGATAAACAGTCTGGTATTCTGATGATGATAGACGTTTGGTTGATGCATCTGAAGATGATATATGTTCTACTATGTCTGATGAAGACCAATGTGCTAATGATTATGTAGTTGTTAATGATGGTGAAACTTGTGGCTAGAGACTTTACTTAGTGAGAAGGAATTAATTACAATGATGTTTTCTCTCTGATTGTGAAGCATAGGATCTTTGAGAAAGATTTTGGGGATTGACATCACTAGAAGACATTATTTAAAGCATATATACTTGTCTTAGGAGACCTATTCAGAAAAATCCTTGATAAGTTTGGGATGACAAACTTAAACTTGCATCCATGTCTCTTGCGTACTATAAGGTAAGTGATGAACATTCTTAGAAGATGGTGGAGGAGTATAACTAAATGGACATATGCTAATATAGTTGATTATGCTATGTATGTGATGGTTTACACACGTCCTAACATAGTGATGGAAGCACCCTCCGAAGTAGTGGAAGACTAGAAGAATTATTTGAACTTTTTTTTCTAAGTTTATTGAAAGAAACTTAGAAGTAAATGTTCCTCTTCCAAGGCTTTTGGCTCCGGAGCAGCGTCCACTCCTCAATTGCTTCTGGCTCCGAGCTTAACTCGACTATAAAATTGGCCAAGCATTGTGATTTGATGTGATTTTTTCGCAAGTAATTACATATAAGTCACAACCACTACATCAACATCAACCTTCTGTTCATATGTTTATTATTATTATTCTTATTACAACTATTATTATTATTATTATTATTATGATTATCATTATTAGTAAGTATAATATTAATAAT
>Ga0123340_1002348_pt1 | contig 16986 bp, 15 predicted proteins | sample SirMexnodulemix_FD_89961 | JGI IMG/M metagenome (GOLD analysis project Ga0123340, IMG submission 89961) | Root nodule microbial communities of legume samples collected from Mexico - Siratro Mexico nodule mix | ecosystem: Host-associated > Plants > Roots > Nodule | place: Mexico: Nepantla... | reverse complement strand
TATATATATATATATATATATATATATATATATATATATGTGTGTGTGTGTGTGTGAGAGAGAGAGAGATAGATAATTTATATTTATTTCTATATTGAATTATTTAAAAAATAAAATTAATTTCATTAATATCACCTAAATTCTAAAAACACGTGTATTTTTATTTAAATTTGATTTTTTTTATTTGCTTAAACGGATCAAAATATTCTGCCAGTTTGTTGTTGTTCTAACATAAGATTGAATTAAGCTAAAATTATAAATAATTTAGAAAATGAGTTGAACTAACCTGATATATATTTTTTGATGAGTTAGTACGTTAAATATAAATGAGTTGAATTAACCACTCTAAAGATAATATAGAGAATAAGTGTTGGTTGGGCTAATATATGATATTCAACTTATGGAAAGAAACTAATAAACAACTTACATTGGATGTGATTAGTGATTTAAAAGTGATTAAGAATAGTTACTTTGAACTAATATTTTAGATATTAATTATACGTTATCATTGTAATACTCTTTATTTTAGAGTATGAATTTATATAAATTTATTTATTATTTTAAATATTAAGTATTTCATCATAACAATACTATTTAAAAACACGACTTTATTTTTTATAGATATTAAAAGTTAAATAAAAAATACACAGAGTCCAAAAGTAAAATGTAACTATATTTCAAATATTAAAAATATACTTAAACAAAACATATTAAATATAAATTCTAAAATAAATAATGATTTGTTATTTTTTATGAGATTAATATAACTTAGAGGACGATTTTTGATAAAATTGTTCAGATTTAGTAAAATAATGAGAACGTTATATGTGGTTTTCTTAATAAAGAGACAAATGATGGAATTAAAAGAGGTTTATATTAACAATATGTTGCATTTAAATAATTTGTGCAAGAATTGTTTTTTTATTCTTAAAGAATGGGGTTTAAATTAAATGAAGAGTGAATATGTGTTTTTAAAGAAATTAAAACAGATTTAAAATATTTTACTTTTTGTTTTTATAAAAATTTTACCTTTCAAAACTTTAAATACTCTTTTTTCAGTAATTTTAAATTAATTTAATAACATTAAAATTTTAACCGTAGATGTGAATGTACCATTAGCTTAAAGAAATTTTGCAAAATTGAAATTAATAAAAACTTACTTGATGTCACAATAAAAGTTGAAAGTTTGACAATTTTATCTATTGAAAAAGATATTATAAAAAAATGTGGATGTTCATGTCCTTATTTATGATTTCTCATTTCAGCAGTATTAAACAATTATTTTTTACAATAATCTTCGATACGTTTTTTAGTAGATGTTTAGTGAGATAACAACATTAATAATGGAGAATAATATAAGAATTGACTTGATAAAAATTGTAGGACAAGATATTTAAAATAAAGTAAAAGTAGAGTTGAAAATGTGATATGAAACATATTTTTAAATAATAAAAAATAAAGGAAATTTATTTATTTTAAATTTGAATGAAAATATTATAAAAATAAAGTATAAGATTAATAATAAATACAGAATGTTAAATATAACTAAAATATTATGGGAGTTTAGAATTAGTATTTGTATAAAAATATATATTTAATTTTGTCTTTTACTTTTAGTAGTCTCTTTAGTCGATAATATTTCAATAATTTGTTGGTTTGATAGCTTTCAGCTAGTTTTCTCACCATAGTTATTTTTTTAACTAACTATCGTAGTTACTTCAAAAATTATATTTTAAATTTTTAATTAATTGATACACTTACCAAATATTAAAATTAAACTCTTTTTTTCAATGATTAGCTAATTATTATGAGATTAATTCAGCTTTGGTGAGTTCGTGTGATTTGTGGCCAAGTTGTTGAGGAACAGCGATCAGAGTGGGAAAGGTAATTTTTTTTAAACTCAACTTTGATTAATTTCTTATCTTTCTCTCTTTGCAATTGCATCACTGCTTTTCAATTTGCTACAATTTGGTTTGCGTTAGTTTGAATGATAATGGTAACCCTTTTGTTCCCAAAGGAACCTGCAAGTTTGAGAAACCCAGAAGAAAAAAGACCATTTTTTTGTTTGTTTTTGAAACCGAAACAATTTCACAAGTTCATAATCTCATCTGGGTCTTGCTAAAAAAGTCTGAATTGGTACTGCCCGTGACCTGTTTGTGAAAATTCCCACAAGACCTTGCTGCAGTAGTGTATGAAAAATTGAGGGATTTGCAAGTCTTGTGAGCTTTATTTGCCTTGTTGGTTTTGTAAATGGTTTCTGTGAGTTCGAGGCTATTTGTAACTGATGCTTTAGTTAAATGAAATGGATTATCGATAGTTGATGGTTTTCCTTCTTACTTGCGAAGACTTTCTTTTTGTGATTTAATGACTTTGTTTACAGTGAGATTGATTTGACAATCATTCCATCCTTTTTTGTTTTGCTTGAAGTCAGCTCCTTTGGCTTGATAGAGGTTAACAAATATGAGTGAAGAGTCTGATTCTAATCTTGAGGCTATGGATCTCTTATGCCAGTTGGAGGATATCCTTGAATCTGATGCTCTAATGTAAGGTTTAGTGATTTCATGCACACAAACTCGTATGATACTTGCCCTGATGGTTGCTTTAGAAACTTGTAAATTTTCTATCATTCCCGTTAATCAATATGCTGTTTTCTATTCTTGTTTTAACTTTTCCATAACGGATTCTTAATAGTAAGATTTTTAATTTATATAAAAACTATTTCTATTTTATTTTAGTATGTTTTGTGAGATTCATTCATATGAGGTCTCTGGATGATATAAAATATTGTAAAATATAACCTTGATGATGGAATAACACCCTGTAAGCAATGTCTCTAAGTTAAGGTCAATCTTATTTCTTGGTTGCTTGATTTAACTGTATTATGTTTCCTTCTTTAAATATGTTTCCTTTATGTTTTTGGATCTAGTGACGAGCTGGGCTTTATTCATCCCTCCCAATTTCCCTTGCTAAAGGAAGAATCAAACATTTCGTCTAATTTATCTTGTGAAGCTAGCCATCAATCAGAAGATGGAGTAGTAAGCTCCGTGGAATCTTCCAAACAATACAACATATATTTCTGGAACAGAGATCATAAACTGGGAATTTCAACTCATGTTCTTCTGCCGTTATATAGAACAGCTAAACATGCATTTATGATTACATTTAAACAATACAGAATGTGTGAGAACCAATCTGACAAAGTTGGAAGTTGTTTACCTGCCTCTTCTTGTGATCATCTTGAAAGTACCCTTCTGAGACACAGCAAGTCTCTTGTGCTGCTAAGCTGTGATTTTATGACGGCTTGGAATTGCAGGTTCTCCTCTTATCTATTAATGATATTTTTAATTTTTTTTGTCGTTGAGATCTATAAGACGATCTTTTAAGTTGACAGATTCCAGTAAATTGTTTTAACTGCTCATGATAACAGATTTATTTGACAGCATTTTCCTTTGTTCAAATGTCTAAATGATGGCATATTCTTTTTATAATAGAAACGTGCGTCATGAGATGAAAGTAAAATTTTAATGCACAGTCACAAGACCTGCGGTACCATATGGTACTAAATGTTAGTTGCTCAAGAGTCAATAACAGCATAAGCTTAGTGTTGCACAAAGTGTTGTGATGTATTAGGGAACGTACCCGATAGGATTTGTAATGAATGTACTAAGAAAAATTAGGGATAATATCTACTGAGGGAATATGCTAAGAGTTTGATTTTTGTTACCAAGTTCTTAAGTTTTTCTGTGGAATTGCAGAAAGTTAATAGTGTCCAAGAAGCAGCAGCTCTCAATGTTTGTAGATGAACTTCTCCTGTCAGAACTTGTACTCTCATTTTCACCCAAAAGCGAACAAGCTTGGAATCATAGGTATTAAATGTGACTCTTCTTATGACTATTCCTCATCACTCAAAGAATGAATATTTTCTAGATCAGTTTTATATAGGTTTTAATTTTGAATATTAATTGATCCTCCTGAGGCTTTGGAACACGAATAGCAATCTAATGTGTAGAAGTATTTTATTTAGGAGATGGGTGATCAAGTCAATCTCTGCAAACTGTTCAAATTTCAAAGAGATATTGGGAAAAGAATCTGAGCTGGTGGAGAAAATAGCTGAGGTCTAATTTCAGTATGGGAACATCATGCTGTTTAAATTGGAAATGTTTTATTTTATGTTTGTATGATTGATGGGCATTCATACATGAGAGAAGGATAATTGTTACTTTACTTTTACCTTTGTTCTGACCTTTTCTCAATACAAGGGCATATTATACAAGATTCTATTGTAACATTTGACACGTATAATTTACATTATCTTGTTAACACCTTTGATATTTTAGTCCATTATACATAGTGAATGTGAAATAATCTCCAAAGCATCATCCTACAGAAGGAAAAATGATGGGGAGGGGGAGATCTGATGATGCTTTTAATTGTGGATTTATATAATGCTTCACCTTTTTGCCATCATTGTGACATCATATTTTCATTTTTTTGAATTAAATATTGATTTATTCCTTTTTGTTACCTTTTCATTTGCAGAGATCAAAAATGAATTATCGTGCATGGAATCACCGTCGCTGGTTAGTCTCATACATGACCATTGACCAGGTTTTGATTCTGTGATGTTTTCTTCTTGTTGTAAGTGTTACGAGCTAAGCATATTTAACTGAAAAAAAATCTTCAATTATTTTTTATTTTAATCATGGTATATAAAATATAAAAATGGAGTTGAGTCAACAATTGAACATTCAATTCCATTCCTATTTCCTCTCCCATTGCAAGTTCCATAGAAAATCTTTTCATTAAATTAAATATGACCTTGCTTGTCAATGACATAATGAATGGTTCTCATGAAACTGTATCTATTTAGGTTCTGTGTGAATTAAAGAAATCCAGAAGTTGGGCTGCACTGCATGTTGCTGATAATTGTTGTTTTCATTATCGCAGAGTAAGTTTTGATTACCTTAACCTGACTAATTATAGTTTCCATGCTACAAAAGCATTTTGAGTAAAAATACAGTATGTTGTGTGTCCTTTGACGAGCTTAGGATTTTTCTCTTTTGCCAATCATGGTTTCCATTATATTTCAGCGACTATTACTGAAAATTATGGAGGGTCAAAGTTGTCTGGAAGATACTGTATCTTGTGGTCATAATGTTAATGTAGTCCAAGCCTTGAAGGTAATATTTATGTTTATTTGTTTCATATGTTGTACATGATCTGATAGTATCTTTATTTTGAGTCTGTCATACTATGTTTGAATTGAAAGGAAGGGAAGGTATGCTTTGCAATGAAATAGAATGACAATAGACAGTTGTTGTGGTTGTTGCAGTCTTCTTGCTGCAGCTGAGTTCTTGTGGTGGCATCATGTGATGTGATGCGTTCATCTTTCACTTGCATTCTTTAGGTCATTCAAAAATAGGAAGGAACAATACCTGGCGGATTGTATTCCCTTCCATTCCATTTAATTAGACCTGTCATTTGATATCCAAATATAGCCTCAATCTCATCTAATGGCAGAAATGGTGGCAGAATGTGCAAAGACATTGAAAAGTCCCCTTTCAGTTCAGTTTTATAAGAACCACGAGTTCCAGATGTTCAAGAAATGTGACATAAAGCATTAGAACTTTGTTTTAGAACAACTCAAGCAACAATATGTGGGATATGGCATTTTACTAAATGACTGGTTTGGGTATGCTCTATTGTAAAATTCATTAGTGCTTATACAAAAATATAAGTCTTATCCCACTAGATGGGATTGACCGCATGGATTATACAACATCATTGGGCTCGGTTACAGATCAAGTTCTTAGGAATATTATTCACACAATATCTGTCTTAACAATTAATTACATGCTTTCTTGGTCTTCCTCGACAATCTTTTAGGGCCGAAAATGATTTATGCAAAAAAAGTTGTTGATTGAAAACTGAAAGGCATGTAAGTTGGAAGACAATACGCTTGTAAAATTTGAAAACTAGTGAACTGCTCCAAACAGTCATAGCTCAATTTATTTGGCACCTGCAATATATGCTTCACTTCCTATTAACATCTTGACCATACTGGTCATGTTTATGAATTTGCATAATTCTTTCTTATTGCATACTTGCTTTGCTACTTCAATTTGTGGTCTTGATGATAGTAATCAATGCACTACTTACTGCACAATAGGTTATGCAGCATGTACCTCTTTTATAATACAAGAACTACATATTGACTGATGTAATTGACATTACTGTATCACCTTCACCTTATATGACATACACATAAATTTAGTTTTTAATTATGTGACAACCATGGTTTGACAGGACGAGCTTGATTGGAATGAAACACTGATTAAACGTTATGTTGGAAGAGAGGTAGGTGACCTTTGTCTGTTATTAATTTCATAATTGATCATCATATTACTCACTAAAGTAATACACTGATTAGCTGGAGTTTTATAAATAATCTCTATCCATTATCTACAGGATTTTTGGATTCTTGAAATTTGAGAATATCATTTTCTTGTCTTATGGCATCCCATCAGATTGTCAACTTTTAGTGATTTTTGGTTCCTTGAATGAAAGTGGTTTTTCTACCTCGGTAATTTTCTTAAAGGTTTAGAATTAGATGTTCAATGGTGCTGATTTTTAACAGGCTCTATGGCTTCATCGTCGCTTCCTTTCCATATGCTGGATAAATAATTTTGTACGTGATTCTGGTGATGAGTCCTACCATTCCAAGGAGGCAACCGGCCAGTATCATGACTTTGGCACCTTTCTGCAGAATGAATTGTGTCTTCTCCACTCCTGCTCAACTTTTGTTGATGATGATTTTGAGGATGTCCAAGCGCAAGCTGCACATTCTGCTTGTTACATTCTGTGGTTGAAAGTGGTATGTAGATTGTATGTCCATTAAGCTTTCCATTTTAAGATTTCTTAGTTGAATTTCTTTCTCTGGTGTCTTCCATTTATTATGTGCATCAGCAAGTCCCGAAGCCTCTGGTGAATGAGCTCCTAGAGAAGATAAGAGATGTTGATCTGAAGACCTTGCTGAATAAGTCATGCCCAGAGAGATCCTCACTGTTCAATTACTTCATCAACTAGAAGAAAGCGTACGAGCTACATGGCATGTAGTAGATCTTATTGCTCATTCTAGCAATTAGGTTATCTTATTTTATGTCTGGTACATTTGTGTATGAATTTGGCTCCTCTGACATGAACCCTGCACTTTAGAGGGTTAAATGCTGAGTTTAAATAACTCCATACATGTATTTGTAAAAACACCCATAGGAAGTTGCTTTCATAACGAGTGTTCTCGATGTGTTTCATATGAACTCACCCGATAGCAACTCAACTCAACATGTTAGTTTGAGGTCATATTTCATTCATTACTTGTGATTAAACTCACCCGATAGCAACTCAACTGCACCTCAGACACTTAAGTTAAAATTTTACACACTCCTATATATATACGAGTAAAGAAGGGGATTATGCAGTCTATAACAAATTTGCATATCTGGCAGCAGGTATGAGAAGCATGGTATAAAGCTAGAGTCTGCGTGGGATCAAGGGAAAAGGGTTTGATGATCATTTGGGTAGTTGAGGGTAGCTGTTGCCAAAGGGAAGAGAAGTTTTCCTTCTGAGTTTTTGTTTCATTCTCAGTTTCTTATTTTCTGCACATTACCTTTGTTATTATGAGAGCTCTGTCTTCCGAATGTTTTCTCTATTAAGCCACAGTAATGTTAGTTCCTATCATTAACAATTAAGATTTTGTATATAACATGTGCAACCACTTGGCACTAAAGTCTGGGTTACCTGTAAAATCTCTTAATTTGAGTTGATATCAGGCCATGAAACAGAATTTTTGACCATTTTACACCTCTGGTAGAAGAAAATGACACCCATTGATTTGTATATTACTTTAATGTATTGTTTAGAAGTATTTCCATGCATGTTTTCTTGCGAAACTAAGAAAAGTTTACACGTTAAATGTTTTACTCTCTAAAGAGTGATATGTGTGAATAACATTATTATAACACAATAGATACAATACAATTATCCCAAAGAAGAATGACAAAAGAAAAGATCAAACAACAACCAATGGTTTGAATGAACACTACATGAAAATTGAGCAGATACATTGTTGGAGTAAAACCTGTAGTCTGACACGAGACAAAGCCATAATACAAGAGCCACATGATATAACAATCATGATAGATAGCAGTCATAAAGTCTTAGACAGTGTAGTGTCCGTTCATGGCATCTATGTCCAAACCCCTTAGCTTGGCAAATGATTCCACTCTACCTTTCAGAGTGTGAAGCTCTCTCAGCCTGCATCACAAGGAAGAAAATATTAATAAGGGGGAAAATAAAAACCATTTAAAGGTAAATTAAAATTAAATACAGTTTGAAGATGAACAAAGACAGTGACCTTGCTATCTCTGCCCGCCTCCTTGCCTCTTCTGCCAATGTATTAATTTCTCTGAAGGTGTGTTTATCTGTAAACCCTTTTGACTCAGCAGAGTGGAGGCCATGTAAGGTTCTCTGCTCAGTAGCCCATGCAGCCTCACGAGCTTCTCTTCCAAAGTCGTTTTTGTTGATGAATGCGGTCTGTTAATTTGTATAAGCAAGATGTCACATAACTATATAAGCACTCTAGTCTTCTGAGTCTTAGAGACTATAAATATATGATAAATCATCTGGCATACTTCTTTATGTTTAAAACCTATTTATTGTTAGACATAGCTTCATTCATTCTCCAGAATATTTTGCTGAATTTATATGAGAGGTTCAGTCATAGTACTAACCCTTTGATTTACCACCAGATTCCAGGCCCTTCCACTTAGTGCATAACGAACTGCAAACTTCAAAGGATCTAGAAATAAATAAGTTATAGTATTGTATAGCCAAATGGCTCCAGTCCAGCCCCAACCGATACTTTTGATCCCAGCAACACTCCAAGTGAGAGTGGCAGATATAACAGTTGCAATCTGTCAAAATTATAGCAAAATGAAATAAGCAAGTTCAAATGGTTTGAGGTTTGAATAAGTAATTCAGGGAGGTTGAGAAAAGCATGTACCGCTTGAGCAATGATGAAGGCAGTGACAAGCAAAAGACCAGGTCTTTCTGTGTAGGACCAACCCCTTGACCTTGTCACGAAAATTAAGGCTTGACTAATGGTACTAACTTGAAGATAGACAGCAGATCCCAACATTCTTTTGGTTGGATCACTGTCGTCAGCATTTGGATCATAATGAAAGTGTCTCACGCCAAAATGTTTCTGGGGCAAAATACCTCATCATATCATTGAATGAAAGAAAAACGAAGTAGTGGACAACTGCAAAGAAGATACTTACAGGAAAGAAGTCTGTTTCAACAACTATATAGAAGAAGATCACAGTCATTAGAGCCAGATAGCTGCCAAGAACAATCCCAGTTGCAAAAATTTCACTAAGCTTCCAACTATCAGGAAATGGAGAGGGCTTAACCCTATCTTTAGATATTGTCATGATGGTACCTACAAGGATGCTAACAAGTAAGTGGACAAGAAAGAAAGTATTTCATGTAATAACCATCAAATTATAGTGAGACTTGAGATTAAGATACTAGAAAGAAGTTAATATTACCATCATTGAGAATGGCAATGACAAGAACCATAAAGGGAGGAAAGTCAAATTTCCAAAAGCTGTTCAGTAACATGAAACCAAGCTGAAACGAAAAAAAAAGTGTAAACGAGAGGAAGGTTGATGATCAGGCTTATTCTGAATATATTCTTCATGTACAAAAAGCTTACCACAATACGAATAGTAATAGATATAGCATATATCTGCAAAGGAAAAGGAATAAAAATAATCATGATTTGTTGTCACATCAAAATTAGAAATATTTTATTTTACATATGCAGATAGTTGTGGGATTACTGTGTAATTTTTCATCCTCTGGAAAATTGCACGGCTAGTTAAAACTGCACTTATGATCACACTCAACCCAGGCTCTGTTAGGACTATGTCAGAGGCGCTTCTGGCAGCATCTGTAGCATCTGCTACAGCAATACCTATGTCTGCTATCTTCAAGGCAGGTGCATCGTTCACCCCATCACCAGTCATCCCACAAATATGTTTTCTAGCTTGTAACCTCTTCACAATCTCATACTTGTGCTCTGAGGAAAACACACATTATCAAAAATTGAACATAACATTAAATTACAGCTTCCTTTTGATTACTGCTTTCTTGGCTTACCAGGAAAGACTCCAGCAAAACCATCAGCATTCTCAATGAGATCATCAACAGCGACAGCGCCCAATCCATCTTTACTTTCACCAAGTAGTGATGAAGAAGGATACATGTTAGTTCCCATCCCGAGACGTCTTCCTGTTTCCTTACCTATAGCAAGTTGATCACCTGAAACGTTTTTTTGTTACATAACATGAGCATCTCTTTCTTCTGTAGACTAGAATTAAAACAGTGAAAGAAAGAATATGAGGACAACTCTATTATATAGGTAGAATCTCTCACTAGTAGATAGAAATTATCACAGACTTTTTTCTATGTTCACTATAATACCCAATGAGATAGGCTTTAATTTAGAATTTGAAAAATTCAAGGTGTTGGAAATGTAGCTAGATGTCATGTTAAGCCATGCAATTTTAAATTGATTTGTTTTAGTGCATTTCTTCACTTTTCCACTGTCTAGGACACTTTGTTTAGTAAGAACAGTCTAAACAATAGCAATTAAAGCATAGAAGAAATCAAGGTAACAATTAAGACTATTTAGTAGTTCTATGCATGAAGACAATTTCTTTAAAGAAAAACTAACAGTAAGAAGAATACTAAACAGTGATAATGCATGAATTAGTTTTCCAAATAGAAGATGTCATTTATAATGTTTTCCAGTTTCCACTCAACACAATTTAATTCACTTAAATCATACATAGTTTATGTCTAGAACTTGTTTGTTCACCTAGAGGCATTTCCTTAAAGTTCATAATGTAAACGCAATCAAGATATTTGCAATATTCTTTAATGAACATAAAGTAAACATACCAGTGATCATTTTGACACTCACGCCAAGATCAAGGGCTCTTCTGATTGTTTCTGCACTATCATGACGAGGTGGATCGAAAAGAGGGAGAAGGCCAACAAACTCCCATGGTCCTCCTGGACTGTCTTTAGTTCCCTCAGGTACTTCCTAAATTGGAGAAAAATTCAATTTCTATAAAAAATGCACACACTGTATACCAACGAGATGATGGAGAATTCATATGGCGTAAACCTGGTGGGCAACTGCAAGAGAACGAAGTCCACGTTCTGCAAACTTGTCAATAATTGCATGAACCCTTTGTTGTATTTCTGATTTGTTATGTGCAAGATTGAGAATCTACAAAATATAGTTAAATAATGATCAAATAATGTTACTCTAGTTGGTAGCATGATTCTTTAGAGTTGGATTATGTACTACCTGCTCTGGTGCGCCTTTGCTAACCCTGTGCATCTTACCAGCAGCATCAAGATATGTTAGTGCAGTTCTTTTATCAGTTGGATTGAATGGAAGGAAGTGAACTTCTTTTATTCCGGCTCGTGCCTAGCAAAAGTAAAGGCCCATTAGTAGACTAACCAAATTTCAACTACAGAAGATGGTGCAAACTTGCTTTGCTGAATGCTACAACTAGAATATTGAAAATTTATTGTCTGTTATCTGCAAATTTATAAAATTTTGGAAAATGCAACGGCAAAAAGGCTTTAGTCTTGCTGATATAATAAGGTATATTTGAACTTGTACCTCCTTTGGGTCTGCTAACATTGAAACTATAGCACAATCAATTGCATCCTGGTTCTCTAGCCTTGATGCTCTTGCAGCCATAAGTACAACCATATCATTGTCAACGTCTTTGACAAAAACCTACCAGATATTGATAGTTTGGAACAAGAAAATTAGCATAACACCATCACTCATATTCATTAATAGCTATTTATGTATGCAAAATTTAAAGGTTCAATATATGAAAAAGATGTTTTCAGTGCTTTATCATAAACTGCAAGTTGATGTCAATTATTAGCGTTGTTCATTACTTCCAATAATATGTTTCTTTAGGAAGTTGAGCAGTCTAATTTCAGAATTGAGTAGTCTAATTATTAGCATTGCTTGAAGGAATCTCCCATGTCATGTCCAATTCACCTTTGTACGTTACATGACATTGGAATTCTGATCTACATGTTTCCAAACATTTGGCCCATATGAAATTTATATCAAACCATTTTCTATGTTCAGTTTTATTGTAGGAACTAAGAAGAAAAAAATTAAGACCTCAATGATATTCTTGTCCACAGTAAGCTTGTTAAGAGTTAATGTGCCTGTCTTGTCACTACATAACACATCCATTCCAGCCATCTCTTCAATGGCAGTCATTCTCTTTGTTATGGCACCCTGCAAACAGGATACACCCATGTTAGTTATTAGCTCAACAGCACAGAGATTAATGCTCTTATAAAAGCCATTGAAATGTTTGGATCACTGTACGAACTACTAAGTGTAGGATCACAAACCTGCTGAGCCAACCGGTGTGAACCAATAGCCATTGTAACAGAAAGGACAGTTGGCATTGCAATAGGGATGCCACCAATCAATAGCACCAGGAGGTTATCAATACCATTTCTGTATCCCTTTTTATGGATTGCATATATCACAATGATTTCAATGACCATACCAACAGCAATTGAACAGATGCAGAAGTTCCCAATAGATGTTAGAACCTGTAACAATCATGTGATGTCACTGAGCATTATCTTGACAATATTTCACACAGAAATGACTTTAGTTTAGACAACATTCATTTGCACAACATTAAGAACACTATGAATCCTATATATGAGAACCTTCTGGAAATGTCCAACATGTGTTGTGTTCTCCACAAGATGGGCTGCCTTCCCAAAAAAGGTGTGAACTCCGGTTGCAATAACTACTGCCTCAATTTCTCCTTGTTTGCAAGTTGAACCAGAATATACTCCTTCTCCAGGGTGTTTGGTGACAGGAAGTGACTCTCCAGTAAGAGCAGACTGAAAAACACATAACATATATAATTGAATGCAAGAGGGGCATGTATGGAATGGAATGATGATGAAGTAATGTCACATGTCATCTATGTATGCATCAACAACAACAACAAGAGCCTTTTTTCCATTAGCAAAGATCAGTTACACGGACCACCACATTAAGCCATTCTGTTCAAACCAGTTTTTCAGAGATATTATTTAGTATGAGATTCCTCTTACTTAACTCCATCTATCTATGTGTGAAATGATTAGTTTCATATTAATATAAAAACATATTCCCTTGTTCTCGAGAAAACATTAGAACTATCTCAGAAGTTTCCTATTTAGTTCACATCTTATTTTAGTTTAACATGACTGATATGCATCAACCTCAGCCTTAACAGCCAATTTTACCTGATCAATCTTCAAAGGATCACCTTCAAGGAGACGTGCATCAGCAGGAATGATGTCACCAAGCTTGATGCTAATTATATCTCCAGGAACCAACACTGAAGCTTCTTCTTCACTCCATTTTCCATCACGAAGTACCTGTAAATGTAATTGGATGTCAAAGGAAATATAAGCAAAACAGTATAAGAAAGACATTGGTAGAGAGATCTGAAAGGAAAACATAAAACATGAAATTATAATGTAGGAAGCTACAGTTTAATCAGTTGAAGAGGGAAAGGACCTTTGCTTTAGGGGCTAATCTGGCCATAAGTGCAGCAGCTGCATTGCCAGCATTGTTTTCTTCTATGAAACTGATGGTGGAGTTTATAACTAGCAAAAGAACTATGCCAATAAAATCTTGATAATCTCCTCTTTCACCCTGCAGAATTAAGAACTTGTTATTGTTATATCAAATGTACTGGATAATGGATTATAAATTGTAACCACACAGTTCTGAGAAAAATAATAAAATATGACTTTTACATTCAAACCTCTGATAATAACTACTTAACACCAAAAATTAAACTTGTATTCCACAGGCCTTTGAAAATTAATAGTATCTATAACTTCGAAATTAAAAGTAGCAAAAGGAATAGAATAAAATTTACCATGAAAAGTATAAAACATCAAATCTATCCTTGAAATTTTAGTGATATTTTAGTCTGAAATAAAATAAAAACATGAAAAATTGGAACTATTAGTCATTTTAGCCTTTGACATTAGGTTTTGCCAATTGAATTCCTAATTTTGGAACCATTAGTCAAACTGGTCCCAACTTCATAGCCAATTTTGTCTCTCATGTCAGATATTGAATTGGCTAATGATTTAAATTCGGGAACTGTGTTGATTGATTTAATAATGTTAAAAATCAAATGCACTAGTGATGTTTGTTATGAATCAAACTTATTGACAATTGTCAAATAATCATGTACTAAATTTGTATTTTGTAGCATCAAAAACCAAATTTTCAAACAATTATCAAATAGTCATAGACAAAATTTATTTATTTTTTATTGTAACATTGGAGAACAAATTGATCTATAGTTGTTAAATTGTTTTTTTTTTCATTAATTAAATTAAACTTGACAAAATCATGGAAAATAATTTAAAATAAAAAAAATGAAGATTTACCCCTCCATGTGCCATGGCTATGGCCATGATAGCAGCAGCTTCCATAACCCATGACAGAGGATTCCACATAAAGCCCAAAAACTTGAGTAACTTACTTTCCTGTTCAAGAATTAAAGAGTATATATAGAAGCATTTGATGAGAAATCTTAGCAACAATTTGGAAAGGAAATAGAAACTAAAAAGCATTGAAGTTTGGCTTTTCACCTTCTTTTCTTCAAGCTTATTGTATCCAAACAGGTCTAGCCTCTCTTGTACTTTCTCAGATGTTAAACCTTCTCTTGTGCATTTGAGATTATCAAAAACCTCTTCAAGAGGAATGTTCTCCTACATTTCAAATTCCAAGTTCATCAAATGCCTATTACAAATTGGCTTTTCCCTCCTATGTACTAAACATCACAAAAGTAAATTTAAAAAATTTTCACCATACCTATTTCTTTAACTTTTGAATTTGGACTCTAGAAAATACACGTGATACAACGTAAGTTTTATCGAATTGGATAAAGTTCGTTACATAATGCAAAACTTGTTTTGAATTTACCTAGATACATAAGTTTTTTCATATTATATTTGCAAAACTTGTTTTGAATTTACTTTAAATAAAATTATTTTCAAGTTATGAAATGCTATATCGGATTAGATCCACATCATGTCGGATTAATGAAAGATTAAACCAGGTAAGTTGGGTCAAGGTCAAGCCAAGTCCACCTGAACCCAAGTCAAGTTCGGTTTGGACCGAAATTGAGTCGAGTAGGTTCGAGCTTAAGTCAAGCCAAATTGATTTAGGCCCTGGCCAATCCAGTTGGCCCGAATCCGTTCGAATTGAGTTGACTCAGTTATATTGAGCTAAGTTGACCTAGACTCATGTCAAACAAGTCCGAGTCAAATTAAAATTATGTTTAGTCGAGTTGGATTCGTATTGAACCGAGACATCGATTTAGAATCATGTAAAACTTAGTTAAGTTAATCCCACATATTAACTGTGTCCAGGTTGAGGTCAAGTCGCTCAATCTAAGCTTAATTTAATCCAAACTACAAAAACTAAAATATAAATTTAAAAAACATAAAGAATTTTAAATTCTTTTTTTGTACAATTTGAAATTCTTAAGTAATTGTATCAGTCTAATAAAATTTTAAAACTTCAATTTCTTTTAAAATTTCTTACTCAAACAGCTTCTGACTAATTTTCCAACTGATTAACCAACATTGAAGTACTAACTGTCACTCTGCATTTAAGAAACTGAAACATGTTTCCATCTCCAAATTGAGGAGGAACAAATAACTGCTACACAAAAACACAATCATGCCACAAAGGTATTTCTTATTGTCTATTTCACATACCAGATCAACAGCTTCCTTTATAATAGCCTCAAGCTCCACAGATCCCTCTCCCATTATGAAGCTGCTTTATCTTCCACTCTCTTCCCAACAACACAATATATGCACTTTTGATCTCTGAGTCACAATCAAAACCCTTTAAATGTAAATATTAATGAACTATATCAACAAAATATAACAAAAATGTGCCAATACCCCAAAACATATCTCAGTTGAGATAACAAAAAAAAATCTGAAACAACATACAAAGATGCAGATTTGAGTTCTAAACCATTCTACCCTAACAAGTATATAAGCATTACCAGAAATCCACCTCTCAAAGAGGTTTGATAATCTCTCCAAATCCTCAGAACACTCTTCCAAACTCAAATGAAAGATGACCTTAAGAATGACATGTATGTATATATATACATATATATAGACACACACATGTGAAACAATGAAGAAGATGAGCTAAGAAAAACAAGAATGACAAAAACTAGAAAAGGAGTAGAAAGGTACAAAAAGTGGCATAATGCATGTGTAACTCCGCCGGCCAGCTTCTACAATGGAAAATGGATGTATTAAACAAAGTTATAGAGTTGCACTCAAACATGGCCATTTTTTGCCGCCATCTTAATTTCTTTACCTCTGAATACAAAGATCATTGCCATTTGGCCATGCAAATGAAATCAAAAAAAATAATGAATATTCAGCCGTACATCATCTGTACTTTTTGAATTACATATTTTTATATTAAGTATTCAAAACCAGTTGCTTTTAATCAAGTGTTGTTGTTTGCATCATCTTCTTCTGCAATGTTGTGCCAGAATGTCTTAAGGATTCACACAGACATACATATACATATACATATATATCAAATTATATGAATATATCTGTTTAGGGTTTCTGTCAGCAAGATCTTAATATAGTCAATAATTTTATATAAGAAATGAATTTTACTGTTGAGTTATAATTTTATATTATCATAATTATTCATGTGAACTATTTTAAAGATTAGAAAATAGTTAAAGGATGATCAAATAATGCATGTTTCAGCATATTTTAATATATATATAT
>Ga0123340_1002347_pt1 | contig 16992 bp, 13 predicted proteins | sample SirMexnodulemix_FD_89961 | JGI IMG/M metagenome (GOLD analysis project Ga0123340, IMG submission 89961) | Root nodule microbial communities of legume samples collected from Mexico - Siratro Mexico nodule mix | ecosystem: Host-associated > Plants > Roots > Nodule | place: Mexico: Nepantla... | reverse complement strand
ATTATATATACAATCTTTTTCTATATATATAAAAGTCAAAAGTTTTAAATTATAGTATTTAAACTTCAATAACTCCTATTGCTTATCAGATGTTCCAATTTTAACTTCACTATCTGCTCAAGTATATAATATTATTATTGCAGCTCAAAGATATAATCAAATAGGACAAGGGTAACTAGTAATATATAAACATGTCAACACCTTGATAAAAACAACTATGCAAATTCACCATTAAGCACCAATCTCAATTATTATAAACTTCACACATGAATTCTTTCGCCACACATGAACTTATCATCTTCTATAAACCTTAAAAAGTCTCCTAAAAAACTCGTGGCTACGACCAGATACTAACATCTAACCATTACACAAGACTTATATTACCAAAAAATAAAATCTAAGAGAAATGATTAGGGTAAGTTCACAAATCCAAAACTTAGTGTCTATAGCGCGTCCCAGTGTGTGTGAACTCCTCACCACATGATATCTTAGTTTATGTGACTTAGTGAAACTTGATGATCTTTGTTAAAACTTAGATGTCAAAACTTAATACACACAACAAAACACAACTCATACATTGTCTCAAGTGTATGGCCTGAATTTCCATCATTCACAATAGCATATCTCATTCAATCCATAACATGTAAGGATACATCTCACAACAAGACTGTAGTTATTTACTAAACATTCATTGTTCCTACAAGTTCAATTAAACATAAAATCAACAATTTCATCAAACTATACAAAAAAAAAATAAAAATTATTATCTAACCTAGTGTACTATAGCAGGTTTTTTTTTCTACTAGTTTCCCTTACTTAGAGGTTTTTCTTCAAGTAGTTCTAGGATACCCCAAAAAGTATAGAAATTTAGAGTAAGTTATCAAAATAGAATCAAATTTCAATATGACTCTAATTAAGTCGAGAGAAAAAAGTTTTTCAACTATTCATACCAAGATAAATGATAAAAACTAATAAAGACAAAGGATCCTTAGGGTAAAAAGGAACTTATTCTCATGGGATAGTATCGTTCCTTGATTCTTAGCTATTGAGAGATTCGATCAGTATCTGAAATTGATGAATGGTGAAGAGAATTTTTTTTTTTTGAGAAAAAGGAATAGAATTTTGAAATTGAAAAAGAGAGTTGTAGAATAGAAAGAAAATGGAGGTGCATGTATGAATTTTTATTTTTTATTTTTTGAAAGGAGGTATTGTGATTATTGTATATCTTTATTATATATCTGTTTTTATTTAGTAATATTCTATGAAATATGATGGGTTATATTGGGTAGATATTGATTGTATTAGCGAATCTTGAACGGATTTGAACAGATATGTAGGAGAAAGTTTAGGGAAATATTGGTATATATATTTTAATCTTCTGATAAATTAAGTTGTGAGATATTTTATCAGGAGGGTTTTAAAGTATAACTTACCGAATTATAATAAGCTCTCACTTGTAGCCTAATTGCGTGTAAACTTTTCAAGTTTCTGTACCCATTATTTCTTTACTACAATATTTTTTTGTCATCATAAAATTACTAATTAAATAATCATAATTCTTAATATTTTATTTTTCATCTTTATATTTTTACATTACAAAATAGTCAACAAATTTAAACACATATCATTAAATTATCTTTTTCTAATTATATAACAATCAATTTCATAATACCTTTTTAACTTATTATTTTCATTACAAAGTTACATCTATCTCATTTTTTCTGTTTTTTTTTTCAATATTTTTACATTTTTCCATTTAAATATTAAGAGTTCTTATTTCAAATTATATACAAAATGACTTAAATTTTTCAATTCACTTTCAATACTTTAGATGAAATTTGTAATTTTTTTTATTTTTTTCTCGATTTATTTTTTTAAAATATTATTATTATTTTAATGAAATATTTTTTTATTTTTGTTTATTATTTTCATTACTATTAAATGGGTCAGACCCAATCTCTTCTACAAAACCAATACTTCCATTGCAGCAATCCATTTAACGAGCATGACAATTCCTTAGTATCAAATGGCCCAACGATAAGCCCATTTTCGTTCATGGAATGAACTCAAACGTTCCATTGAACTCCAATTCGCTTCATCCCTATTTGAATCTCCGAGAGAAACAATAAACTCTCTCAGAATAGTTTCGTTCATGATTATTATATAGAGTGTTCTGTTCATGATTATTATATAGAGTTTGTCGCTTTAGCAAACCGCACTAACATTGAGCCACCAAAGGCTCTCAGGGATTGTTTTATTAGTGGTCTACGCCTAGATATACGAAGGGATGCGAAAGCTCAATGTCCTCCCTCATTGTTCCAGCCTGTCACATTGGCTCGCCTTTTATGAAGATAGTTATTCAACCATACCAAAAAACCCACGACCACCCTTTGCTACTCACACCAAAGCTCCCTTTACTAGACTTCCACCGTCATCTACTGCTCCATCTTTACTACCCACACGTAACACATGAACTCCATTCCACACCACCAACACACCGATTAAACGCCTATCGGTTGCTGAAAAAAAACTTCGTCGAGACAAGGGTCTTTGCTTTTAGTGTGATGAGAAATTCTCCCCCTCACATCGCTACCCAAACAAGCACTTAATGCTCTTTCAACTAGAGGTCAACGAAGAGCAGACACAACATAATCACATGCAACTTTAGTTGCAACTGATAATACTCCCATGCAGTAACTGGAACAACAAATCACAAGTCATAATTTATCCTACAATGCCATACACGACACGTTAGGTCTAGCCACAGTTTGATTGCAAGCACTGATCAATGGCGTGGCAGTCCAAGTACTCATAGATGGCGGCAGTTCTAACAGCTTCATACAACCACGTGTGGCTAAGTTATTGCAATTGCCTATTGAACTTGCACCAAACCTACATGTCATGGTTGGTAATTTTGAAACCATGATTATTGAAGGATGCATCAAATCTATGAATGTTCTTATTCAGGGAGTTTCGATGACTATTCCAGGGATCTATGTTCTTAATGTGGCAGGGGGTGACTTGGTGATAAGGACTACATGGTTAAAGACATTAGGAGCCTATATAGTTGACTAAAATGCTTCTTTTATTCGTTTCAAACATAATAGACAGTTTGTGACAATTTTTTGTGACAAGTCTCCAAGCCCAACGCATGCTCTTTTCCATCACATAAAGTGTCTTGTACAAACAGATGCCATTGCAGAAGCCTTTACCATTGAGTTGTAGCAACATCAGCACACATAACCCATATCCTTACAACTTCCCCCTAAGATGCCTCTTGACATGGCGAAAGTACTGAACTCTTATGTTGTAGTTTTTTTAGAAGCCCAACAACCTACCTCCCCCACGAATGCATGATCACAATATTCCTTTACTATCAGGAACAAATCCAATCAAGGTCAAACCATATAGATACCCATACAGCCAAAAGACGCAAATTGAAACCATGGTGTAGGATATACTTCGTGAAGGGATCATTCAACCGAGTAGGAGTCAATTTTCATCTCTTGTGTTATTGGTAAAAAAAAAAAAAGTTAGAGTTATATATATGCAATAACAATCAAGGATTCTTTTCCAATTCCTACAGTCGATAAGTTGTTGGATGAGTTATATGGGGCAACAATATTCTCAAAGCTTGACCTTCAATCTGGCTACCATTAAATTTTGGTTCGCCTTGAAGATCGACATAAGACCGCTTTTTGAACTCACCAAGGGCATTATGAATGGTCGGTGATGCCTTTTGAATTGTCTAATGCTTCGACCACTTTCCAAGGATTAATGAATGATGTTTTTAGGCCATTCCTATGTAAATTCGTTTTGATGTTCTTTGGCGATATACTCATCTATAGTGCATCATGGCAACTTCATTTGCAACACCTCGTTTCGGTCCTTCAAACTCTTCAATGAGAGTCATTATTTGCCAAAAATTTTAAATGTTCATTTGGCACCACACACATCAATTACCTGGGACATACAATATCCAGTGAGGAGTGCACATGGATAAAGATAAAGTTCAAGCTATTATGGAATGGCCTCAACCGCGCAACTTGAAATAACTTCTTAAGTTTTTGGAACTTACGGGTTACATAGACGTTTCATTAAAGGTTATGCTTCTTTGGCTTCTCCTCTCACAGATTTGATTAAAAAGGATTCTTTTACATGGAATGCACCAACAACTAGAGCTATAGAAATTCTGAAGAAAGCCATAACCACCCAACCAGTGCTAACACTTCCTAATTTTGAAATTCCATTTACAATCGAAACAGATGCCTCAGGTCTGAGCATTGGAGCTTTGTTAAGTCAAGGCAAGCATCCTATTGTTTTTTTTTTCTCTAAGAAGTTGTCACCTTCGATGCAGTGCCAGACAACTTATACTAGGGAGTTTTATGTGATCACGCAGGCACTAGCTAAGTTTCGTCATTATGTGATGGACAAACATTTCATTATACTAACGAACCAACAAAGTCTCAAAGTGCTACTTGATCAACGCTTGCATACCCCAGAACAACACAAATGGCTTCACAAATTTTTGGGTTATGACTTTGAGATCAGATACAAGCCCGAGTTCGACAATGAGCAGTAGATACTATGTCCAGATGTTTCTTCGCTACCTGGATTGCACCTCAATTAGATTGGTTGCAATCTTTGAAAAAGGAAATTGTAATTGATACTAATCTTTACTCCATTATACAGTAGTGTCAATCTTCAACTCAGGGGCAAACTCCATATAGTTACACTAATAGATTGCTACTTTGGAAAAATCGGATCGTCATTCCTCAAAACAACAAGTTTATTTCCTTTATTCTTCATGAATACCATGACAATATTGTTGGTGGCCATATTGGAGGCTAAAACAGTGGAGAAGATCTGCACCCAATTCTATTGGCCAAAGATGCAAAATATCATTAAAGATTACGTGTTGAACTGTCATGTGGGTCAAAAAGCGAAGCATGAAACAAAACTACTTGCTGGATTACTACATCCTATGCCTGTAACCATCACAAATTTGGGAAACCATTTTTATAGACTTCATCACGGGACTACCACAAGCCCAAGGTCAATTTGTGGTCATGGTGGTAATTGATAAACTAACTAAATTCGCCCATTTTATTCCCATGCGACATGATGTTAATAGTCGTTTTGTGAGGCTTTTGTTAAGAATATCAAGTTACATGGCTTTCAACATTGCATAGTAACAGATCGAGACAAGGTTTTTGTGAGCAAAATTTTGGCAACAGCTCTTCACTTTACAAGACACCAAACTTGTTATGAGTTCGGCTTACCACCCCCAATCAGATGGCCAAAGCGAGATTCTTAACAAAACACTTGAAATGTATCTTCGGTGTTTATGTTACGAGAATCCAGAAACTTGGCTCAACATGTTTCCATGGGCCAGACACTTCATTTTAGGTGGTGTATCCATGTCTGACACGTATCGGACACTAACACCCGTACGACCCTCGTAGGACACGTATTGGTGAAGTGTCTAATTCTAAAGATAATTTTTTTAAGTATCTGACAATTCTAACATAGTTCTAACAGAAATTTAAAAGGGAATAATACAATTATTTTCTAAAAACTCAAACTTTTTACAGAGATAAGATACAAATCTTGTATATAATCAAGAATATTTAGATTATACATATTTTTCATTTTTTGGAGTTTAGATAAATGAATTAGGTTCATTTTTTGTTATATTTGGCTTCATAGATGATTTTTTAATACATAAATATTGATTTTCAATTTATATAATTCATAGTGATGTAATGTATAGATATGTGTCCCCGTGTCCTATATTTTGAAGATTACGCTTGTCTACATATGTGTGTGTCCTATCCATATCCGTGTCACTATCCTGGCTAACACAACCTATTGTCAAGCCATTTAGAAGACCCTTACAAAGCATTGTATGGAAGGGACCCCATCATTAACCCGTCATGAATTTTCACCTGAGGATGACCCATCTTTGCAAGCATTACTGATTAACAGAGACAAATTACAAGATCAATCAATGTAATATCCATAGGTCTCAGCACTTCATGAAATAGTATGCAGACCGCAAGAGTCATCATGTGGAACTAAACATGGTTGATTTAGTCTTAGTAAAGTTGCTGCTGTATAGACAACAATCCATTACACTACGCAAAAACCAAAAGCTCAGCATGCGCTACTTTGGACCTTTTCGAGTTCACAAGAAATTGAATGATGTGGCATTTCAGCTAGAGCTTCCAATAGAAGCAAGAATCCATGATGTATTTCATATTTTTGTACTGAAACCTTTCAGAGGAGACAACCGGGACCAATATTTACCATTGCCATTACAAACAACACCAGAAGGACCTATGCTGTCTCCCCATGTCGTTATCAAAAAACGCACAGTTTTACGCGATCACAAATCTTAGTAACCAGTTTCAAGTGCAATAGGGAACGGGCGAAGCAGCTAAACTCACTTTGGAAGATTTTGTCATATTTTCCAAGGCATACCCGAATCTCAACTTTGAGGGCAAGGTTGCTTGGGAAGGAGGGGAGGCCATGTAAGAAACAAATGGGCCCATGAAACAACGAATGATGAAAAGGAAGTGGTGATAACAGAAGCGGTTAGGCGCAGTAAGAGAAAAAGGATTACAAATACGAAATGGAAAGACTACGAGGCATAGCTTGTTATGATATTTTCCTCTTTTGTCTTACTTCTCTCTCCATAACCAACTCTCCTCTGCAAATTTTGTTACCCTGATTCTCTCTCTCTTACTTGACAACATGAATCTCTGCTCCGTGGAAGAAGAGGTAGCCCACTGAGCCATTCATCGCTGCTGCGTTTTTCTCTTCTTTAATGCGTAAAAGTATTGTTTATGATAAAGTAAGCCTGATTTTGTTTTGCGATTGTGATATTGAAACACTATGAAGTATTAAATACAAATTAAACCTTGAGTATTTTATCTGAGAATATGTTAATGTATTAACAAAGTAAAAAAGAAATAGATAAAGGAGTAATACAATTATATGAAATTAAAAACAAATTATTAAACTTTTATTTAAGTTCTTATTTCTTTAATTGTGAAGCAAGCAGTTTTAATAAAATTATATAAATATAATGCATACATATATATTTTGTTCCTTTATTTTAATTTTTAATTTCGTCGTAACTATATATTTGTTTCGTGTTTATATTTGTGCTTCTTATATTATAACTAATATATTATAAAAACAAATGCTCAGCTTACTTCTGTTTTCATTAATTTTGGGATAAATAATCAAGCTAATGAAATAAGTATAGATATGTTTTTTTTACAATGAGAGAAAAATATTAGTCTTAGTATAAAAATTTAATGTAATTTTGTTAGTTTTTTCAAAAAAATAAAGTAACTAAACACAAGTTTAGTTTCTAATAATAGTTATTATGTGTGTTTGTTAAAAAAGTTTACCGCCAATATCTAACTAATCTTACAATACTCACATCTCACATATATTTAATTATCTCAATTATTAATAGAATTCAAATAAAACTAATAAAATTAAAATTTAATATTAACATTGTTATATTTTTATTGTATTAGAAATGAAAAACATGTTACTACAGCATTTATCCTTAATTTCTTTTACAGATGCTTCATGTTTGTTGTCTTTGTTCCAACTATAAGTTGCTTAACGAGTTTATTTTCCTAAGTTTTTTTGTTTCAAAAGATAGATCACAAGAAAATAAAGTATATCTAAATACATGGTCCTGAATGGAAATATCTTAACGCTGTTTCGGTTTCTTCGTTTTCTTTCTCAATAGAGACTTTGATGATTGAGAACCGTTGGACTGAAATAAGAGTCCTATATTAAGCAAAAAGAGATAGATAGTAGTTATTGAACACCATTCACAAAACTTATATTACAGTGTAACACGACCAAATTTAACCCAATAGTCTTTGATATGTGTTTGGAAGATAAATTATAGTAAGTAGTAAAGAAATAAACCAGACCAACCACATTTTCCATAACATCGATTTCATCTCCAAGAACACAAGTTTTGCTTCAATTTTGCATCATTTTGATTTAAAAGGAATGGCCCTCAGCACTATCTGATGGTATAAAGCAGCAAGTGCTGCCCCAATAAAAGGCCCAACCCAGAAGATCCACTGCACCAAAATAAAATCACTTATTTGCTGGCTGTGCAAACGATAAATATAATTAATTTAGATTTGAACATGGTGAGAAATTTGAGAGAAATACAGAAGAAATCAAATAAAAATAAGATAAGAGTGAAAGTTTTAAAACTTATTAAATTTATGAGTATTTTTTTGTTTTACTTAACTTTATAATTTCTATTTAATATGAGATTAAACTCACTTTTAGATACTAATAAGATAAACAAAAGAAGAAAAATTGTAAACAAATTTAAGGATGAATTGTATCTCACGTGGTTATCCCAAGCTTGGTCCTTGTTGTATATAAGAGCTGCACCTAAACTTCTAGCAGGGTTGATGCCAGTCCCTGTGATAGGAATAGTAGCCAAGTGCACCAGAAACACCGCAAAACCAATAGGCAAAGGTGCCAAAATCTAGCACATTCATATGTGTATGATTAGATTATCATAGAACACAATGTTCATCAATACATTACAAATTTGATATAATTGAATGAAGAAAAGATGCATTGTTAGGAAAGTGTTTACTCACAGGAACATGCGAGTCTCTAGCATTTCGTTTGGCATCTGTGGCAGAGAAAACAGTGTAAACAAGAACAAATGTGCCAACAATTTCTGCTCCTAGGCCATCACCTTTGGAGTACCCTTTAGTCAGAGTGTTGGCACCACCACCAAGCCTCTCATATTGGTTTGATTGGAATCCCTTGACCACAGCAGCACCACAGATAGCTCCTAAGCACTGCATGATCATGTAGAACACTGTCCTAGTGAGAGATAACTTGCGTGCCAAGAACAACCCAAATGTCACAGCTGGGTTAATGTGACCCCCTTCATTCACAAAAATCACAAAAACAATTAGACAATTACTATAGTCCACAAGCATACCAATTTACTCAAATCAAGATCATATACTCATATAATAGTATTAAAAGTACTGAGTTTGCTTCCATTTCTATATTCTTTTTAAATTTATTAGACATTGAACTAGTATACAGACATTCTAAGTCTTTACTATTTTGCATGATGCATCATATTAACATAAAATTTTGTTGATAACACAAAATTATCAGATATATATCATTAATTTGTCATGGATTCAAATCACCTGTTGCCAAGTTTTGATCTTATGTTGTTTCACTAATAAAAAATTGCCACATTGTTTGCAATATCCACACAGATTTAAATGAAAGCTAACTTTTTTCATTAGTATTACAAGAAAGGAACACACTTGGGAAAGTGATTTGCCAAGATGATCTTATAAGATTTACAATCTTTATATATTGACAAAGACCAATCAAACATGTATATTTTTGGTTAATGTAAAGCAATCCTTGTTATTTATCATGTGAGTAGTTCTGTCAAAATTTACAAAAGGAAAAAATCTGTGTTGCAGTTTCCTAACCTGATATACCAGCAGTGCAGTAGACAAGGGCAAAGATCATTCCACCAAATGACCAAGCAATTCCCTGGACACCAACTGTGGAGCACTTGTTGGGAGATTTTGCCACACCCATCACAGTCAAAACAGTGACATAAAGAAACAAGAATGTGGCCACAAATTCTGCTATCCCTGCCCTATAGAAAGACCATGATGTTAACTCTCTAGGCTCAAACAATGGAGCTGGAGGAGCCTCTCTATAGTCTTTGCCATCTTGTGTCTGTGCACCTGTTCCTATTGGTTGCCTCTCTCCATACCTGTTGGCTCCTACCCTCACATCCTCATCTCTCCCCTCCATGCTTCAACTACACTTTGGCTATGTTAAAAGCTTAGGCTTGTGTCTGCTGAGTAAATAACCACTAACCAGTGAGATCTTAATATATAGTCACAAGGGTTATATGAAGCTCCTAGGAATGGTGTTTGTGGAGTGAGCCAAGGGTGCTTTCTAGTTTGGTGACTTGTCTTTTTCCTTTCTTTCCTTGAGAGCATCACTTTGCTTCTTTACCATTCCTTTTACTCTTCACGTTCAAAGCAAGTTCTCAAAACTTGGCATGGAAATTAATCATTATAGCAAGGTAAATGATAGAGGGAACCACTGCCCATTGAAATGTGCTTGTCAATAAAAGTCTCTGCCAACATAATAGTTCCTCCACGCTTCTGCTTTTATATATGTAAGCTTGGTTTAGTAAGAAACTAAATCTCATACAAGGGATCATACAGAAGTTAAAAAGATTTTCTAATAATAATGTTTTTTTTTTTAAGATTTTTAAGAGGTTAGAATTTTGTATTTTGAATTTTAAGGGGATGTATAAAATCATAATATTAAGAATTTTATAGATTTGTAAGAATTTAAAAGATTTGACGCAATTAAAATAATCATAAAATACCTTTCATTTTTAATTTTTTAAGTTGAAATGTATCTTTATTTATTATTTTAAAGGATCAATGAATTTAATTTAAAGTTGTGGTTATAGCAACTCATTCATTATCTATCTTGGACACTAAAAGTACGAATCGTACTTACTCCTTCCGCTTTATAAAATTTATTTGATATATATTATCAAGTTATATTATTTTCACATAAATAATTAATAAGAATTTTTTTTATCATTTTAAGATATTTCAACACTATTATTTTTAAAAAAAAATTGTCTTTAATTTGTATTCATTCTTGTTTCTTTTTTATTTTTAATAATTGTATTTTCTACTCGTTGAACATTAACGTATCTAGACCATATTAAAATTCGATCATGACAATGTTATGATTAAGGGTAGATCCACAAAGATGCCAAAGTTACCCCAAAATTTTGAATTCCTTTTAATGGTAAATATAAAATGTTTCCTTGGCCCTTTTACTAGAAGAAGAAAAAAAGTTTACACCTCTTGATGGAATAATCTTCCTCTGGCACTAAATATGGATACAGTGATAAAGAAATTCATAAACATCATTACATTGCACTCTTGTTGTGGAAGATAAGACTACCTTGCACACGAAGTTATTGATGACAACCATCCTTCCACTCTTCATCAACACCTTTCCAAAGACAGTATGATTCTCAAAAGACCTGATAACATCTTCTTAGATCAAATATTATGGTGTGATTTCTAAAAATCCAATAACCAAATTGAGTTTGAAACCTTCACTGATGGTTTGAAGGTTTTTAAAGAGAAAGAAATTAAATAATTCATGTATCAAACTAAATGAACAATGAATATCAAATAAAAAAAAACTTTTATTAAAAAAATATTCATATAATCAAGAATTTGGCTTATCACTTTTTATGTCCTGAAATAATAGAATAATAAAGTTTATATATCTCATCCAAGCTTGTTAACACAAAAAGAAAAGACAAAATTGGATATTAATAAAAAAAACTCTCACATCACTAAGTTTAGATGATGACTACATATTAAAAATCAATTTGGTCATTTCATATCATTATTTACCTAGTGATTCACTAGAAGTCAAAAGAATAAAAAAAAAAAAAATCCCTCTCTCGAATGTTTGGATGCGAACAAGGAAATATCTCATAGTTAAGCTTCATCAAGTTTGTAAAATCTATGCAAGAGCACATAGTCATGGTCTCTGAAATACTTTATAATGGATATTATTTGCTTATCCTTTGAGGGGATGCTTGACTCTTCATTGAAATATTTGAAGAATGTCAAAAGTTTTACACTCTCCATATATTACCACCTAAAGAGCTCCATCTCACAATCATTTCTTAATATTTCACCACTCAAGGAATGAATATTATAGAACTATTCTCTTTTAGCAAACTATAATTCAAATTCTTTATTGTAGTTATTGGCCAATTCATAAAATGGATTATAGTTGAACCTCTAGTTACAATCATTACTAATTGAGTATGAATTATTTTTTTGGAATAAAAGTATTTACTAATATCGATTTTTGCAGTCCATTGTCACTAACAATTGCTAAAAAATCATAACTAGAAGTTTTGATCAATTCCTTCAACACAATGTCACTAATCAAACATCTACATACCAATGATCAAGCAAATAGGGCCAACAAAGTAATTCTAAATTAGCTCACAACTCATACACGTTAAACGAGTATGGACTAAAAATATATCAATTATCCTTTAGGTTATCATTCAACTCCTCAATTTCTATTATAGAAATTCTATTTTAACTTATATGTGAGTCAGAAGCCATGATTCCACAGAGGTGGGTGAAAAATATTGGCAAAGAAAATACTTCATAAGTAAAGCAATAATACTAATTTACAAGTAGAGTTCAACCTAACCCACAAAGACCACTAGTTTTTCACCCTAGGAAAGATTTCGGCTAGTGAAATTATAATGAGGTGCATTCTCAAATAATGAGATATTTATGTTTCTTCGAATATATACTTTTTCATCAATAATATTCATTGTTACAAGTAATTAAAAACACAGTACAAAAAGGTGTGCTTTGATATAAGACACTAAAAATTATCTTTAAAATCATCAATTATCATCTAGGCACGTAAATATGTTTGATTAAAATTAAGTTTTGTAAAACTAAAAAGTATATGTAAATCAAAGGCATTAAAAATCATACTCTAAAATCACTAGTTATCATGGATAAAATATTTTCAATTAAAATTAAGTTTTATAAAACTAAAAAATGAACTCCAATGGAAGACACTAAAAATAATACTCTACAATAATTAAGTATTGTCTAATTGAATAAACATTTTTAGTTAAAATTAATGTTTTTAAGTACTAAAAAGGTTTGTTAAGATCTAACATACTAAAAGTCATGCTTAAGTTATAACTAGTCAAATAAATATTTCATCAACATTAGTAAGCTATATTAAGTCAAATAAATATTTTTGAATAAATTTACAATCAACTCCAATAAATACTTTTGACAAAAAAAAAGTTTTAAAAACACACACACCAAACACACATATAGTGGCTTCAAGAAACAAATTGACAAATTTATTCATATGTTAAAGATTCTACTATAAAAAAAAATGTATACAAAACACTCAATTGAGTCATCTAATCGAATATAGCTTCGTTCAAGCAAAAGCTTGACTATCAAGTTCAAAGTTGAAGAAGACAAATTAATGCATTTCTTTAGGAAGATTTCTTCATAATCTTCCATACTTATATACCCAACTAAATTGAGAAACTTGATTTTTAGTGACATCTCAGTCATGTTGTACTCTTCCCACATTTTATTAAAAAGTTTATGTGAGAGAAAAAGTTCCATATTTGGGAGAATTTACTTTAATATTTACTTTTCATGTTATAAAAAGATTATAGTTTGCTGACACACCAAAATCTCTTTCTTTTCTTTCTATTACTTTAGTACTTAAAAAAAACTTAAGAGATAAAATTAATTTGTCCTTTAAGATTTTTTTATTATTGTTTTTCCTATTTCCAAGAAAAATTGGTATTGTTTTATATTTTGAAACTAAAGAGAACGGTGTTGTAATCTTTTTTTCTTTTTAGTGAATTACATGATTGCCTATTATTTATTTTGTTCATCTTTTATTTTAGTTGTGAGTTCTTATGTTGTTACTCTAGTATCTAATAGTGGTATCAAAGTCTGGTTTCTGATTGTGATTATAGCTAGTATGATATTTCATATCACAAATAAATTATTATTGTTATTGGATATAGTGTGAAAGTGTGTCTAGTGATGTGAATCAATCTGTACGAATTTGAGAACGGGCCAGTCTAGGATAGGAAATTGAATTTATTGGAAAGTAGGGTTTCAGGTAAAATGGGTGATAGGGATAAGCAACACGACTTCCATGGAAGAAGATTAGACGCCATAAGGGAATCAAAAATCCTTAATAATTTAAGAGTTGATTTAGCCAAGAACCCAAGAGATTCACTCTCACCAATTTGAAAAATGTATCATCTGTTTTTCTCAATTTCTGAAAATGTTTAAATACAAATTTAGATTATGAATTTGCCTCATTTGGAAGTAAATAAAATAAAATCCTTATTAGCAATTATTTTAGTTCTCCAAATATGTAATCAGTCTCCTCCATATGATTGTCTTTCAATAGTTGAGCCTTGAGCAGATGGCTCACCTTGTATTGTAAAACTTTTTTGGTCTTCCTAAGCTTTCCTTAAATCATGGGTCCACCTAAGTCTTGTATTGGATCTCTGGACTTTATTTTTCACTTTGTGGGCTTGGACTTTCTCATTATGGGTCTCGTTGGGCTTGGATGTCCACATCAGGGATTTATTTTACACTTATGAACCTATCTTAGATGGATATGTGTTCATAGGAAATTATCACGCCTTAGAGTTGATGCTATCAAAATAAAAATGTACAATGGTACTATTCTCACAATTTATCTATTGTGAATGACTTCAAGAATAATTTATTTTTTATTGGTCAATTAAATGAACTCGCAGGTAAAATCCATACTCAAGGTGAAATCTTAAATGTAGTAGGGGAAATATGCTAGTGATGAAAGTAGAGAAAAGCATGACAAATTTGTATGTGTTTTTGGGAGATACATTGAAAAAAGCAAAGCAACAATTGCATCAACAAGTGAAGAAGAAGCACGAATGATGTGGCATTATAAACTTGGTCATATGTCAAAATGAGGTCTAAAATTTATTGTGAAACGTAATCTCTTACCTAAGATTAAATAGATTGATTTATCTTTTTACGAGCATTGTGTCATAAGCAAACAACATAGATTGAAATTTGCTAGAATGATCACCCGAAACAAAAATATATTATACTTGATTCATTCTTATATGTAAAAATCACTAGTATTATCCTTCAGAAGAGCAAAATTGCAAAATATTTTTTATCATTCATTGATAGTTACTCCAGGAAGTGAGATGTGTTTCCAATATTAAAGTAATTCAAAACATGAATAAAGCTTGAAACTAAAAAAATAATTAAGTGTTTGATGATAAATAACTGAAGAATACCTAAATGGATATTTTTAACATTCTGCAAGATATTATTATGAGATAATTTTAATTTTCTATTCCACATGAGTGAGGTAGAGCAGATGCAACACAATGTAGCATAAGAAAAGCTTTCAAATTATAAAAACACTAAAAAAAAACTGACATTTATCTCACTAAAAAGTCCAGTGGATTCCCCACTCTTTCATGAAGTTAAAACAATTTATAAATATAGAATAAAATATGTTTGTATCCATATGTTAAAATTTAGATTTAATTATCATAAAAAGTTAATATAATTTTAGCTCCTACATATAAAGGTGTCAACACTTAATTTCGTCCGGATAGAAAAAATCGACTTCAAAAAATATATATTTGTTTTTTAATTAACTTCTAAGAAAAATAAAAAAAAGAGATTTATTTAATCAAAATTGAATTTTTGTTAAAATATGTGTTAGAAAATCAATCAAAAACTTCTTTCTAAATTTTATTCTTCTCCTATTTTCAAAAATTTTTGATAATAATAACAAAACACAAAAAATTTGGTGGATCTATCGAGGCTACCACCTCTTGGGTCATCCCATTTCTTTCTATTCTCACGCTCCCTAATCACCCACACACTCCCAAATCTTTAGGATCCTCTCTCTCTCCTTCCAAAATTTTCGTACACCCAACAAACCAACACACAGCAGCGTCACCCTCCAGTGCCTGCAAAAAAGCGATTTTGTCCTCTGTAGGAGCGATCCCAAAGCTGGTAAAAGAGGAGAATGTCTCCTAATAAAACAAGAGAGGACAGTATTATTGGTTTTTGGGATATATGGGAGTAGGAAGAGGGAGGAGGGGTACACTGTTACATTGGCATCTGGCTGCTTAGTGAAAGAAAAAACCTGGGCACAGATTGGACTCACTGGAAACAGAGGGGAGAAGGAATCAGAGAGTTGGGAACGGACATTCTTGATGTTTCGAGAAAACTGCTGGGAGTAAGGGAAGGAGGAAGAGAAGAATGACTTCGAGAGGTATCACGGTTCTTTGTTCCTGCTGATTGGTTTTCTTAGTGTGTTTTTATGTTTTGAATGCTTTGAACTTTTCATTCCCTTAATCTCTCATGTGCCCCGAATGATTTCATGCTTCCTCCATTAATTTCTTCTATGCTTTACTGTTGTGTTTGCGCGTATGACTGTGAATGAATGACTCAAACGTAAAATAAAAAATGATGAGACCCACATCAGTGAGAGAACTAGGAGGTGCAACCTTGCACCTCTGTTTTTGCAAACTTCCCTGAACCAGACTCCGCCAGCCTCTGGGACAGCCAAGCAACCCTCACACAATACCACAGCTGCTACCATGAACCTTTCGTCACCATCCTCAAACCACGTCTTCATTACCATCTCCACAAAAACAAGCGCCTGTACCCACCGTCACTACCACGCCATTCACGTGCCTCACAACCCTCCATATTCACGTTCCGGCGCCACAGATTCTTCGAACTGCACCTCCTAACCACCTTAATCATGCTCCTCCACCTCTCTTCACTATACCATCAATGACCAATCCATGAACCATCATTTTCCTCCCTCACAGCAACCCCATCGCACTAAAACATTAACGAGACTTCTCTAACCATGACTCTGCCTTGCTACCATGCCCAACGTCACCCTGTTCCCTCACCTCGTCAACCACCATATCCCCCATGCACCTCCAAACCCACGTAACAAGCACCTGAACCTACCATGAGCCCTCAGTGGCACTTTCTTCCTCGCCTCACCATCACACTAAACTTATTTTACCACACCACCTCTCTGCCCTCAAGTCACACCATGCGTTCCTTCTTCCTCCTCACATCACCCCCCTGTCATCACTCTCACAAAGCCTCACAACCAATGCCCTCTTCATTTCTCTGTTGACAACCACCCTGCGCTTCTCCAGCCCTTGCCATGCCTTCCTCCAAATCCATGCAGCGACGCTCCACTGAACAACCAAGTCCAATCCTCGCCGCTGCCACGTTCCAGCCACCACACCTTAACCAT
>Ga0123340_1002341_pt1 | contig 17018 bp, 14 predicted proteins | sample SirMexnodulemix_FD_89961 | JGI IMG/M metagenome (GOLD analysis project Ga0123340, IMG submission 89961) | Root nodule microbial communities of legume samples collected from Mexico - Siratro Mexico nodule mix | ecosystem: Host-associated > Plants > Roots > Nodule | place: Mexico: Nepantla... | reverse complement strand
TAACCTAGTTGAGCACTGCATTAATGCATATATATATATATAGTTGAGCTAATATATATATATATATATATATATATATATATTATATGGGAGTTTTCGATTGGTACAACGTTGAATCCGTTTACATATGGCAAACATGCAGAGTGAAAATTCAAATTGATTGTCAGATTCAGCAGAACAGCATGGAAGCAATTGTTGCACCCCTTTTAAGGTGATGCTCTTCTTGGATATGTATGGAGAGGGTTGGTGGCAGGATTCCTTTTCCTATGTCAGATCAAAGACATGCATTGGGATTTAACCTGATCATATGCATTGAAATAAGTTACACGCGCGTGTTGTCTCTTTCAGTCCAATTTGGCATTTATTAGAACTTTGGAAACTCCATTATATGAGAGTTTTTGATTGGTACAACGTTGAATCCGTTTACATATGGTAAACACGGAGAGTGAAGATTCAAATTCACCACTTTCAAGATTCCATATATAAATGCGAAGTTGATTGTCAAATTTAGCAGAGCATGTATGGAAGTAATTGTTGCACTTTTTTTAAGGTCACGCTCCTCTTGGCTATGCATGGAGAGGGTTGGTGGCAACAAAAACTTTAATTGGTGGCATCCTCGGTGGATTCTTTTACTATGTCAGATCAAAAACATTTATTGGTATGTATTACACGACAAAATTTTAATACTGATCAATATCCCTATACATTAAGCACCATTTTCTATCCATTGAGATTTTCACGCATGCATCTAATGTTTAATGTTGTTGTCTCCACAACACAGATAAAGCAAATCTTTTGCAGTAAACAGCAACACTTCTCTTGTAACCTAATTCAGCATCTCAATGCTAAAATTAATACCTTGATCTCTTATAAGTGAAACTATCGGTGAATTTTGCATACAGAGCTAAGATGTACATGCATGCATTGTTCAATCTGACAGTCAAATTTGGCATTTATGCATAAAACCTTGGAAGTTCCACTGCATGTATGCCATTTCTACACATATTCATAACGTTATTTTCATCTGCATTCACCAAGCATTATTAATTTTAAGGAACTTTACCTTTTACTTTTCCACCCTCTGTAGTAGATAATTGTGTTTAAGATGAAAATATATCTTTGTTTAGTTGAATTAATATTGTTACGATGCAATCAGAAGCAGATATTATAGACTTGGATTTTTAATTTGTTTTGATAGTACATTACAGTATTTGAGATTAGTAAATATATACGAGTTGAACCACATTTTTTATTTCTTATTTAATATATTTTTTATAAAAAATATTTACATAAATACATAACTTATCTTTCTTAAATAGATTAAAACATTCGTGCTTCATATTTAAATGAATTTTTTAATAATAAATAACTCGTTATATACTTTAAATAACTAAACATAACTTTAATTTTCATATTGTTTAATCACTGCTTAGACTCTTATATATATTTCTTTGAAGATACATAAAAAACAACAATATTTTAGCAAGCATACAAAATTATCATAAGTGTTAAATGGACAAAAATCCAAATATCATATTTAAAAAAAATTAATATACAGTTTATTTAATTATAGAATAATAAATTATTTAGAATTTGAAAATAAAAGCAATCTTTTTAATATATCGTTCACGTTGTTAATAAAAGTAAAATTGATCGGTTGTCATATTGGTTTCATAGAAACTACAAGGTTTAAGTTAAAAGATCAGTTAAAAGATAGAGATTATTTTTGTTATAAGATTCCAAGCCGAAAAGGCATAATTAATTAATTAACGAGAATTTTATATTTTATATTTTATATTATTTATTAGCAAAAAAATATATAAATGGGGTATTTAGAATATCTTAACCATTTTACAGTCAAATAAAACTATAAATATAGATTGAAATCCGTTAGTGTTATAATCTCATCTAATATAAAAAAAAGAAAAAAACTAACAAAAATAGTTATGAGCAATATTTAGTCTCGTACTTATGGAGGAATAAATAGGGGCGACCCTCTTGCTACATCTGAAAACATATTTACATATTGTTAGAGTTGTTGTCCCATCTTTCTTATTTTCTTTAGTACCTTGTTCATAATTTTTGTGTAGATAATTTTTTATCTGACTCTTTCATTTTTCTCTGTGAGCATAAAAATGAATTAAAGAAAACACTTTAAGAATATTTCAATTCTTATTCAAAATATGATTAAGTGGTTTGAGATGTTCAATTACGCTAAATATTTTTCACTGTTACACAAACCTACAAACCTATTGATATCCTCTATGGTGACTTTAAAAACCATAATGCTTTGTTTTCATAATGCTTTACAAACCTACAAGTGTTGCAACTTTCTGTACATATTTTGGCGCCCTTAGTTCCTCCATTTGTTCTCATTTGATTCCAGTCACTCCGCACCTACACACAAATTAATTTTTTATAGGTCTTATTTATTGCTGCAAAGAAAGATATACGCAACAAACTTAATGTTTTGCCATTATTTGTTATGGGACTCAAACAAAGAGTAAACAAAAATACATCAGAGATCCTAAACCATCTATATTATCTTACGAAAAACTGAGAGTGAAAGTAATGAATGATTGATGATTGGGAATTTGTTTCATGTTATAACATGTTTACTAAATGTATTCCAAATGCTTTTGACAGGTCAAGAAGATTCTAGAATATTAGTAGGTGGCTAGAATATTAGTATCTTGCAAAATGGTTGGACAAGTGGCTTCATAGTAAACAATATGTTATGCATACATCAGTGTCATACCATTGTGCATTGGTAGCTAAACACGACTCAACTAATTGGAACCCACATTGTTTAAAAACCTAAATGTTTGGGAAAATCATCCTGGTTTTGTTTAAATTATAAAGAATCTGTGAGCTAGTCATAATCTAGATGACATTGAAATAAGGGTGGTGAAGGAGAAATTTAAAAATTTAAAGAGTTTGGAATAGGAAAGTTTTGGAGACATTAATAGAATTAAAAAACAGGTAATATTGAATATTAGGAACATCTATAGAATTGATGAAAATTGTGACCTAGATAAACATGTAATCGTTGAGAGGAGAGGCTTGTTGGCTAAACTCAGGCAGATTTATTGTGAGTAGTGAACAAGAGGTTATGTTAAAACAAAAGGTTAGAACAAAATGGTTGGAGACAGGTGATTTATATACAAGATATTTTCACACTAAGTTGAAGTGGAGGAGAATGAAGAATACAATTAAAGTCATATATATTGATAATTAATGTTGTGAGGAACCATGTAGGGTCAGAGAGCAAATAAAAGAAATAGTTTCAGCATAGGTTTTGTAAAAATCAGCACAATATTGCTAAACTAGACAACATCGGTTTATCAAAGATTGTCGACACTCAATTTTGTCTGAGTAAAATAAGAAATAAAAGATAAGTTTTTGTTATTCATACCCTCACTTTCTAATATGCACCTCCACTTTTATTTTTGGACAGTTGTCCAATTTTATTTTCCGCCCTTTTATTCTTTTTTACCATCTCTTCATAATAGGTGTCATATTGTGCAGGGTTTGTTAAATAAATTATATTTTCAATTATTACATGGATTAGTTATTGCATGATATAGGAGTTGCATGGTTCAATTATTGCATTATATATTAGTTGCAAGGTTCAATTATTGGATGATTGAGATTTGCATGGTTCAGTTAATTGTACACAAAAAAAAAGTTGCAAAATTAATTTATTTGATTGAGACAAAATTGACACTGGTCAGAGGTTACCTGGTTCAGTTATTTGACAAAAGTGAAAGTTGCACAGTTCAGTTATTTAACAAAAAATAGAATGTGCACTGTTCACAATTCAATTATTTAATGAGAAAAGTAGAATGTGCACTGTTGAATTAACAAAAAACAGAAATGCACTCATTGGAAGCAACAGAAAGGCTCTCGTTCGTTAAACCCGAGTTCAATGTACTAAATCAACGATTTTTGCATTTAAAATGGGGAAGGGACATATGTTAGGAGTTTCTGAGAATTACGTTCACAAAATATCTAATTTCACCGAGAGCAATTCGCACTGAGAATTACACACATCAAGAGTGATGCGATTTCATAAAAAGAGAAGAAAGTATTTCAAAAAGCATTACAAAAGCAGAAGAAAAGCAAGAAAGTAGTAAGAAAAAGGCTTTGGAGGCTTCAAGAGGTATGTCTGAAAACTTGATACTATGTGAGAATGAATGTTGGTCTCTGTTGTCTTTTCTTTCTTGGTTCCAATTTCTGTGTCTCTGTTTTGTATTCATTGTACAATTATTATTTGTTCTTTTCTTTCTTGAATGAAATATGAGTGAAGAACAGTAAGAATTCTCTCTACAGAAAACATATTTGAGAGAAATTAAATGCAAGAATAGGGTACAGAACATACCAAACTTTGAAATTCATTTGCCATGATACCATGATCATTCGGAAACAATTGCTGCCATGGGCAAAATTCGGTGTGTAAATCGTTACTGATTCTTGTCGCTCGTCGAACCTATGCCTTTGAACCTTTATCGCATGCTTTGAATGTTTTATTGAATGCTTCTGAATCTTTACCAAATGCTTTGAATACTTTATTGAATGCTTTCAATACTTTACTGAACGCCTTTAACCTAGAACCGAATGTCGTAAACCCAAAATCGAGTGCCTTAAACCTTTACAAAATCACATAAACCTAAGACCAAACACTTTCAACCAAGAACCGAATGCCTTTGACCCAATACCGAATGACGTAACCAAGAACCAAATGCCTTTAACCCAATGCCTAATGACCTAACCCAATACCGATTGACGAAAGCCTTAGCCGAAAGCATGGTTCAAGAGCTTTTTCCGAAAGCCTTAGCCGAATGCATGGTCTGAGAGCTTTTTCTAAAAGCCTTTGACTGAAAGTCTTTTCCGAATAATATTTCCGAATGCCTTCTCCGATTGCATTTGGCCTAATGTTTTTTTTTTCTCAATTTTTTGTATTAAAAATTCTGCATCTATGCAGTTTAGTTTTTAATTGTTACTAAAAATACAAAAATATCAAATTAAACATTTCACCATTGTTTTCGCTTCATTATCTACATGTTTGGTAAAGATCCTTGCTCTTGAAGTAAAGTGAAAGGCATAACACTATGAATGAATCTTAAAATCCCTTAAGTTCATACTACGTACATTTAGGGAAAAGATCATGATATGATTCTTGTTAATCCTTATTTAAATGGTGTCAATTCTCATTCATGGTGTCAATCCACCACTTATTGATCCTCTCTTCCAAAGCTGAATATATCACTAGTAGAAAAAACACATTCTACGGCGGGATATCATCACGGTTAAGATGGAACCGCAATTAAAAACAACGCGGTGACATTTTTTAAATTAAGTACAAATATACCAGCGCGGTTGATGTGCTAACCACGATGCTAAGGCACAAATATTTTAAAATTGAAAATTGAAGGGAGATACCAACGCGGTTCTGGAAACAACTGCGTTGGTATCTGCAAAACAATTTTTAAATTATTTTGCAGGAGGATACGAACACGATTCCCACTAACAACCGCGTTCATATCCTCTTGCGAAAGATGAAATCAAAAACAAATTATATATAAAGAGAGAAGAGGAAGAACATCAGTGAGTGTGCGATTAAGATGGAGGCGTGATGGAGCGTGGACCGTGGAATCTTGAGATTGTGGAAAGAAAGAGTCTTTAAGTAGAAAGGGGAGAGAGCGATCTAACCCTTTTGGCATCGCAGCGTTTCGCAATTTGCTCTCTCTTTCTGTGTTGCGGTGAGTTAAGAAGAGAAGGTGTTCAGCCTCTGCAATGGAAAGTCGTCACTGTTAGGGTTTCACCCACATTGCATTTTGGAGGTCACACCCAGGTTCTCAATTGGACTCTCGAGATCTAGGGTTTATGCTTCATTTTTTTCTCTTCGCTTTCCTTTCCCTTTTCGCAATTCCTTCATTTTTTTCTTTCTTTCTTCCATTTTAAATAATGAGCGTGTCGTTGCTCACTTCCCTGTGCCAAATAGGGATTTTGAGGAATTTTGCATCTGATTAAGTCACGATTGCCATTTCGGCTCGAAGAGGAAAGCCTTCGACATTTTTTTTTGTATTGGAAGCGAATTGGGAAATGATAAACTGACTTAAGCCAATAGGGTATGAGAGAAGTACACCCGTCAGTGGGTTTTATGATATTTTACTTTAAAATTTGGAGGATAAGACTTGATTTGTGCTTCGGGGATTAGGGTTTTTATTCAGAGATTGTTGTGTGGGAGTAAAATTTGTGTCGGCGTTGATATGTGCAGTTGTTGGAGTTTTATCTTATGGCACCAACTGTACCTATAGAGTTTGCTAGACAAAAGGAATCCATAAAGTACTCTCATTCGCAAAATATGGGGAAGTCTAGGAAATATTCTAAAGCTTATGCTACTGGCTTTGTTCCTGATTTTCGGCATGCTGTTGAGACTATGGGTGAATCGAAAGGGTTCGGTAGCTTGGGAAGGGTTGATATGGAGCTGACGGCATCAACAAATTCTTGTGTACCTAAGAGGAAATGCGCTGGTTGTTAATAAACGCGGTTGTTTATTAACAACCCAGTTTGTATGTGGCTTACCAGCGCGATTCTCCCTACAACCGCGCTGGTCTGTGCCAGTTTTTGATATTCCTACATAATATGAGCCATTTTTTAACGCGAGTTCTGAAGATTCGCGGTGGTATGTTATATTTTCTATCACGGTTGTACAACCGCGTTGTTATCTTCAGTACTTTTTATCGCAGTTACATCTACCGCGATTGCGCAACCGCGCTTGTAAACCTTATACAACCGCGATTAAATATCTTTTTTCTACTAATGTATAGTCTTAACAACTGCTATATGGAAACTCAAATACTTAAGTATCTTCTTCACGATTTCAACATGCAAGTGTCATTGCTTCTTGTACTTTAAGTGACGGTCAATCTGCTTGTCACATTGTCGTTAACTCCACCTTCCACGAACAAACAAAACATATTAAAATTGATTATCATATTGTGAAGGATAAGTTGAAATCAAAACTTTTCTTTCTTCTCCCTATCAATAATTTGTGTTAATTTGTTATATTTTCATTAAACCATTTGGTTGTGGTCCTTCCATTAACATTATTTCCAAACTAGGGATGTTAAACATATACCCTCCCACTTGAGGCGAGGATATTACAACTATTTCATAATAACATGGGTAAACAACACTATTTTTTTTTATCATATACATTAACCATTTATATTAAAATGGCTGTAAGAAATAAGTACATATGAGTATTTTTATTTTTTGAAAGCTTTCACAAGTTTCCAGAGACTATGCAAGTTTAATATATAGTTTGATTATACAAAAAGAAAATTTTTTACATGTACAAATTTGAAAAATATGAAAATTTAAGAAATAACAACAAAAATGATTGTTCTTCTTCCTTTTACTTTTTCACTTTTTTTTTTCTATAACTCACGATAAGATAAAGGAAAAAATTATATATATATTTATCAGTAATAAAAATATATATAAAATGAAAATAATGAGGTTAGTCTAATCTAGAAAAGGTTGGCAACATGTGCCTTCAAATAAGAGCATCAAGTGCCATAACTAAACAAAAACAGAAAACCATTGCCATGGGGCAACAATAAATAGTCAATCAAATTACATCTACTATGATAGAGCACCCAAATATACTTAAACAGCGCACCTCTGTTTTAATGAAAATACATATAATTGTATCTTCTACCACCAAAAATCTCCCAAGTGCTGCAACAAGTAAGAAATTCCCAACCATCAAAATCTCCTTCAGTGTCAATTCCCTTTTTAATTGCTCCTACAACAAAGAGCACACAACCAACATATTCAACAAAAAAGAAAATCAGAACTCTTCCTACTCCTACTCATCTAAGGTCGACCAAGAAATGCCTATTGTCCTTGTTATACCAGGCCTACCCGCCACTATTAACAGGACATTCTAACAGGACATCCACTTCTGCTAGTGTGAGCCCTACACAGCTGCTGTTACCCACAACAGTGCAAGGGTCTACTATCCTTTTGTTGTCAAAATGGGCTTTAGGCCCAATGGAAGTATTTCCCACGTCGCCCATCTCACAAGCCCGTTGTACATCCACATCAAGAGTGATTCTTCCTGCACCTCCATGACAACTTCCTGCACCTCCATACTAAATGCAATTTTATGAAATTACCCTTTTAAAATTTGTTAAAAGTCAATGTTACCCTTTCTCCTTTTTCACTCTTTGCAATCTCATTTCTCCAACACCGGCGAGCCTGCACCTTCATACCAGAGTTCGTGCATTTCGTATGGTTGTTCCACGTCCATTGCTGTACTTTCATCATTGTAGCTTCTCCTCTCTCTTGCACATATTGAAGAAGGGAAGAAAATCGTGAGCTGTAGAGGCACGAATGCACCAAACGCACCACCAAAGGCACCCCACATATCAAATTGTCAATTATATCATCAATTGAAGTAAAGGTAAGGTGTATTGTATGTTTAATTTCATATTGGAGTGAAAGTTTTAGGATTTCATGACGGAGGACGCCGGTGGTAGTGGTTTATTGTCGGAGAAAAAAATATGTTACGGGTTGGGTAACCCACAATACATTTGAACTTTCGAATGCATTGCGGGTTACCCAACCTGCAACATATTTTTCTCCGACGATAAATTGGCACCATCGGCGTCCTCCACCATCACATCCTAAATCTTTCACTCCAATATGAAATTAAACATACAATACACCTTACCTTTACTTCAATTGATTATATAATTGACAATTTGATATGTGGGGTGCCTTTAGTGGTGTGTTTGGTGTGTTCGTGCCTCTGCAACTCACGACTTTCTTCACTTCTTCAATATGTGCAAGAGAGAGGAGAAGCTACAATGGTGGAAGTGCAACAATGGACGTGGAACAACAATCCGAAATGCACGAACGCTGGTATGGAGGTGCAGGCTCGCTAGTGCTGGAGATCTGAGATTGCAAGTGCAGCTGAGAGTGAAGAAGGAGAAAAGGTAACATTGACTTTTAACAAATTTTAAAAGGGTAATTTTGTAAAATTGCATTTAGTATGGAGGTGCAGGAAGTCATTATGGAGGTGCAGGAAGAATCACTCCCACATCAAATAAAAACCTAGATGGTGAACCTTTCTTCTTATCGTGTAGCCGTTGGGACTTTGCCCAAATAGGATGGGATTCTTCTTCCAACGCATAATACCCCAGTACCTCTTTATTAGTGACCATTTTTGTCTTCTTTTGGATGCTATTTGCCATTCTCTTGAAACAATCCCGCGTGCCATCCATCCCATCCACCAACGTCTGAATCTTTTTCAGAATAAGTTGTTCCACCTCGTATGATCGCCAGTTACCTGATTTTGCGTGGCCGGAAGGACATCGATCACCTTCGAGCTCCAATGCCTCACTCAAAGGACGTGGTGCTTCTATGTTTTCCCAACCACCATCAACAGACTGGAGGTTGTCACCCACCCTTGTGTTCATTGTTGAGCTCATAATCGAGATGGTATCATCTTTGAACCAACAACCCGATTTATCACACTCTACTATAAATAACACTAATTTATTATAGTATGATTTTCTTTAAAATGTCACTAAAAGAAAATAAACTATAAAAGAGAACATAATCTTTCTCTTTATCCTTTATTTTAATTTTAGATTTAATTTTTTAGTTTTCAAAAAGAAATAATAATAAAATTCAAATATGTGAAAGTCTAATCCATTAAGTATTTTACCCTAAGCTTAATATAAAACAAAAGACACAATTGCATTGAAAAAGAGAGATGAGAGCAACAAAAGTGAGCAGAAAAGTAAATAAGTGGATACACATAATAAAAAATAAAAATAGTTTTCACTCTGTGAGAATTTCATTCTCATGTTGTCCAACTTCATTTTTGCTTTCATAATAATAAATGATAAATAATAATAATTATTATTATATGAGAATCATTAGCGGATAATAAATATCTTAGGACGGTTGTTGGACCTATGGGGCCTCCTGTTATTGGGCTGCTATTGGACCATCCTTAAATAATATAATCCCTCGCATGAGTTGAACAGTCTCTCGGCGTGAGGAGGTGTATTGGAGATCCCACATCGACTAGAGATGAGACCTTTCAATAGTTTATAAATGGGTACAAACCTCACTTTACAAACCGGTTTTGTACGGTTGAGTTAGACTTAAATTCCACTTGAGATGATATCAGAGTTTATCCTAGCACGGTTGTTGGGCCTATCGGGCCACCCGTTATCGGGCTGCTATCAGGCCACCCTTAAACAATATAGTTCCACGCACGAGTTGAGTAGTCTCTGCGTGAGAGGGTGTGTTGAAGATCCCACATGGACTAGAGATGAGGCCTTTCAATAGTTTATAAATGGGTGCAAACCTCACTTTAGAAGTCGATTTTATAATGTTGAGTTAAGCTTAAATTCCACTTCTTGAGACAGTCTCTCTCTCTCTCTGAAATGTAGTTTCCTTCTCTTATGTACTCCTTCATTTTGTGTTTATTACTAGCATGGTCGGTCAGTGACGATTTTCCTAGGTTTACTATCACATGTCTCAATTTGGTCTTAATAAAAGGGCTATGGAGTCATTTTTTCTTGCAAATCTATCATATTTTGATAATTTTTTTCTCAATTGTCTATAATTAGGCAGAGGTTTTAGCTTGATTTTGTTTAGTTTTCAATTGGTGTGCATTCTTTCATTTTCATTTTCCATCTCTTTCTCACTCCTTTTCTTTCGATCTTGTTGTGCTTGAACCTATTCTCATTCTTTTCCTATTTTCCATTGAGTTCCATTAATGTGCTTTTGTTAGAAATGTTCACTACACACTGATAATTTTATGAATTTGACAATACTTTAGATTAGGAAGGAGAAAGGAAATAAGAAGTTTAGCCTTGAATTACAATATTAATATTTGTTTAGTTTTATTATTTTCTATTATTGTGTTGTTGTTTTTTATTTAACTTTGATTAACTGTGTATCATTTGTAACCCCTTTGTATTTTATATTAATGTTTAGGATACCAATTAGAGTGTTGAAAGAGATAATTAAAGCAAAAAAGGAATTTCTTATACGAATGGGATATCTATGTCACAATTATTTTTTGGATGAGATGGGATATAATATGTAAGCTTAAGAAACATACAACTTAGGACTGAAACACCTACAACTGTTTAATATATCTTTATTATAGAAATAGAATTAGAAGTTAGGTATGGAGGGTTCAAGTTTGTGAAGAGACGTCCACTTATTTTACAAAGATCAAAGAGAAAATACTTTCTTTCTATCTTTGGGATTTGATACTACACTGCTACTCAAAATATCAGGGGATCTACTTTATTACATAAGTGGATCCTGACTTCTTTATTTATCATGAGATAAGTAAACAATTTTTATTATATCGACTCAAAATCGTGTTAATTGATCCTTATTATGCTTCCTTTATTAATTAGATTCCTAACTTCTTTATTTATCATGAGATAAGTAAACAATTTTTATTATATCGACTCAAAATCGTATTAATTGATCCTTATTATGATTCCTTTATCAATTAAATATTTTATCTATAGAAAAAAGAAGGTATCTAAACATCTCAATTTTTTCATATTTTGACTTTATCAAGTTTCTTTGCTACAGCTGATAAAAATCGTTGTTCTGGACAATAAAGATCTTTAAATGAGTCGAGTGAAATTATCTACGAGTCTACATAGTGGAGAAATATTAGTAATGTATATGGAAAATGAATGAATATTAAGATATGGGAAGATTAGGAATGTGTGTGGGAAAGACATAGGGGTAATTGGTTTGATATGTATATAGGTTGACGAAGACGACAAGGAATGAATATTAAGTTTTAGGAACATATGTGTATAGGAGAAACTCTGTTTAGAGTTCATTGATTTCAGATGAGATAGTGGGGTAACACACCAATTAAAGAATGTAAATCTATCTTTTTTGTATTTTCCCCTTATCAAAGCCCATGGCTTAACTTGTTTTAGGGTGAATACTTCTGTAACATGTCTTAACTAATATTAGGGTGAATACTTTCGTAACATCAAACTTCTGGTTCTTAAATGGAACTTTATTATATAGTAGTCACCCACATAATACTTCATACATTATTGTTTTTCCTGGTAATCTCAACTAGTAAAAATTAAGGAAATGTTCTTTTATAAATTTATGATGTATTGATCAGACACTTATTTATAGATAACACATTTCCCAAACTTTGCTTGTCAATTTACATGTGACTCATACTTTCTGTCGACCCCTCACACAAGGGACACCTTGTTGGAAATCCAAGTGCGAGTCTAAGTCCCACATTGAATAAAAATTAGAAATTTAAGCAATATATAAGAAAGAAGACCCATAAACCTACTACCTTAAGGTTTTGGGTTAAAGGTGGTGTCATTCCCTTATGTATGTTTGGTGCATTTCTCCTTCGTGTGAGATCTCCCTGATTATACCCCTCGGATTCTCCCAACAACCACAACAAGTGATATCATAAATTCAACAAGTGGTATCAGAGCCGAATGTTCGCACCGACCTGATGGTGACCGTCTGATACGATGGGGAGTGTAGAAGAGGGACTAAGAGCCGATAGTTCGCACCGACCTGATGGTGACTGACTCATATGATGGGGACTCTCACTTGAGGGGGAGATTGTTGGGAATCCAAGTACGAGTCTAAGTCCAACATTGAATAAAAACGAGAAAGTTAAGCAATATATAAGAAAGAAGACCTATAAACCTACTGCCTTAAGGTTTTGGGTTAAAGGTGTTGTCATTCCCTTATGTATGTTTGGCCCATTTCTCCTTCTTGTGAGATCTCCCCGATTATGCCCCTCAGATTCTCTCAACAACCACAACAAGTGGTATCATAAATACAACACACCTAACATCACTTACTTGAATTTCTTTCTTAATGAGATTATCTAAAGTTGTCGTTTTGTTACGTATAACTCTCATAGAACAAAATTAAACAATAGGCAGAGCTTTGATTTTTCAAGATTTATTATAAATAGCCTTATTTTCCTCGTTGGGCCCATTTCCTATTTTATTATATGCAGATCTAATTGTGTATACTTCTTCTTGCTCCCTTTTCCAAATATGAACATCCTTCTTATCTTTGTGCATCGTGCACTCTTGGAGTAATTGGTGTAGCGTGTCTATCATTGGTTTCTCCCATTCAAACCAATTCCTTCTCCAACCTAAGTTTCACTCCTATTGGTTATGCTTTCATTGTCTAACTTCCTCTACCTTAGATCCCTTTTGAATAGATATAACATATAGTCTACTAAATTTTTCTTTTAGTACACATTGTCCTAACCACCTATCCTCCCAAAATATGATTTTAATTATTTTTCCTATTCTTCACCTAATAATATTATTAAACCAATCGACTTTCTCCCTATATCCACATATATCCCTCAAGTCTTTCCACCACCTAGATTTGTTTAAGCTCTCATTCAAATTATTTAAACTCCTCCATGATCCACATATACCTTTTGTTAAAACTTTGTAGGGGATTCTAGATTCAATTTTTTTCCAAAATTCCATCATTTACTATTTTTTTTATTTATTTTTGTAGTAGTTTTTAGTTGTTTTTTTTTTCTATTTCACATATCTGTACTTGTAAAAAAATTCTGAAATTTCTGTGATGTTTCCTTATATGAACTAGAGATTTATCAACCCATTTTTTTTATTTTTTTAAATAGAGATATTACATCGGTTGTGAGTAACAACTGATGTAATAGGAGAAATATTACATCGATTAGGAGCCACCATCGATGTAGTATCTCTTTCAGCGCCTCATTTTCATCATATTAAATGAGATACTACATTAGTTATGGCTACCAATCGATGTAGTATCTCTTCATGCGTGCTCTCAGGATTGGTATTTTAGTCGGTGATTTATCAACTGATATAGTATATGTAAATACTACATCGATTTTGGAACCGATGACTTTTTACATCATCTACATCAACATCGATTCTGGAAACGATGTAGAATGTCTTCCAAAACTGATGCAAAATATATTTTTTCTACTAGGATCATTAATATTTTTAATGATGAGTAAATATAGTATTTTTATTCCTATTAAATATAAATAATTGTAACAACCCAAAAATTCTATATCATTTGCCATCAAACTATTCTAAATAAACAAAGTATAATTTCAAACCATAAAATATTTAATACATGAAAAGATAATTAAAAGAAGGAAAGAAGAAAAAAGTGGAAAAGAAAAGAAGGGAAGAAAAGAAAACAAGAATTTTTTTTTTTAACTTGGGCGAAAAAAATTTCGCACAAATGAAAATCCACCTCGCCCGAAGAGAAATTTGTCGCTTGAGCGAAAATAGTCCAGAGAGCACTTCTGATTTTTGCCTGAGCGAAACTACTCTCGCCTGGGCGAAAACACTCCAGAGAACATCCTATTTTGTTTAGGAAGGGCTCGCTCAGGCGAGACTTGTAGAGTGAACTTTTCTTCAAAAGTCGCTTAAGCAAGATTCTTCTGCTTGAGCGAGACTATCTAAAAATGATTCTCAATTAAACTAAGTTTTGTCGGCTACCAAGTATTAACATCGATTTAAGGTTCAAATTACTACATAAAGTATTCAGGTACATCAAACTTATCTACAACTATCTACATGACAAAAAGAAAGACCATCCAAGGTCATAAAGTCTTTAACTACATCAAAATATATATACCAATATATACAAAACAAAAGGGAAAAATTCATTTAAGAACATATCATCTTTATGGTGCTTCAAAACCTGCATCTGCACCTGCTCATGTACATAGTACAGTGACTACTAGAAAATTGCCAAATAGTGACCGAAATTAATGATCGAAAAAATCGGTCACTATCGGTGACCGAAAAAATCGGTCACTATCGGTGACCGAAAAAATCGGTCACTATCGGTGACCAAAAAATCGGTCACTATCGGTGACCAAAAAATCGGTCACTATCGGTGACCGAATCAGTGACCAAAAAAATCGGTCACTATCGGTGACCAAATCAGTGACCGAAAAAATCGGTCACAAATTCGGTCACAGAATCGGTCACAGAATCTCACAGATTCGGTCATAGAATCGGTCACAGAATCGGTCATAAATTCGGTCACAGAATCGGTCACAGAATCGGTCATAGATTTGGTCAAAAATTCGGTCGCAAGTAACCGACTCCCGGACTCTAAATCTGGTTTTACGAATTTGCCTTATCTTGTTTTTTTGATTTTCCATAGTTTATCCTAATAAACTATGGTGGCGAATCCTGTATTTTGAAAATTAAATTATTTTTGTTCGTCGTCCCCGTCATGACCCCGGTTGTGACAGATGGCGACTCTACTGGGGACTGTTTGAGAGTCAGGCCAATTTGATTAAATAAGTAAAATGAGTGTGGTTCTTTTTTAATGTTTATCTTTCCCTTTCTTTTTGTATATATGGTTGTTTATTTATTGATGTTGGAATAATTGAACCCTAGGGTAGATGACATGCTATATCTGTTATATATGTTGTATACCTGCTTGGGTCTTTTCTGGCTATTTTGTAGGTAGGGGGTTGGGTGCATAATTCTTCCTTCACACACACACATACTTGTTCATATCATGAGTAGGGCCCTATACCCGGGTCTGAGGAATCTTAGAATTAGAAGGGGTTGTGTAGCAATGTCAATGAGGATGTACTTCCCATTCTGGCTATTGTGAGAACCACATCTAGAGTCTGTTCTCTTCACTTGTATGCTTACACAAGTTGGCTACCAACTCTTGTGGGTAATGCAGTGAGGGGAGCCATAGCTCTAGTGGCCTTATACCTTTAGGAGTTAGGAGCTTACCTTTGTGAGTGTGCGTCTAATGCCTTAGACCCCTACACATATTGAACCTTGTTTACGTCACAAAGGGAGATATGTTGCGCTCCTCTACCCTTCATCCCATTTTTTATTTAAAAAAAAGAATAATAAAAACATTTTTATCTATTGCATTAATTTCTTCTTTCATACAAGGCATCAATTATTTTTATCATGACATAGGAAGTTTAACTCAGGCTTTTCTTCATTGTATTGCATGCATGCATTTCTTTTTCTCACATAGTCTCAATTATTTTTCTTTTAAGGTCAGAAACTATAAAGTTGTGTCTTTTGTCAAAAAAGAATGGAAATTAATGTAAGTTCTGGAGTCAAAATGAAATCTGAGGAGGATTTGAAAGTAAAACTGCCGATAAAAGCCAGAGAGAATAATTTGTTTGGAATCAGGGCATTGGGACGAAGGCTCAGGGTAGTTCAGAGAAACTCTTTCCGGAAGAAATATGGAAATTTGTTAGGTTTGCTCGACATAGAGGTGCAGACTTCCGTGATCACAGCCTTTGCGCAGTATTCCAAGACTTTCAATTGGTGCCAACACTTGAAGAGTTTGAGCAGATTTTAGACTTACACTTGGAGGGGAAGTCTCCATACAAATACGTTGAACATCATGCTTCTGTTTCGACTTTATCTGGGATAATGAAAATTCGCCCAAGAGAACTGGAAAGTGCCCTAGTAAACAAGAAAGGTGTACGAGGATTTACCCAAAAGTTTTTGGAAAGCTATTTGCATCAGTTAGCTGACCGAGAAAATTGGGAGACTTTCATGGATGTTCTAGCTCTTACACTATATGGTGTTATGTTGTTCCCTAATGTTGAAGATTTGGTTGACTATGTTGCAATCGATGTATTTATTGCAAATAAGACTCGATCGGAAAATCCAGTCCCAACAATTTTGGCTAATGTCTATATAGCTTTTCATTTGTGCTATGACATGGGGAAAAGAAAGTTGATGTGTTGTCTACCTGTGTTTTATGTCTGGCTCCTATCTCGCATATAGGAATAAGGCCTCAGTGCTGTCAACACCCAATTTCGTCCGGGCAAATAAAAATTATTTTTTGCAAATATAAAAAAGGAAAAAAAATAAAATAAAAGAATAAAAATAAGAAATTAAAACTTTTTAACATGTGTCGTTTAGTTCTTT
>Ga0123340_1002339_pt1 | contig 17031 bp, 11 predicted proteins | sample SirMexnodulemix_FD_89961 | JGI IMG/M metagenome (GOLD analysis project Ga0123340, IMG submission 89961) | Root nodule microbial communities of legume samples collected from Mexico - Siratro Mexico nodule mix | ecosystem: Host-associated > Plants > Roots > Nodule | place: Mexico: Nepantla... | reverse complement strand
CAAAAATTGATCTTATATAATCAAGAATATATGTATATATATATATATATACATATATTCTTGATTATATAAGATCAATTTTTGTATTATTATAATTATAACACTCCCTCTCAAAATAGTGTGTGCCCTGTATGTTTGACATGTTGCAACAAAATAACAGCTTTCCAAAGTATTCTAAAAGACAATAAGATACTTCTTCTAACATTTTTAAAGTATCAAATCTTTTATTTAACTGTCTACCTTTGTTAATGTTTGCTTATGTTTGATTTTACAATTTATTGTTTTTTGATTAGGCACCAAAAACAGGACGAGGAGTGCAAGGGGCAAAACTGTCTAAATCTCCTCGTGGGATTCCCCAACAATCATCTGGTGGTCAGTGGGATAACATTGTCAAATTTTTGGATTCACTCATGAGCAAACTTCGTGGAAATCATGTATGTTTTATTATTTCAGTAGTCTTGATTTTGTTAATGTGTTTGATTCATTGTATACATTTCTCCATTTGTTGTATTCGATCATATCCTTTATCAATGGTAAGTAAAAGTATAGATGAATTTTAGTCTTGTTTGTAATTCATTTTTCCATAGTCTTGTATTTGGAAAAGCATTCTACAGTCACATGTGACATAATTGGCATCTAAGGCTCTAGTCAAACCTGATCAAAAGCTAGAGTGAGTGCCCCAGGGTGGCCAATAGGCGGACAGTCATTGACTTGCATATATAAAAGAAAATGTTCAATCCATTATGCAATACCTGATGAAAACCCTATTTTTTTTATTTTGAATTATTGGGATTTTCACATTACCATAATCAAATATTTCATTATGCAATTTGCTTCTTAGATTTTCTTCCCTATTATACATTCCATTGCCTTTTATAATCTATATTTGTTTCCTACACATCTATTGAGAAATTATACTGAGGAAACTACATGTTGCAATATGGATAAAAGACTGTTATATTGTTCTTCGAGATGTAAGTTTAGTAAGAGGCATGATAAAACTGGTTTTTGGGGGTGAACAGAAGACCATACCATATAACGAGTCACATCTTGGATTCATCATACCATGACAAAGAAATAAAGTAAATTCTTATTTCCTAGTAATATGACTTAAGGGAGAATGAAAAAATGACTATTAAACATAAAGAAAAAGAGATATAGGAATAATCTCGTTGTTGTAAAATGAACACGTAGGGTTATAAATTTATTGATATTAATTATACAAATATATAGGCTAAGCCCATTACATCCGACACTCCCCTTCAAGCTAGTGCATATAATTAATTTTAGGTCCTCATCAAGATTTATTAAAAATATCTAAAAATATTTGCTAATTGATCATTAAAGCTAATCTTTCGGGATCTGAGAGAGACTCTCCCTAATTAAGTAGGAGTTTGGCTTTAGGATCCATGGTTGTGTCAACAAATTTTGAATTCATTAACCCAATTTCCTCCAAAATATCCAACACATACTTCCTATGAGAGATAACAATACCATTGTTGGATTGTGCTACCTCAATCCCTAAGAAATATTTGTATTTGCCAAGATCTTTGGTTTGAAAGTGGTGAAAAAGGTGTTGTTTTACCTGAAAGATGGCATGGTGATAATTGCTTGTGAGAACAATGTCATCAACATATATAAATAGATGAATACATCTAGCACTTGAGTGACGGTAAAAAACTGAATGATCTGTTTCACTGGGAGTCCTACGAAATTCCCGAACAACATTACTAAACTTCCCAAACTAGGCCCTAGGAGACTGCTTGAGGCCATATAAAGATTTTCGGAAACAACATACCAATCCAGAAGACACTCCTGAGCAACAAAACTTGGAGGTTGCTCCAATACAGAGAAGAAGAATATTTTCTTTATCAGATGGAGACGCAGGAGAAGTAGGTGACATTTGATGAAATGAAATAGCGGTTAAGAGAAGGTGAGAAACATTTATATCTTTATCAAGATCTAGTGAATCCTAAAAGACACATTTGTGTGACTTAGCAGATAATTTATCAAGAACCTATGACCAAAGCATGTAGACTCTAAAACTTTAAGGGGTAAGGGATGAAGGGGTAAGGCATTATCACTACATAAGGTTCAAATAAAAACTCCAAATTGACTTTTAATTTCATTATAAAAAGATTGAACTTTAGAAAACAATTCAAAATGATATTTCATTATAAACAACTAAGTATATCTTGAATAATCATCAATAAAAGTAACAAAATACTGAAATCCTAAATTGGATTTAACTTCACTTGGTTCCTAAATTTATGAGTGAACTAAGGCAAAAGGAGACTAAACACATTATAAGACATTACTAGTAAAAGAATTACGACTGTGTTTTCCTAAATGACATGACTCACAAGAGAAACTTAGAACAAGTTTCTGCATCTTGGCAAGACTAGGATGACCCAGTTGAGCATGAAGAAGAGATGGAGAATCCTATACCATGCCAACATGTGTTGATGTTTGTAGGGGATAAAGACCATAAGACTCCTATCCAGTGCCTATCATTTGTCCTGAACTCCGGTCCTGTAAACAAACATAATTTTTGGAGAAAGGGATAACATAATCAAAGGAACGTGTGAGACGACTAATAAATAATAAATTAAGGGGCGACCTAGGGAAATAAAGAACATTATCAACATGTGATGAGACCTTATGGGCATTAGTCGTGGTAACGAAAGGTAAATAACCCGAAGTAGACAAAGAAAAAAAAAATTGTTACCAGTATTGTGATATATGGCAATGGAATGATGGGAAGTTAGGAGAAAATTTTAATCAATTAATATACTAATTGACAGTGATTACAACTGTTTGTTGGGTCCACCACATCATATGACTGCAAATAGAGGCATGCATAAACCATAGAATTGAGGTTGGTTTGGTGTGTAGATTATAAAGTAATTCCTACTTCCTATCCTAGTAAAGTGAGTTAAGGTTGAATGGAAAAGTGAAAATGGAATGATGGGAAGTTGGGAACACATTGTCATAAATAATATACTACATCTTAACATATTGTTTACAACTGTTTGATCAAACCTTGAAGCTTTGAAGTGACAATTTGGCTTCTGTATAAACCAATAATTTATAATCGACCTATCAACAGTAAATTCATGGTAGTTGAATCAAAATACAAATGATGCTTCAGAGTGGCTATTTTTTGAATTGTGAATTGTTTAATGTTACGAGTTATAAGATTCGTAAACATTAAAAGGAATGACATGTACTTAAATATAAGACATGAACACCTGAACTATGTTTGGAAAAAATAATTGTTTTTGATAATAATCACACTGATTATGTTTTCATCATCTTTATTTGTAATAATTAAATCCTTTAAAATAAAGAAATAAAAATATGCTAAAATGAATAGGAGGATTCTAAAGATATATTTTCCTGATTTCTATGGTGATATTGAGGTTATTTTTATCCTAATAATCTACTATTTACAACATAAACATGTAAAGATATTATTAATTAGTAAAAAAGAGTAGTTATATCTGTAGTGTTAGATGTAACGGGCACAATCCTATGTGCTCAATACACACGAGGGATTCAATCCATGCCTCTCCATTTCTCTTATCTTAATATGTATTTATGCTGCACAATTTCAGCAACGCAACCTCCATGAAAGTACTTCTGTTGTTGCATAAAATTCCTAGAACAATGGCTACATGCTTCTAAACAAATTTTACATTATTGTCATCCAAAAAGTAAGTGTCTGCCACTGTATATTTACCACAAACTATGGTTGTTGCTGCTACCCTACACACCAAATAGCCTCAAAGCAAAAAATCTTTGGAAATCATTCATATTTAATCTTCTTCCTATCTAGGATCTATGCCACTCGAGATTATGACCGAGTCTAGAAGTGAGGAAAAGGAAAAATAATTAGTGGGCATGGCTGGGGAGGTAAAAGAACAACAGTTTTGCTCACTTTCTGCTCAGATTCGCACAAAAAATCAAATAGATGTGGTTTTTTGAAACTGGGTTCTGAAAACCGACCAATTTCAGAGTGTCACCCATGTGCAATTCAAACAAGAATCATGATTCATGTGATTCTGACTGTGATTTGAAAGATACAAGACCAATTTGAGAGCGAAAACGAGTGTTGCAGAGATTTGTATTACGTTGGTAGATAATCCTACTATACTTACTACCATGGTGAAATTGTACACTTCATTGCAGTCTATGGTATCTGATGCATTCTGGATGTTGATTTTGTGGTTTGGAACATGTGTAGTAATTTTGGAGTACAAATAAATGATGAATTCTGTGGTTGTGGATATTACTGTTCTATTAGTGCTAACAAGTTTTAACCATTCACGATGTCTAACTTTTATGTCTTGCCTAAAATTTACTTGCTCAGGTGCCATCCTTCTTCATTCGTAAACTAGTTACCCAGGTGTTTTCCTTCATCAATATTACACTCTTCAACAGGTAAAAACCATGATTGTTCTTGTATCTTAATGTCACTAATTTACTTTGTTTCTTATTTTTCCTACGTTCAGCTTTTTCATTTTTTTAAATTCCATCATTTTTTAGTCTTCTTTTGCGTCGGGAATGTTGCACTTTCTCAAATGGTGAATATGTGAAGTCTGGTCTAGCTGAACTGGAGAAATGGATAGTCAATGCAAAGGAGGAGGTAGACTGAGATTGCTTATGCTTTTCAAATTTTAGCTTTATGGGTTACTAAGTACTTGTTAAATGTAGTATGCAGGGACATCCTGGCATGAGCTCAATTACATACGACAAGCTGTTGGGTTCTTGGTATAAAAACTGTCTTATTTTGGTTGGACTTGAATGGTGTCAAACAGAGCTGCTATACTTTCCTTTGTTTGAATTATGCAGGTAATACATCAGAAAAGAAAGAAATCTTTGGAAGAGATTCGGCAAGATCTTTGTCCGGTAAGCTTGTTATATTATCATACTGTCCAGTATGATTAAAATATTCTCTAAAATCTGTTATTGCATACTATTCATCCGACTTCAGTTTTTCCTGTGTCAATTTTTCAAGTCATCATTCAAGATGTAATTTTGTGTTACAATCACGAGGTGCATGGGCCACAGTTATTTTAGTCCAGTTGTTTCTAACAGATTAAATATGTAGGTGAAACTCCTTACATAAAGAAATTTTATGATACGAAACCAATATATGGATGTTAATCTGATAGGACACTGAAAATAGATTACATTTTATGAATTTGTACAAAATCTTCTATCGCTGTTATATTGACGTTGAGATTATGAGAATGCCAAAAGACAAATGTGTTTACACATTTCCTTAGATCACTCAGTAATGAAAGAATAAGGATAGGGCTTACACTCCAAGGTGCACTCCTTTTTTGTCCTCTTACTCTATCTTTCCACCGAATTCTCTTCTTTCAGCTTCCCTCTCCAACCAATTTCCTCTCTATTAACATCATAACAGCGAAGGAATTGACTAAAAATTTACTCAATTATTAATAGTAATACATTTATTTGTTGAGAAATTTCTTTTCAAGACAATTAAGCAGGTATCTTCATTAGCAGCGCTTCTCAGGTTTAACTGTTCTAAGAATATGCAACAAACAGTTAATGGCCTTCCTTCCACTGTTGAGGGAGCATGTTTGGTTTCATTCGTTGCATAGATCTTCCTATCATCCCATTTGTTAGTTTTAGAATCTTGTACATATGTTAGAATCTTATAGATGACTGTAGTAATTGTTAATGTTAGGATTACAATTAATTGGATTCTATATTTTGATGTTGTTAGCCTTAAATAAGGTAAATGAACATTCTATAATTATGTTTTCTCCCCTATAAATTGAATAGCTCTACTATAGTCTAAGCTCACAGAATGCATCATCAGCCTTCTCAATTTTACTCTTCCCAACATGTTTACTAGGGTTTGGCAAGAAGACAACTCTAGTCCATGCTTTTATTGTGGGCCCATTGCGCATAGGTGTAAATTTTTTAGATATCATGTATGTTTTTCAGTTTCTATTCTTTTGCTGTTGTGTTTCACTATCCACCAATGGAGACATTCTAACAAGTATTTTACAGCCAACAAATGGCATCGCATTGGCATGCGATGTTCAACTCCAGTAGCTTTTGTGTCCTTTGAGCATTTTTGCTCTTCAATCACTACACTCTTTTGCAGTCATCACACCCTTTGAGTATTTTTGCTCTCTTGTTGCCATTGTGCTCTGCGAGCATTTTTTGCTCTTCAGGTAGTCTTGCATATCCAAGCATTTTTGCTTTCTAATGGTTATTGCGTCTCCAAGCATTTTAGCTCCTATACAATTGTTGCACTCTCTTAGCATTTTTTATCTATCCAATAACTGTCATGCTCTCCAAGCATATTTTTTGTTCTTTGGTAATTGCTATGACTTCTTGAGTATTTTTGTTCTATGATAGTTGTTGTGCCCTATGACCTTTTGTGTCTTTTGAGTAATATTTTGCTCTTCAACAACTATTATGAGGATTTTGTTTTTAACTTTCCAATCAGCTACCTTGTCCTCTTACACATTTTTGCTCTCCTACATTTGCTACACTCACCAAATAGTTTTTCCCTCCAGAACATTCTTATTTGCTCTTTGCTAGTCACTGTGTTCTCTAACCTCTAACATGACCTTATCTCGTTGTTGCACAATCTTAAGTCTATGATCTCTGTGTGTTTCGGCTTCCATTGTTGAGCACTATCACAACCTTCATTGTTGCATCATATCCAAGTGTTTATCAATCTCTCTGTGATGGCCGAAATTGAAACTAGAGACAAGCCCCACAATGTGGAGGAATTGCAGGATGTTCTTTCAGCCTATCAGTTGAATGCAAAAAATTATCTCAAGAGGTCTCAACTCATTAAGGCCATCTTGAAAGGGAAGGAAAGGCTAGCCATTTGAATGATGATGCTCCTGTTGAAGATGATCCTACTTTCAAGTCCTGGGATGAAGAAGACTATGATAATGGTGTGGTTATGGAATTTAGTGGTTCCTGAAATCAGTGACACATGTATGTTCTTTAATTTAGCCTCTTAAAAAGTGGACTTTAAACCTAATTCAACCTTACAAACTGGTTTGTAAGGTGAGGTTTGCACTCACTTATAAAATACAAAATGACCTTATATTTAGTCGATGTGAGATCTCTAACACACCCCTCTCACGCTGAGACTCTTGAGACTAAATATTTATGGGTGGTTTGATAGCGAATGTCATGATAGGCCCATCAAACCTTTCTAGGATAGGCTCTAAATGACTCTGATACCACTTGTTGGGAAAGTCGAGGAGGAAAACACCGGAGGAGATTCAAACAAGAATGAGACCTGAGCCAAATCCACATAACAGATTGCCACCACTTTTAACCCAAAACATTAAGACAGTGGGTTTGTGGATCTTTTTTTTTATATGTCACTTAATTCCATCACTTTTATTCAATGGGGAACTTAGACTCATACTAGGATTCCTAACAATTTCTCCTTCATGTGAGAGTCTCTTCTACATCGGTACATTTCTTTTGAGCGAAATATTTTTAACACAAACATCTTACTAACGACCCTTACTTGATTACTTGTACCGTAGTTCCCATAACAGAACATGCTTGTTTGAAACTTTCGTTATAGGGATCAAATTGTACTTGTCTGAACGGATCACTAAGGCAAACCATCGGCTTTGATATCGTCTTATGAAGTGGACTTTAAGCTTAAGTCAACTTAACAAAACCAGCTTGTAAGGTGAGGTTTACACCCACTTATAAACTATAAAATGACCTTATCCCTAGCTGATGTGGAATTTCCAACACACCCCTTCACGTCGAGATTCTCTAACTTGTGTTTGATACTAGATATTTATGGGTGGTCCGATAGCATTCTGTTAGTGGTTGGCATGATAAGCCTTATCTATTGTCGATATGGGATTTCTAATACAATCAAAACAATATGGATTGCAATCAAACTTATTCTAAGGCAAAAGATGTTGTACAAATATATGATGTAAAGGTAAAAGCCATGGCTGTGAAGTAGGGTACCAAAACTGTCATTGAATATGCTAATCAACTTAAAACTTTGAGGATGGAATTGGATCACTATAGGGTCATTAAGGCCACGTGTTATTAGGATTCAACAATTTTATGAGAATAAATTGAGCAGGATCGGGTGTATGATTTCTTGGTGGGCCTAAACCAAGAATATGATCAGGTCAGAATTCAAATTTTGGAAAAGAAGAAGGTTCTAGGACTCAATGAGGTCATGGCAATTATTCATAATGAAGGAAGTAACAGGAGCCTAATGGTGGAGACTCCTATTGCAGGAAGTTCAACAATAATTATTGAAGGAACAACAACCATAGTTACAAATCAAAGGAAAGGAGTTTCCTTTCCAAAACTCGAGAAGAAAAATGAAGGAGTATGGTGTACTTATTGCAAAAGCCATGTCACACTAGAGAAAAATGTTGAAAATTGCATGGAAAACCTCAAAGCAAAGATTGGGGATACAAAGGTGGTCCTCCAAAGATAGGGGTTTAATCAGCTCATGTTATTGTTGTTCCCCATGTTGTTCTTGAAAATCAAGGAGTTGTCCCACAACTCAACCATCAAGAGCTAGAAAGAGTCCCTCCTTAGTAATTTGGAAAAACCCATAGGTATGTGTTCATTGACATCTTCCAGAAAGTTACAATTTTCTATTGGATTAATGTTTAGACTCTGGAACCACAAATCATGACCCTATTTCCTAAATATTTTTCCACGTATTTTGCATGTCCTAACAACAAAAAGTTTTCCACAGCTAATGGAAACATAATAACACAGCGGCTCGAGGAGATTTACAAATAAACCCAACCATAACACTAAAAAATGTTCTACATGTTCCTAAATTGTCCACAAACCTGATATCCATCCAAAAACTTGTTAGCAAAACACAAATGTGTGCCCTTTCCTCCGGTGAGCAATAAAATAAGTAATTCTCCTTTTTTTCTTGTTCATGATGTGAGGTCCCTCTAATGTTTATAATATTTCAGAAGCTAAATGGTTTATTACTTTTATTGATGAGTGTACAAGAGTAGCATGACTTTTCCTCCTTAAACACAAATATGAGGTTAGTCCTATTATAAAATTTGTATCATTGATTAAAAATCAATTTGGGTGGTTATCAAGAAACTTAGGCTAATTATGCCAAAGATTATTTTAATCATACATTACTCTTTTTCAAAAGGAATAAATAATTCATGAATCCTCATGTTTATGTATACCCTAACAAAATGGAATTGCTAAATGGAAAATTGGGTATCTTCTTGAACAGACAAGGGCACTCCACTTTTAAAATAATGTTTCAAAAAGATTAACAAATTACCTTTTACTGTTTTGTCTTTAAAATGTTCAATGGAGGTGCTCCACTATAACTATACTCATGACCTTCCACCTACGATATTTGGTTGTGTTTAATATGTCCATGATCACAAACAACAAAAGGGAAAACTAGACCCAAGGACAATTAAATGTACTTTCTTAGATTACTATGTCACCCAAAAAGGCTATAAATGTGTTCATCCTCCTTCCAAAAAATTCTTTGTATAAGGGATGTCACTTTCAATGAGTGAATTAGTTATTTTAACCATCCTCATCTTCAAGGGGATTTAAGTGAAGATGATGAGCCTTCTTTATATTTCCGAATCTGTTTTTTGGACCAGGAATTGAAAAGACTAAAAATCAAAAGAATACCACTTAAATAATCCAGTTGAGAGGGAAATAATAGAGGTAAATCAAAATCAAATTGAATCTCATGCCAAAATTCTAATTCTACAAAACCATTTAGACCACATGTTGATACAAAATTTGGGAAAAAGTTTGTGTACACCCGTACAGAAAAGGTCATTCTAGAATCTGCTTATGTTCAAGAGTTCAATCCTATCCCATTACAAAAGGTACATTTATCTGTACCTATAAATCCTAGTTCTACTAACTGTGAGGGAACTTCCTTGTGATGAATCAATTGCACAGAACTTAGATCTCCCAATTGTCCTTAGGAAAGGAACTAGAGCCATGACTAAACCCTCTTACTCCTTAGCAAACTATCTATCCTTTGAAAAATTCTCTCCTACAAATAAAAATTTTCTAACAAGCCTAAACACAACAACTATACCCTCTTAGACATTAATTGACAAAAAATGGAAACAAACCATGGATTTGCAAATGGAGGCACTAGAGTAGAAGCTAGTCACCCTACCACTTGAAAAAAAGCCTCCTGGGTGCAAGTGGGTTTATACAGGAAAGTACAGGGTGGACCATTGAGAGGTACAAGGCTAGACTAGTAGCCAAAGAATTCACTCAAACATATGGAGTGGATTACTTGGAGACTTCGGCACCAATTGCAAAAATGAACATGGTCAAAGTAATTTTATCTTTGACTACAAACCATGAGTGGAACTTTCAGCAATTTAATGTATAAAATGCTTTTCTACATGGAGACCTTGAAGAAGAAATATACATGAAAGTACCACCTGGACATACAAGGTAGATTGAGGCCAGCATAGTATGCAAACTGAAGAAAGCACTGTACGGGTTGAAAAAGTCACTTAGAGCATGGTTCTAGAGGTTCACCATAGTCATAACGAGTCTTAAATACAAATAGAGTCACTGGGAGCACACTTTATTTATCAAGCATTCTAATTCTGGGGGGTAACGATTTTATTGGTCTATGCGGATGAGATTTTACTATTATTGGAAATGATGAACATGAATAAAAAAAAGGATCTTGAAATATTTGGGAAAGTTGAAATATTTTCTAGGAGTTGAAGTTGCTCATTCCAAGAAAAGGATCTTCTTATCTCAACAAAAATATATTACTAACTTGCTAAAAAAAAAACAGGTAAATTAGCTGGCAAACCAACAAGCACACCGGTTGATCCAAATACAAAGTTAGGATAGGAAGTGCAGAGGATGGTGTGACTGCAGATAAAGAAATGTACCAAAGACTTGTAGGAAAACTTATTTATCTATCTCACACTAGACTAGATATTGTTTTTGTTGTGAGCTTAGTAAGCCAATTTATGCATCAACCAAAAGAAGCACATTTACAAGCTACTATTAGAATCGTCAAGTATTTGCAAGGAAGAGGAATTTTGTTCAAAAGAAACAAGAATGCTAGTCTTGAAACATATACTAATGTTGATTATACAGGTTCAGTGTTGGATAGGAGGTCAACTACTGGATATTGTACCTTGGTGGAAATCTATTAACTTTGAAGAGTAAAAAACAAAGTGTGGTAGCTAGGTCTAGTGCTGGAACAGAATTCGAGCAATGACTCAAGGAATGAGTTGTTATGGTTGAAGATTATACTATAAGACTTTAAGATGAAGTAGGATGGACTTGCATGCTACAGCTTGAGAGAGTATTAAAAATATGATATGAAAGAATGGGATATATCAAATTGATTGTCATTTTGTTAGAAACGAAGTCATGTCCTAGAAAATAAGTGATGACCGAGGAAGTATCAACTAGCATATATATTCATTGAGTCACCAAGGGGTCCTCATATTAATTACAGATGTGTAAAGTTAGGTGCATATGACCTACATGCTCTACCTTGAGGGAGTGTTAGAATCTTGTAGATACGTTAGAATCATATTGATATAGTCACGGTTGATATTAGGATAATTAGAGTGATTCAATATTTATGTTATTAGCCAACAATGGTGTAATTGATCATATAAATCCAGTAGCTTTATTGTTATTATGTGCCTTCTCGATTTATCTCTTCTCAACAATTAGCATATGTCCAATGCCCTGCATATGTTATGAATACAAAATTCTTGATGTACAGTTCGTCTAAGCATATAAAATTTGGAAATAAAGCTTATGCCTTTCTTCATCAGGCATTGACAGTGAGGCAAATCTATCGAATCAGTACGATGTACTGGGATGACAAGTATGGAACCCAAAGTGTATCCAATGAGGCAAGTTTTGTTCTTTCTTAATTGATTCAAAAGGCAACTATTATTGTAGTTTCTTTAGAGTTCTGAACAATATATGATAAACAGGTGGTTAGTGAAATGAGAGAAATTGTCAGCAAGGACAATCAGAACCTGACTTCAAATTCTTTCTTATTGGATGATGATCTGAGGTACACTACCTTCTCCCATCCAAGTTCTTTTCTCTTGTAGTTTTAACATATGATTATTGTATGAATTAATGTGAATGATTTCCCTGGTTCTGCGTTTTTCTGGCCTGTTTTCTCTTGAATTGGATTTCTGATTCTTATTTCAGTTTTTTAAAATTGAAATTATAATACCGAAAAAGCAAGGTCTTTTTTTGTATAAAAAAGGATACTTCTATTTTTACCTGCTATTTTATTGTGAGATGAAGCATAATAAGTATGTCAAGCAGCATAACTCTTAAGCGGTGTACTTTGCTGTTCAGTTTGTTGCATTTTTGTTTCGTGCCGATTGTCTTGTAGTTTAGAATTTTCAATTGAGTGCTGTTACACTCATGGACGCCAATATCTAATGCTTATGAGAATTACTTGCTGTTGGACATTTCCTAAGCTTGACCCCGTGAGGAAGAGTCTAATTGAATGCACGCATAACAAAACGCTGATGTGTCGTCTTGGGGAGAGAGAGAGAGAGAGAGGGAAATATGGACTTTATTGAATTCAGTTAGAATAAAAAGGAAAGGTAGGTAGGTTGGTTGTTGACCACATCTACAACTTCAAAACTAAAATAAATGGATAAATTTGAACTACTCTCTAACCCATCTAAAAATCATTAAGATGTTAACCTGCATAAATCGTGCACATTGCATGTTACGTACAACTTACAAATAAATAGTTGCCGGTCTGATTCCTTACACAATTTCGCAAATGAAATTTAAAATTGCACCGAATTAGTAATAAGGAACTGTATTTGTATCTCAAGAGTCTGATTCCTTTGTCTTATTTAACCTTGTTTTTTAAACTGCAGCATTCCTTTCTCTGCCGAAGACATAGATATGGCTATTCCTGCCATAGATCTTGATGAGATTCAGCTTCCAGAATTCGTGTCCGAATATTCCTGCGCTCAGTTTCTTAGTTCGCATCAGAAGTAACTGGTTTACGATTTCATGATCGCAACAACTGACTGTGGCTTTGACAGTTTGGTTCAATATTTCATCTCTGGATTTTGATGGCAATGCTAATACGGTATCTGCATTGGAAACACAAGTTTCTCTCACGTGGACAGCTATCTTAGTTGTCATCAGATTTTTTGTTACATTGTGCGCTTGCTGTATATGATGCCAGAGATAGAAGAGTGATTCTCTTGGTTGATTGTAATCTCCCCCTCTAAGTTACATAGTTCAACCAACGTTTTGTAATTACCCATAGTATATAGATGCCATTGCTCAAGCCTGATACATTGCTCAAGCCTGATACGTTGCCTCTATTATTTTTCCGTCCACCCATTTAGGTATATTTATAATTGATTTTCATGTTGTATTCTATGTAGGTATGCAATTGTAACTAGGCTATGGCCAAAGTTAAATTTCATTCATTCATGTAAATATTAACATCATTTAATGTTGCCCATTCGAGTTCCAAATTTAGTTTCACCTTGAGCAATTTTCTTTTGTGTTTTGAAGCACAGGCCATAAATGCCACTAATTCCCTTTCTAAAACTACCTTGATTTTATTTCAATTGGAATGGAGATGATGATTGTTTTGGTTCTGGTTATTTGGCAGCGAATGACAGACTAGCACACAATTTATTTCTATATGATATAACTGTTTATTTTGTGGGGGTTTATATCTGTCAAATTTTTTAGTTGTTTGTTCTTGCCAAAATTTGGCATGGTTTATCGATAAAAGAAGAAACTTTATGCTACTTGGATATAGAAATCAAGTAAATTGTTTAATATTTTTCATATTTGTACTCAAGTGAATTGGTTAACATTGAATAAATAGTCAATTCATATTTGGTTTAGTATTATAATTAAAACCAATAGCAGTTTTAATACAAAAAAAAAATAATTACATGAGTTTAGTTTTATTCAAAATTAGTCAATTAAGATAATTGAATATTTATTTAAAATTTCGTTAATTAAGATAGTTGAATGTGTTTAAAAATTGTTCGTAACTCTCTTTAAAATTAATTAATTATATATTAATGTTAATGTTTTTTAATAAACAAGCCCTTTTCACGGATAATAACCCTTTTAAGTTATCGCTACAAATTTATGCAGACTGCCAATCGGGAAACAAGTACTCAAAAAGGTGATTTGAGTTTTGATTTTAATAGGCGTCAGAAAAAAGATTTAGTAAAATCTAAATTTTAAATTCAGAATCAATAATTTAGGAAGGACAATTTGATGAGTATACATTTAATAATTGAAAAGTTAAATATTTAAAAATTAAAAAAGGCAAATATCGATAATATGTAATTTTAAGGAGATTTTCACTAGTAGATATTTCTTTTGGTTTCACCTTTCTATGAAATTGGCAACGACATATTCAAGGATTGATTCATTTATAATGGCCGTTTTCCGATTAGGCTGGTCTTTGAACGGTCAGAATGCCAAATAAGAAGATCAAAGATGACCATTATTATATATACGTTGATTTACCATTATTACCAAAACTGGAAGCAGAATAGGGAAGAATCAATGCTCTTGAGGGGCAATCCATATCATATCCTACTCAAGTTAGTTTTTAGATATCATAGGCAAAGGCATGTTTTCTACACAACTTGCTACCTCCATGAAATAGGAGGGGCGCAACATATTCATTCAAATAAATAACCTAAGCAGTTAACAATAACACAGCTTGTTATCATCTTTATGATGGATGAGCTGTCTCATTTCCAATGGAAGTACTCGAAATCTTCATGGTTGCAGCAATGGCACAATGCTGCTGTAGATCAGCCACGGAAAATGATCTCCAAGAGGACAAATTCTGCAGTTTATTTCTCGGATGAAGAGGTGGTAATAACGACAACGATGAGGATGAGGGTGATGGTATCGAGTTTGAGCTGGATCCAGAATCTTCACTTGTAATGCTACTACTGCTGTCAGAATTGTTCATGGCAACAGCAAGAGCCAGAGTGCTTTTGCTCAAACTGATTGATCTCTTGCAAATGCCACCACCACTAAATCTTAGAGGGTAGCTTTTATTCCTGTCCAAAACATTGTTCAATGCCATTAAATTCCTACGCTTCCTGGTGTAAGCATTCTCTGGCTTTGCAATGTCTTTCACTGACGGGGAAGATGCTGCATCAGCCAGGGTAGTGAATGACTTTGACTTCCCATTATAAAACTTTGAGATGCTTCTCCTGCTCAACCAAAACTTATTCATTAATCCAAACATCATCAGAAACAAGACAAAATAACAGATACATGAAACGTAAGCAACCAGACATTTGTCACATCAAAAAGTTATTTGAAAGCAGCTATGTTGAGGGAATGTTTAGTCTCTAGTACCTTCATTATGTTAAGTCTAATCTATACACCAGAGATCTCCAATAATCTTTTACTTTTTTTACCTAAATCTACAGATGCACCTAAAACAAAGTCCATTCAAAAGGGAATTGAAGCAAAATAGAACTTGTCTTGTTTAGGACAATTACAAGTGACCTAAAGTGTTAACACTATTTCAAAATCTCACACCGACCAAGTTTATAGCTGAATTTTCGGGAAGACCAGATTCAAATTCAACACCCAAAAATGGACAAAGAAGAAAACAAATCAATACAAATGGCAGTTTGGCATCACAGTTCAACTGTTTTCCCACAAAAAATGAACCTTTCCAACTCCTAACAAAAGAAAAATTGTAATATTTGTTTTCTTATTTCTCTTACTATATATCTCCTATTTCCGTTCCAATTCGGGTGGATGTTTATCATCACTCAGAATAGAAAGCAATAAGCTCACAAATGAATCTACTTAACAAAACTATACAAAAAGAAGAAGAAGCTAATATTAGGCAAATAAAAGAGAAGGATCTAAAACTAGCATGATAGGAAAAAAAAGGAAAAGAAGATGGGCATGTAGTGTTAGTTACCTTATGGGAAGAACCTCTTCCAAGGTTTCCATAGCATGTAAAGGTCCACGGTACGCACTTTCCACCTCGTTTTCTCCTCCCTCCACAGATCTCTCCGACGACACGTCGCTGTTCCTCCCGATCGACGACGACGTACTACACTCCTCCTCCGCCTCATCTATCGCCGGCGCGTCCAACAACACGGCGCGTGACATCATGAACTCCCCAAAGAGAAACAAAGAACGAAAAAGCAAAAGAGAGAGAAATGGAATGGATAGACACAAGCCCACGACATGGCAATCTTTATAGATTTGTTGGCGTATTTATAATTTTGGCAAGAAAAAGTGAAAAGGTAAATGGGTTCTAGAATCTTACGTGTTTTTTGTTTGAAGGTTAAAATGTTGTGGATAAGGTATAGAACAACGTTGTATGAAATGTTTTTTGGGTTTTTGTATTAATTTTTATGATTACTTGGCCTTATCCTCTTCTTCCGATGCAAGATAAGGAAAAGGTATATTTTCTTTATTATTATTATTATTTACAAATGTGCTGTGAATTTGTATTCAACGATTTGATAGGCCTCTTATTCCGCCTTACAAAGTCAAACACGTCTTTTCTTACTATAAATTATCCGTTTATCATAAACTACTATCTATCTATATGTATATATCTTTTAACTTTTCATCTCATTAATTTTTTTTTCATTACGTTAACTTTCATATATTATGATTTTACTTTTTTTTATCCAATTTTCTATTTCTTGTACATTTATTGTATTTGTTTTGGACTAATTAAGTTCTAAATTTAACCTATGTGTTATTAAAAATTAAAATATATGTAAATATGGAACTAAAATTATGAAAAAATTTGAGAAAACTAAAATCGCATATTAGAAATTAAAAGATGGTTAAAGTTATAATTTTGTTAACTATTAATTAAATTTCATAAAATTATTTAGTTCATTTGAAATTGAGTTTGAATTAGTTAAGTAAATTTTTTAAGTTAAATTTTTTAGAGATCAAAAAATGTAATTAGAAAATGAATATATGAGTGAT
>Ga0123340_1002335_pt1 | contig 17043 bp, 14 predicted proteins | sample SirMexnodulemix_FD_89961 | JGI IMG/M metagenome (GOLD analysis project Ga0123340, IMG submission 89961) | Root nodule microbial communities of legume samples collected from Mexico - Siratro Mexico nodule mix | ecosystem: Host-associated > Plants > Roots > Nodule | place: Mexico: Nepantla... | reverse complement strand
TATATTTTATTTAAAAAATATATAAATTTAAAGTTATTATCAATAATAATTTTGGATTGATTAAAATAAAAATAAAATAATTGGATTTGTACCTTTGATTCTTAATAAGTGACCTTTAAATTTAATTCAATATTTTAAAATTAACTTATACAATAAATTTACATTCGTTTATAAATTATTAAAAGTTTTATTTTTAGTTGGTATGAAATCTTGAATATACTTTTTTAGTGAGTTTTTCTAACTTGTATATGAAACTATATATTTAAGAGTAGTTAGATAATATTTTGATTTGTAAAATAAAATTTATACTTATTTATAAATTATTAAAAAACTTTATTTTTAGTTAATGTAAGATATTTAATATTGATTATTGTGATAATAATTATAAAGAAAATGTTAAAATATTGGTGTAACTATGTAAATGAAGATGAAGATGTGTTTGTAATTAAGAGTGTAAATAGAGTTATTCTCATATAGTCAAGACTAGGCAATAGACAATTGAAACTAATAGTCACAACCTCACCCATTTTCTACTGTTTCAACAAAAATAAAAAATTTGTTTCTTGTTTTCTCCCATTACCCATTCAGATACATAAATATAAAACATTTATGACGACAGAGCCAGTCAAAAAAATTTATGTGCTGATGTTCTGATATAACAAATAAATTTAACATCTTAGATAATGTAAAAGAAAAAGTGCAATTAAGCCAATCACGAAACAGAATAAAAAGCATTACCTAGTTCATGTAACAAGTGGTGGCATAGGAAGAACTTTTGCTAATAAAGACTTCTTCCTCCTTATATTATCTTTAACAAAATAAATGCTTTTGTTAAATATTTCGAAATAAAATGTTATTCCTTAAGCATATTTCAAAATAGTTAGTTTCATCAACGAAAAAATGTTTTTATATTAATGCCCAATATTATATAATATATAAAGATATTCCTTACACGTGGATGTGTAACTTAAAAATACACATTTTATATAATTGAGTTTGCTTTTGTTATAAGATCAGGATTAGATACTTTAATATAAATTAGTTAGGTGATTTGAAATAAGGAGTTTATCTTATGATTGGTATAGACAATTGATTTATGATATAAACAATAAAATAAAACGTATCTCTTCATAATTTGAGAGATATATAAGCAGTAGCTAATATTGAAAAACCTACCTCATTGATATATGCTTATGTTTTCTATCGACTAATTCATTTTACTCATAAACATACAGACAATTGAGTTTATGAATGATTATATAATGTGAAAGAAAACTATAGAAGACGTTAAATTTTTTACTATCATCAAATTATAAACATTTTATTTTTAAATATAGTTGATTTTCAACCATTTTCTTAAATTATATAAAATGTGAAAGACCCTGAAACTTAGATTGTACTACATAAATCTATATATATTAGGGATATACAGAAAGTGCACCTATTACCTAATATCATTATGTAAAGGGATTGAATAAAGTCCTCGAGTATCATAAAAAATTAAATGTAATAATTGTTAAGTAGTATCATATGGGAAAAAGATGGATTATAAGATCTTCATAACAACAGATCTTAGAATTTAATCCAAAATCACAATTTAAGCTCCATAAGAACTTAATTTACCAAGTGATAAAACTTATTCATCATAAAAATGAGGACTCCATTAGATTGTTCACTTCTAAATACAAAATTTTATTCAAACGTTGAAATTGAAGAGTTTGTATATCTACCAGCCTCCAAAATGCCTGGATAATAATTATAAATTAATTGTTATGAACTAAATCAGTTGTTAAACTTATTCAAGGATATTTTTTTGATAATTTAGTTACTAAACTACTTTATTTTTATACACAATATTAATAATAATAAACTTAAAAGTTGTGTTTCCATTGTTTTTCACAGTTAAATAATTAAGACGTCATTTAAAAGAGTCACTTGCACTTTTCAATTTTTTATTACATCATAGGTATTTTAAAGGACATGTAATTCTTTTATTCAGATAAAGAGCTTTCGCTGTACATAAACCATATCAAATTCAAACAAGATTATCTCTTATATTTTTATCTTATATTAAAAACAATAAATTTTATTGTTAAATTATTATCTTTATCTCTTACATAATTTCTAAAATAAAAAATATATATAAATAGTCTCCAGCATTATAAAACATACTAAGTAATTTCTCAAATATTGAAAATCCTTCAAAATATTCTCTAAACTGAATGAAATATATCAAAGGATTAATGTTTTGTGTTTAATTTTTAAAATAAGTAAATATTTTAATAAATTAAGTTTATGTGTTTGCCTAATTTAGTTATTTAAAAAGTAATTATTTGTTATTTATTTAACAATAATCTGTTTATTAAATTAGTAATTATTTAACAAAATAAAGTTAAACAACTTAGTGAATATTTGATCTGAGAGATGGATGATTTAATTTTAAAAAATGTGAGAGAGGAATGGAGAGCAATTAGATAGATGGTTGAAAGAAGATAGAGATGTAAGAGGTTGAATTTACTAGGGTACTCCCAGTGCAGAGTGAAGGAGATGGAGTGGTGCGTGTCAATGCCAAAGACAGAACTACATGCTCACCTCAATGGATCCATCAGAGACACTACCCTTCTGTAACTTCTTTTCTTTTATTTTCATTTACTCTTTATGCCTTTTCCCATTCTCCCACATTCTGAAATTTTGCATTTTTCTTACACAGAGACCTCGCTAGAGCTTTGGGTGACAAGGGGGTCATAGATTTCTCCCAGGTCGAGCATGTTATCCTTAAAAGTATGCCCCTTTTTCTCCTACATCCTAATTGTGCTTCATGTTAAGTTTCGATTTGACTTCCACGTTTGAGTTGTGCTTTGCAAAAAAGGGTAGGAGATTCATGACAATAAAAGAGGAAACGGAATATGACAATGAAAAACGCAAAAGGGGTAGAACCTGAAATTCAAAATTTTTGAATTTCTGGACTGTTCCCGATTTTTTTGAATCTGCTGCAAGCAGGACTTAGCCCCATATATACCCATATTTGTGTTTAAAGCTTGAGTTTGATTAGGGCTATTTAAATACAGATGATCGTTCATTAAGTGAGGTATTCAAGTTGTTTGACTTAATCCACATTGTTACGACTGATCACTCGAGTATTACCAGAATTACCAAAGAGGTATGTTATTGTCTTCGTGCCCACTACCTACTATCTGTAGACTGTATTGTATTATTTCAGTTTTTTTGCTTTTGCATTTAAGCAAACAACTTGTGCAAGCAGGTTGTTGAAGATTTTGCATCTGAGAATGTTGTATATCTGGAGCTGAGAACCACACCAAAGGTAATATTTGGAGCTCAGTTGGTTATTTTGTTTGTTCTTGTTTCCAAAGGCTGGATGAGGAAAGTGTTTTCTTAATTATGTGTAGAAAAATGATTCCGTAGGAATGAGCAAACGTTCTTACGTGGATGCTGTACTGGAAGGTCTAAGAGCTGTCAGTTCAGTAGATGTGTCTTTCATGCCTTACAGCGAGGAACCTACAAATCTTTCAAGCCCATTACTCTCAGATGCGAGTGATAACTGTAATGAAAACACCAGGAAAAAAATATTTGTTAGGCTTCTCTTGAGCATTGACCGTAGGGAGACAACGGAATCGGCAATGGAAACGGTAATATTCATGCAGAAGAATTTTGGGCAAAGTTAAGTCTGTTTGTTACTGACTTGGACTGCTGCAGGTAATGCTTGCACTGGAAATGAGGCGTTTTGGGGTTGTTGGAATTGACCTCTCTGGGAATCCAGCAGTTGGTGAATGGTATATCAGATTGATCTTGGACTCTAGTGCAGTGATTTATTTTGAGTTTTAAAAATTGATGCTAGAGCCCAGTTTTATCTTTTGTAGGACTACATATCTGCCAGCATTGATATTCGCTCGACAGCAAGGTCTTTATGTAACTCTTCATTGTGGAGAGGTGATTAATCTTTTCTTTGTACCTTTTATCCTGGTGTTTCTCTTGCAGTTTTTTTCTTTCTGACTGTGTGTTCAGGTATCAAATTCAAAGGAGATACACAATATGCTTGACTTTCTTCCGCAGAGGATTGGACATGCTTGTTTCTTCGAGGAAGAACATTGGAAAAGGCTGAAGTCCTCTAACATTCCGGTTAGACCGTTACTTTAGTTATATTAATGTTAAAGCAAAAAAAAGTGGCAGTGTGGCATGATTTATGTGGTTGCAAGCACATGTTTTTGTTAGTATTCAATCAATTAAAAGTTTATACTCGTTAAAATTTTACTTTTGTCGAATTTAATGTTTGATTTGATCTGGGAGACCACAATCTCTTCCTTTCACTGATTATTCTTCAGGGCTTCTGATTGTTGCTAAGTCTGAATTCTTTGTATTATATTGTCTTTTTACAATTTATAAACAGATGACTTATATATCATGTTTTTCATCTTCATTTTCAGGTTGAAATTTGTTTGACATCAAACATTAGAACATTGTCTGTTCCAACAATAGATGCACATCATTTTGGTAGGATCTTTTGTTTATTTTTGAAATTGATGATGATAAATAAAAGAAACTTAGTGTTTGTGCAACTTTACATGAGATTTTATAGGCTTTAAAGTATATTAGGGCTTTGATCAGGGAATCAACTTTAGGCAGCCTCTCATAACATCATGGGTTTGTTGATGCAGTTAATTTATACAACGCAAAACATCCTTTAGTTCTGTGTACTGATGACTCAGGCGTATTTTCTACCAGTCTCTCCAACGAATACAACATTGCTGCTTCCACATTTGGTAAGGTTTCACTTTTCTCTCGCAGGCAGTAGAATTCAAACTAATAGCTAAACTCTGCTGACTGCTTGTTGGTTTGGTTAATATCTAGGCCTTGGACAGAAGGAAATGTTTGAGCTATCAAAGAACTCCATCGAGTTTATATTTGCAGATAATGTAGTAAAGGAGGTTTTAAGAAAAACTTATGATTCAGCAGCAAAGCTTCTGGAATTGTAGGTAGAGTTTCACAGTGGTGGAATGTATTTGGATCGTTTTGACTTTTAAGTTATAGCGTCTAGTACAATGGACACAACTTACGGTAGTTCATATTATATTAGAGAATGCGTTAACAGGGGTGGCTGGGATTGGATTGGCCCTGATAATTTTTGTTCGTATATCAGACAGACATGGCACGTGATTCTTTCCAGAAGGTCATTTGATGAAATTGGATATGGTCAAGTTATTAGGTATATGTTGATCAAGCGACTCTCCTATGAGCCAACTTCATATTTGACCAATTGGAATGGGCGGCTATGAACTAGTCCACTGTGGCATACAACTGAACAAAATACCTTTATGGAGGCTTCGATCCAAACATCCGAATTAAGTAGGCCAAACAGCTTAGGCAGTAATCCACCTTCGCTGTTAAGTTGATAGACATATGTGGAAGGCAATGTAGATTAAAGGTGAGAAAAAAAAAATCCACATTGTCAAATCTAATCCATAATTATTCAAATCTATATTATTTTAAATCTATTTATATGGATCTATGTCAAATCTAAATTCATTTTATTTTTTATTTTAAGTCTAATCTATTTAATTGGATTTGGATTGGATATACCTTGGATAACTTTTTCGATTTTGAAAATCCAAAATTAATGTGCCATTTCAAGTTATGAATTGCTAGGTTAGGTCAAACCCAAGTAAGGTAGCATCATGTTAGGTTCATGTATGGATAGGCCAAGTCGGTTTGAGTTAGAGTCAAGCCAAGTAATTGAGACTAGTTGAGGTAAGTTCACATTTAGTTGAGTTGGGCTAGGCTCAGGTCGATATTAGTTTGATCAAGACTAGATAGAGTTTAACTCGATGAAGACCTGATCGAGTAGGTCCAAGTCAAATCGAGTCAACATGAACCCAGGTCAAGCAGAATCAGTCTAAACCCAGGTCAAGCAGAATCAGTCTGGGCCTAGGTCCAATTGGGTTGGCACAGGCCCAAGTTGAGTTGTCCCATGCTCAGGTTGAGTTGAGTCAGTCAAGGCCTAAGTTAGCCATAGTGTAGGTTGAGCTAAGTCAGTTTGGAGGTCAAGTCGAGTAGGCATAGCCCCAGGTCGAGTCATGTCGACCTAGGCCCAAGTCTACCCAAGTCAGCTCAGGCCAAAATCGAGCCAAGTTAGCCTAGTCCTAAGTCAACCCAAGTTAGCCTAGCTATGGGTCAACCTAAGTAAGCCTAAACCAAGTCTAGTCGAGTCGACCTAGGTTGAGTTGAGTAGGTGTGGGCCTAGGTTGAGTGGTGTCGACCCAAGCCCAAGTCGAGCAGAGTCAGCTTGATCATAGGTTAAGCTTAGTTGGCTTGAGCCTAGCTTACATCGGGCCCAGGTTGAGTTAAGCTGGCTCAAACTTAAGCTGAGGTGAGTCAGCTTGGCCTATGCCGAACCAAATAATCTTGAGTCCAATTGAGTTGAGTCAGCCCGGGCCAACAGAAGCCAAGTTGGGTAGGACAATGTTCAACCGAGTTGAGCTAGGTCAATGTCGAGTCAAGTTCAGTTCGGTTGGGCCCAAGTGGGATCGAGATAGGTTAGTCAAGTTTGGCAAAGTCGATGGTTCGTTTGGTTAAGATATCATGCCTACATTAGGTCTGGGCCATGTCAAATTGAGTTGGGTTGATCTCACATCATGTCGACTTGGACCTAGGTCAATCTGGGTTGGGGTGGGCTGACGTTCAATCGAGTTGGGATAGGCTTAAGTCAGTCTCAATACAATCGAGTTTAGTCCATGTCAAGTCGAGTCCAAATAAGACCGAGATGGACTGGACCAGGTCGGACCAATTTAATTTGTGCTTAGGTTGGGCCAAGACATCGGGCCCACATTTGGTTAAGGTCATGCAAAGCTAAGTTGAGTCAATCTAACGTCAGGGCGAGCCAAGTCATCGAGGCCCAAAATTGAGTTGACTTGAGCCCATGTTCAGCCGAATTATGTTGGGTCCAAGTTAAGTTGAGTCTTATTAAGATTAAGTTATATAGTGTTTAAATTAAGTCAAATTCAGTCAGGTTCCAGTTCAAATCCGGGTGCGCCTGATCAATAAGACACTTGAAATGAAAGATTATATTACGTTTTTTTAGAAAACATTTTTTCCAATAGAAGCAAGCGAGGGAGGGAAAAGGAGCCTTGAAAATTGCGTTTGATTCTCAATTCTAAGCATCAGTAGCTTTGTTTGTTTAAAAAAAAAATGCTGTGAATATTTTCGTCTCGGATTCAAGGAAAGATTCTAAGTTAAGTTAACTAAGGTGCAATTGAGATGGACTAGGTAAGGTTAAGTTGGACTCATATTCAATCAATACATTAGACTTATATTAGTTCAAGACCATATCAAGTTAAGTTGTATTAAATCTATATAATATAATTATGTTAATTTTACATTAGATCCATATCAAATTTTGATCAAATAAATAAAGAAATTTAATCTAAATTTAATCTGAATTGAAAAAGTTCAAATAAACTTTTGATGTCTTTAAAATATATTTGAAATTATGATCTAATCTATTTTATTATAAGCTTGACATAGATTGAGTATAATTATTTTTCATCCTTAGGCTTAGTTCACTAATTAACCTTTTAAATCACGACATCTTTTGGACTTAAATTCATCGATGATCATAAATTTGCATTTAATTCTGTAAAATAACTAAATATCTAACAATATATAAAAAAACTCTGACCGGTAGAGTTGTGGTTAATTCCTTTACAGACGGCTAATATTTCCTATAATCCTTCGTTAGCACAAGAATACAGAAGTACAGTCAAAGTCATGGCATGTCGTGTTGAACTTATTGAAAAAACAACTGCTTGCAGTTTCGTATTTTGTCACAGTTGAAGTTGTTAAGTAAATAAAGTTTTAAAATCAATAATTCGATTTCGAATTTTGGAATGCATTAATAATATGTAAAAATTCATTAAGTAATATGCAATATGATGCTTAAGGATAACGACAATTTTTTACACTAGTTATAGACTCTTAAAGGGCAAATGATAAAATTATCTTTTATAGGGGGAATCCAAGCCCAACACAAGGTAATGAGATCCCTTAAACCTTAGTCGCTACTAATTTTTTTTTTCACCAAATAAAATTTACAAAATTTCAAATAAGACTTTTCTCACCACTTCACTGCAAAATAATGCTTTTGTATGCACTTTTTTCTTGATGTCCCCACCCTGCGTCCCATGGCACTGAAATATATTGAAAGCAGTTAGTTAAGTTATTCTTCTCTAGTTTTCTACCAAATAGCCGGCCATGGTTTTTCCATTAAATGTACTAAAAAAAGTACAAACCAAACCCAAATTAAAATTCAATAGCCTTATAGCCTTCCTTCAAGAATCTAATATTTTATAAACTGGTATATTTTTCAAACTTGACATCTACGAAATATCGTAATTGCAGATCCATAAATAAATAAATAATAACTGGCGAACATCCTTGAAGATCAAACATTAATTAATTTATTTGTCCAAAACAGTGTTTTTCTTTCTTTTTTCCATTTTGTTTAAAGAAAATAAATAAGGAAAAAAAAGAAAGAACACTGGATTTGATGGGTTCGTCTTCTGAGTTAGTGTGCGCTAAAGTTGATTACATTATTTACATTTACATGCGTGTTCTGTTGTTTTCCTATATTTGTTGAAACATGAATCAGCATTGAGCATTGAGCATTGAACCGCACGATCCGATTGGGATCCGAATGCGGCAGCGTAACGTAGAGGTCAATTGTGAAGAATTGAATGTGAGTACGTAACTGAATCGTGAATTCTCGATCCCAAATCGACAATGTCTTGGGGTTTGGGTTGGAAGAGACCTTCGGAGATCTTCCACCTAACTCTCAGCTATGGCACCGACGATCCGCCGGAGAATCTCGCCCGCACCTCATCCTCTTCCCGCTCCTCCTCCTCCTCCTCTTCTTCCCTGTCTTCCTCCGCTTCCACTTCGTCAATCATCTCGCAGGATCAGGACCTCGGCTTTCGCATTGAATTGGATTGGTCGGCGTCGGAGGACGAGGATCAGGTGGCGCTCAAGCTTCAATCGCAGCTGATGGTGGCGCTGCCGATGCCGCAGGACACGGTGGTGGTTGAGCTCACGCCTCGGGAAGATGACGAGAGCGTGGTGGATTTGGGAATGAAGGTTGTTAAGCGACGGGAGCCTCTCAGAGCGGTCACAATGGCCAAGGTTGTTGCCTCCGGTCAGCAGAGCGACGGCACTGGCGTTTTGATACGCTTGTTGCGCTCCGATTTGCCGGCCTCCACGCCGCCGCCGCCGCTGCCGAACGTTGGAGATGCCGCCCTTGCCGGTTCCGGCAACCACTGGACCAGTCTCTCTGTGCTCAGTCTCTGCGGCTGTGGCTTGTCGGTGAGTGTTGCTTACTCTTTGATGGAACTCTCACTCCTGTGGGTTATAACTGCTGCCAAGTGAATTTTGTGAATCTACGGGTTGTTTGTGTGATATGTGTAGTTTCCGAAATTGGAAAAGTTAGTCAGTGATTTCGTCTGATATCTGCTATATTCTACGGTAACATATGAAAGAATTAGGCTATGTTTGGATAAAAATTAGGAACATGCATATGTAAAAGTACTTCTGAACTCAAGTAGCATCTATAAATACACTTGTACTGTATTATTATGTTTTCTTGCCTTGCGTTTTTTCCTCCCTGGTGCTCAGGAAGTGCTTTGTATTTTATAATTATGGTGGAGTTGAAATCAAACGTTAGAGTTGGATCGGGGATGTTTTAAACACGTTATCATTGTGTACAGGTATTTCCAGTAGAGCTTACACAATTGCCACACCTTGAGAAACTCTATCTTGATAACAACAGGCTAAGTGTTTTGCCGCCTGAGCTTGGTGTGCTAAGAAGCTTAAAAGTGCTCAGGGTCGACAGCAACATGGTTGTCTCGGTGCCTGGTAAGCTTTCATTGTTTGACTACTACCATAGAGGATAGTGGTAAACTTTTTGTGTTCAAGTGTGCCTAGCGGTGACGGAAATATTTGTAAATCCTCTAATAAGTATACTGAGTAAACATTTTCCGACAGATCTACTTGAAAGTAATGAGTAATGTTAGATTATATGCAGTTTCCAACTTAACACAAACATAGAAAGCATGATTGCATTGGGTACGGGAAGTCGTAGCCCCACTTACTGCACCAATATACTTGATTAACACTGTGGAGTTGGGGAGCAAACCCAATGTTTCAGCCCTGCAGTATCTACACTTGTGATATTTCCTTAAGTAACTAATGTACTAAGATTGGTGTTGCTTAAAATAACTCCTTGTATCTGATTTTTATTTCTTTGAGCAGCGGAACTGAGACAGTGTATGCAGTTGGTGGAGTTGTCATTGGAACATAACAAGCTTGTTAGGCCACTTCTTGACTTCAGGTTTTTGGTTTAGAGGATTTTGTATAAATTAGTCTAGACTCCACGTATTGCTCTGGTCTTACTGATACCACTAATGGCAGGGCTATGGCTGAATTACGGGTTCTTAGGCTATTTGGAAATCCTCTTGAGTTTCTTCCTGAAATTTTGCCCCTCCACAAACTTCGCCACCTTTCTCTTGCAAATATTAGGATTGTGGCAGATGAAAATTTGAGATCGGTGAATGTGCAACTAGAGGTAGTACTTTGCAAACTAACTAGACTACTTCTGACATTATCCTTTTAAAACATATCGCATATTCAATTAAACATGTTTTTTCTTGTCAGTACAGATGGAAAACAGTTCTTATTTTGGTGCTTCTAGGCATAGACTCAGTGCCTTCTTCTCTCTTATATTCCGCTTTTCTTCTTGTCATCACCCTTTACTAGCATCTGCACTGGGAAAGATAATGCAAGACCAAGGAAATAGAGCGTTTATAGGTAAAGATGAGAATGCAGTGCGACAACTTATAAGCATGATAAGTAGTGACAACAGTCATGTGGTATGTTTTACTGGGTCTAGATATCACAATTTTTTAAAACCTTATCTTCTGCTATTTGGTGATTGTCCTTCATATTTTCCAGGTCGAACAAGCCTGCTCTGCTCTTTCATCCCTTGCCTCAGATGATTCCGTAGCATTGCATCTGATGAAAGCAGACATCATGCAACCAATTAGAACAGTTCTGAAATCTGCAGGTCTGGAAGAGGTAATATCTGTACTGCAAGTTGTGGTCAAGTTGGCTTTCACTTCTGATTGTGTGGCTGAGAAGATGTTGACCAAGGATATTTTAAAATCATTGAAAAACTTGTGTGCTCATAAAGATCCAGAGGCAAGTTAGTTTCTTTTCATAGATAATGATTTAATTGATTCCTTATATTGCACAGTCCTTTAAGTTTTAGATTTGTCCTTCTATTAGGTACAAAGGCTAGCTCTGTTAGCTGTTGGGAATTTAGCCTTCTGTCTGGAAAATCGTCGCATACTGGTTACTTCTGAAAGCTTACGGGAACTTCTCTTGCGCCTGACTGTTGCAACTGAGCCACGTGTTTATAAAGCTGCTGCTCGTGCTTTGGCAATTCTTGGTTTGTCTTTGTATATAAAATTCATTTGTTTCTTAGGATGTTTTATCCTGATCACTGAATAGGGTTCTTCATTTTTTACTTTTGTAGGAGAAAATGAAAACCTTAGGCGTGCAATAAAAGGGAGACAAGTGGCAAAGCAGGGACTACGCATACTCTCAATGGATGGAGGTGGAATGAAAGGTCTAGCAACTGTACAAATGCTAAAGGAAATTGAAAAGGGATCTGGAAAACGAATACATGAGTTGTTTGATTTAATATGTGGCACATCAACGGGAGGAATGCTAGCTGTCGCGCTTGGGATTAAGTTAATGACTTTGGAAGAATGTGAAGATATATACAAAAATCTTGGTAAGGATGTCGCTTAGGAATGATATATGTCATTTATTTATTTTTTATCAATCTGTTTAATTTCCCTACAATTCTAGATAAACTGATTCAAAACAATTGGCATCAGGGAAGCTTGTTTTTGCTGACTCTGTTCCCAAGGACAACGAAGCTGCTACTTGGAGAGAAAAATTGGATCAACTTTATAAAAGTTCATCACAGAGCTTTAGGGTTGTTGTTCATGGATCAAAAGTATGTATTTCTTTCCTTTATGTTGGTGCATTGACATTTACTTGTCATATGTATATGTTTGTCTATCTGTATATAATAGGGATATGACAACATACACCCACCAAATTTTAGGAGTAACTTAATTATAACTATAAATTTCTTCGACTACCCCCTATGTGCAACCTTTTAATTTACTCTTTCTAAAAAAACAAGTGCATGTAAGTTAGTAGAGACATACGAGGTTTGCTAGCTTACACCTAATTAGTGTTTAGAAGAAGTAAGTTAGCAAACTATAACTTAATTTCTTAAAATATATCCAAGGTGTAGCTTGCTAATTTTTTCATTCTAAAAATCAAGTGGGTGTAAGTTAGTAATACACATAATTTGCTAATGCTCTTCTTCAAAAACACACACACGTGTTTGAAGCATGTGTTCTAGAAAATCTTAATGGAAATGAGAAAATTCACAATATCAATGTTCATGTTGGGCAATTTTATTTTACATTTGTTAATGCATAACTCATTATTTTCTGTGAACTTTTAGTTATTTTGACAAAGATATGATCTAGGTACGTGAATTTTCTATGCCCTAACATGAGTGTTATGACTTATTAACTTGCAGCACAGTGCAGAACAGTTTGAGAGGCTATTGAAGGAAATGTGTGCTGATGAGGATGGAGATCTAATGATAGATTCTGCTGTGAAAAATGTGCCCAAAGTTTTTGTTGTATCAACCTTGGTGAGCATGATGCCTGCACAGCCCTTCATATTCCGCAATTATCAGGTTCGTATTTTTTATTGTTGTTTATAACTGCTGTTAAAACACATTTGTTCATTGTTGTTAATGTGTTGTTTATTTATATATATTTAATTCTCTGTCCCTCTCTGCATCTATGTTGTTACTATCTATAACGCAGTACCCTGCTGGAACACCTGAGGTTGCTCTTACAATGTCAGATAGTTCAGGTATCAATGTATTACAATCAACTATAGGTGAACAGGTTGGCTATAGACGCAGTGCTTTCATTGGAAGCTGTAAGCATCAAGTATGGAAGGCCATCAGAGCATCATCTGCTGCTCCATATTATCTAGACGATTTCTCAGATGGTACTGATTACTCTGCTGTTGTTTGCATCAAATTTATTTAGTCTTTGTTATTTCTATTTCTGTACTGTTTTGACATGTATTTGCTTTCATGCTCCAACGTACCTTAAGATGTCAATCGCTGGCAAGATGGCGCAATAGTGGCAAACAATCCTACAATTTTTGCCATAAGAGAAGCACAACTTCTGTGGCCTGACACAAAAATTGACTGTCTGGTTTCAGTGGGATGTGGTTCTGTTCGAACTAGGGTAGGTAATCTTGTCAGTTTTAATTCTGCTCGACAATAATATTCTGTGTTTGGAAAAGAAGATCAAGGGTTTGGATAGTTATTCATTGTAACCCTTGGTTCATACGTCTGTAAACATGAAATTAAAAAGAAAATGATATTGAAATTATGGGATTTTAGGTATAGAAGGAGGTAGAGAGATATAAGAGAATGAGATACTGTATTGATATTAACTAATGAGATACTATATCTCTAGGCACGAAAAGGAGGTTGGCGGTATTTGGATACGGGGCAGGTATTGATTGAAAGTTCATGTTCTGTTGATCGGGTGGAGGAATCTTTAAGTACACTGCTACCTATGCTTCCTGAGATACAATATTTTCGTTTCAATCCAGGTATAATGTTTATGCTTTTGAGTTTGGGAATGAAGAATCTTTCTTTGCCTTTAAATTCTGTTTGATTCATTTTTCAGTAATTTCCTATTTTCTTTCAATTTTAGCTCCATTTATTTTCTTTGTTTGATAAAGAAGTCTACTTCCAGGGTAGATATTCTTGGAAAGAACTTTAGTTCTCAATAAGTGTTCTTGGTGTCTTTCCTTGCAGTTGATGAACGTTGTGATATGGAACTTGATGAGACAGATCCAACTAACTGGCTAAAGTTGGAATCTGCAATTGAAGAGTATATACAAAAGAATCATCAAGCATTTGAAAATGTGTGCGAGAGATTGGTCCTTCCTTTCCATCATGAGGAGAAGTGGTCAGAAAATCTGAGACATAAATTACCCAAGACAAAGGAATCACTTGAGGGTATTGTGGATTATATGTTGTCTGTACTGTAAAATTTCACTTCATCGATCCCCTTAGACATTATGCTTCTTCTGTTTTATTTTATCAGGAACCAATGGCCCAACCTTAGGGTGGAGGCGTAATGTACTACTTGTTGAAGCTGCACATAATCCAGATTCTGGAAAAGTGATCCACCATGCCCGGGAACTTGAGTCATTTTGTGCTCGTAATGGCATACGTCTGTCCTCCATACAGGGTTTGTCTGGGATTGTGAAGACAGTGCCATCAACAACATTCCCAACTCCATTTGCATCACCTTTGTTTACAGGAAGCTTCCCTTCAAGTCCCCTCATGTATAGTCCTGATCTTGGTCAGAGGGTTGGACGAATTGATTTGGTCCCACCATTAAGTTTGGATGGTCAATTGGGAAAAACAGTGGCATCGCCTCCGATGTCTCCTCGAGGACTTAGACAACTATCTTTTCCCATTAAATCATTGCATGAGAAATTGCAGAATTCGCCACAAGTAGGTGTTATACATTTGTCTCTTCAAAACGACTCTAATGGCTTAATTGTGAGGTATTTTCTAGTATGATTAATTACTTTCATGAATTGCTGTTCGCTGTCTCTGGTTACTTTTCTCTGTGCGCGTAGAAGCTTGATGCTGTTGTTCTTTTATTTAGTTGGCACAATGATGTGTTTGTGGTGGCTGAACCTGGAGAGCTTGCGGAGAAATTTCTACAAAATGTCAAGATCAGTTTGTTGTCAACAATGAGGAGCAATCGCAGAAAGGGCGCAACTCTCCTGGCAAATATTTCTACTATTTCTGATTTAGTTGCCTTTAAACCTTATTTTCAAATTGGAGGCATTGTCCACCGATACCTAGGCCGTCAAACCCTAGTATATCTTCTTTCCCCTGTGCTTCTTTATACATTTTTTAACTCAGATTAATATATCTATTAGAAACTTAAGTTTTTTTTTTTTTTTTTTTTTTATATAGGTTATGGAAGATGATCAAGAAATTGCTTCATATATGTTTCGTAGAACTGTCCCTTCTATGCACCTATCCCCTGAGGATGTACGATGGATGGTATGTGTGCTTTGCTTCCACTTTACTATCCTTTGGATGTACATTTTATAGCTTCACTCAAACTGCTAAGAACTTTCATATTGGCTATTACCCAATGTTCACTGTCATCATCTGAACTGGAGTTTAAGCTATGGAATGGTCACTTGATTATACATGATTCACTTTTATATAAAAGTTGTAGTTCATATGGATGCCTTATTTTGGAGAATATGAACATGTGGACAGAGCAAGAGTCCATTTCATTTTTTTTTTCTTGAAGAATTTTGGGCAATCTAACTATTTGAATTAGATCTTTACTGTGACATGACACTAGCTTTGGCTGATTTTTGAAGCATCTGAACTGTGTAGGCAGTGTAAATTTTAAAGATCATCTACAGCCATTATTTTGTCTGTTAGGGTGTCTGTTTTAGTGAAAGAAGGGATAAGCATTTTAGTTTGTTTTATCATATCAAGAGAATAAATAATGCCCTTTGGTTTGAATAAGAGTGACAAGTTCATAATTATGAATTTGACTTCTCTAGAGTGAGTGATTTCTTTTGGAGGTAAAGTGCAGAGTTATAACATGTGATAAAAGAAGTCAATGGTGTGATATTCTAATAGAATAATACATATTATGGCACGCTATAAAGTCTGTCTCTAGAGTATACGTTATAGTTGTCAAATCCCATTAGGATCATTTGGTATAGGTTCTTATTATAAATCAGAGCCATGCTTTCCCTCGTTGATTGTTTCAATGTAAGATGTATATAGTGTTTGGTTGGATGGAGGAAGGGAAAGAGGAGGGCGGGATTATGAGGAAATATGTGGATTTTATGGTGTTGTATGACATCTTTGTTCTCTACTACAACAATAATTTCCCTGGTGTAGTAGGGATATAGAGGAGAGAAATTTCTAGTCAAATCCCGTGTCATATTCGTAAAATTGTTGACTCATTTCTGCTCTCCTTTTACTGGTATCTTGAATTACCTAGGTTGGAGCTTGGAGGGACAGGATCATAATATGCACAGGGACACATGGACCTACTGCTGCCCTTATAAAGGCCTTTCTGGACTCCGGTGCCAAAGCTATTGTTTGTCCTTCAAATGAACCTCCAGAGTCTCAGACGACCAATGTTGATGGTTACAAAGAGTTGAATACGGTGGAAAATGGAAAATTTGAAATTGGAGAGGATGAAGCAGATGATGAGAACATACCCAGCAGTCCAGTAAGTGACTGGGAAGATAGTGACCCTGAGAGAAATGGGGACCGCACTTTGTCTTTTTGGGACGATGATGAAGAGGAGCTGTCACATTTTGTTTGCCACTTGTATGATTCATTGTTTAGGGAAGGTGCTAGCATCAATGTTGCTTTGCAACATGCTCTTGCCTCATATAGAAGAATGAGGTATGTGTGCCATCTCCCCGGCGTACAATAATTTTGATCACTTAATCTTACATAATAAAAGACGAAAATAAAGGATGAGCGAGGGGAAAAGATAAGAAGCGGAGTCTTTATGAGAGATCATGTTCTATTAAGTTACAGTCGATAACCAGTTTTGAGGCTCATAAAAGATGGTCTTTTATTGTTGTTTGCTTATCCCTTGCCATTTTATTCAGTTTCTTGTTCATCAGTTCCCATGTAACTATGTAACTGTAATGACATTTGAGGAAGATCAGGGCTTCCTATTATATGTATTATAGTCACACATTGTCATACTTTTTTTTTTTTTTTTTAGGAATTAAATTTTTCTTAGCTAAAAAAAAAAAAAAACCAATTTTTTTTTATTTTTAATTTTTATT
>Ga0123340_1002334_pt1 | contig 17044 bp, 16 predicted proteins | sample SirMexnodulemix_FD_89961 | JGI IMG/M metagenome (GOLD analysis project Ga0123340, IMG submission 89961) | Root nodule microbial communities of legume samples collected from Mexico - Siratro Mexico nodule mix | ecosystem: Host-associated > Plants > Roots > Nodule | place: Mexico: Nepantla... | reverse complement strand
GAATATAATAAACATTTGCCTAGTAAATAATTTTTTCTATCTATAATTATAAAATGAAATTATATGCAATTATTTTTAAATATTTTTTTAATAAACAATAATGATTTAAGAAAACAATATCAAAATTATGGTTCACAACTTACTACATACTACATGTAACTATTTATTTGAGTTTTTGTTATAGCTAAAAGATTTTGTTATAAGAATATAATTTATTTGAGTCTTTATGAATAATATTTTTAAAAAAATAAAGATAAAACAAATAACCAATAACACTAGCCATGAATAAGGAATAAACATGGAATACAACTCAAGCACAGAAACATAGAATACAACTCGAGCACAGAAACACAATCAAACACAACCCATAAATCAGAGACCAACAAGGAAAGAAACAAGAGAACCCAGAATCTAACAAATTTTACTTAGACTCTCCTTTGTCAATTTCAGTTTTCTTGGCTGTTAACCCTTGGAATCGGAGTTCCTTCCTTCTTGATCTATATCCATTATTTCAAAGTGTTTGATTCTCTGTATTACCTCTCATTCCTCTGATTTTTGTTTTCAAATCAATACAAGTTTTTGGGATTTGGATTGGGTTTTCTTTGGTGAGGTATTTTGTCGGGTATGTGGGTTTATTTTTTAGGGTTTCATTGGATCGTAACTCGGGCCCTAAACTTCCCGAGTGATTAGGGTTTTTATTGGGATGTGGATGGAAGAAGACTGAACTTCACAGGTTGCGTGAAATGGACACGGACTCTCATCTTGTCACGAGGTCATATTGTACTGTTGAGCATTTGCATTTGGGAACTCTTTGAGAAGCATTTGTATTTGGAGGCAGATTACTAAAGATGTTGTTAACATTGCTTTTTTGAGCATTGTCTATTATTAGTAATTGTGAATGAGTGATCAAGTGCAAAGTCATCTGTTCTTCATTTTTGGTGTTTTCTGTTGTCTTTGGTGGTATGGTGGCTCACAAGAGTAGAGTATTGGATTTCAGACCCTTTGTTCACTTTTGAAGCTGTTGAAGCAAATATTTAGTTGGTTTGGTTGCTTTTAAGTGAATGCTTTGGTGAAGGTTCATGGAAGAATTTTAAAACTTGAAATGAATGTGGTGACATGGTGCATGAGCATAGTTGCTGGTTTGTTCCCTTCCTGGAACAGTATCACTGGATTCTAGCAGTCTCACACCTAGAATTTTACATTAGGCTTTTATGCAATGTCGCGCTGTTTTCCATTTCCATCACCAGGATATATAAAGAAGGCTAGAGCGGATGGAGTGGATTTGTTAAGGAAGGTAAATTCAATTTGACATCCATTGATTAAAACTGCATCTGCTTTTCTTGACGAGTACAGGTCCATCTTTAGATAAAGTGACAGACTTCACCCAATTCATATTGTTGTCAGTCTTCTAATTCATGTCCTTGACAATTTTATATATTTGTTTTATACTAAATCATGAAGATTTCGTTTGAGGTTAGAAATGTTGAGTCTATGGATTTTTTTTACTTGATTTGTTGGAGAAGACATTGCCTGTGAGTAGTATTGAATAATTAAAGATAATGGTTAACTTCGGGTTTGATGCCGTTACTTGACACCTTAGGTATTGTAGCAAAAGAAATAGTATTGGTAGAGATTGTTCATATATATTTGTGTTTTGAAGATTCCTCTAATCTACTTTGTAATACTTGCTGATTTTTTGAAACCAACATCTTTGTCTATCCTTGATCTTGTCAGTCATAGACGACCTTGGAAAAATGTAATACTTTCAGGTTTTTATTGTCTATCTTCTCTCTGAATTTTATTAATTTAATAATCATCTGTGAACCCTTTATTGAATGGTGGCAGATTATCTTATATTAGTCTATAACTGAAAGTTTTGTTTTGTAATCACATCATTTTGGGAAAGTTGTGTTCTACATTTTTTTCCTCAAACATGTAAAAATGGCCAAGTTTACTTTTTGGTAAAGCAAGAGGTTGCTATAATGATGTGATCAAGGTTGGAGATTTACTTGTATATTCCTATTGCATATATTATTTTAGTTACCTCAATTTATGTGCCCCTTTAGTTCATGCTTTGATTACCTTGATTAGGTTAAAAAAGTACATAAATTTAGGGCCAACTATGATTTTCTTGTGAAATCATCATATATGTTATGGATGCCAGTAACTTCAGGTTGACTTATTTTTAATTGATGGTTGGTGTAAGTATGATCTATAGGTGTTCTACGATAGGTATTATTCTTTACATTGTTATTTTCCTGTATTTCCAGTTTTACACAGTTGCACCTGACTGTCAGTTTCAACTGTCATAGCTACACTTAGAGTAGTTACAGGGATCAGTATCATTTGCTTCTAAGTCTTTTAATTATTAACTGGTAATGTCAATATGCAATACCTAGCCTGGGAGCAACAAGACCAGTTGCTGTTTCTCCTAAGCCTTTGAGGTATTTCATGATAGGAACTGACTTGAATTACATAATTTGAATTGGATATTGCGACTTATAGTTTAGTCGGAGTTCCATCCGTTTGCAAGTTTTCGATTTGGAGTACCTCTAGAAAACTGTATTCTAGGATTGTTTTTCTTTTAAATCAAAAGAATAATCTTTAAAATAATTTTAGATACTTAGTATTCCTTGAATGAATATTTGCTTTAGATTATTTGCACTATAGACAAGTTAAATTTAGAATAATACTGTGCTTTGGTTACTGCAAATTAGCAGAGAATTATTTTCATAATTCCTTCCATCTGTTATTGAAACCTCAACAGACCTCCCTACCATAGAGGAAGGTTGTGAAATAAAGGTGAGGAAAATCCAGTTAAGATAATGTGCAGTTTTTCAAGCTGGTATCCCTACATTATAGGGGACATTTGTATGGATTTTCATATCGAATGGTGGTTTAAGTGGTGCACTATTTGTACAAACATTTTCCCAGTCAGCTTCTAATATTAAGAGACTTGCAAGTTTCTCCTCTCCTCCTTTACATAGATCAAACCTACTAGGCTTTGTCCCCATTTTGGTTAGAGAGCCTTTTCAATATCCATTTAGTGCTTATATAAGTTTTGGTGATAAAATTGACTTTTTTGTTAGATTTCACATCGATTAGAGATATGACCAAATTATAGTATATAAGTGGGTGTAGCCACTTTTAGACTACTCATAAATATCTAATTTCACGCTTGAGATGTCTATTCCTTGACATGAGGGTGTTGGAGATCTCATATGAATTAGAGATATGACCAATGCAAACCTCACCTTACAAATGCAATGCATTCCTTAGTTAAATGATTATATTTCAATGGTTTCATTTAGTTTCTCGTTTTACTAAGCTTTATAATGTAATTATAATAGGTATTAAATATAGGTAGTTAGTAGTTGTATTGGAAAACTGCTATATGTAGTACCTATGAGTTGTTTACTTATGAGCATTAATTATGTAGATATTCCTGATGTAATTTTTTGAGAAATAATCAATCTCTTAAATTCTTTTTCTCATATCTTTAGTCTTAAGTTGGTATCGGAGTGGGACATGTTATGCTAGTGTTGTGGTTGTCCACCGCTGTCCACTATTATCCTTCGCTGCTGCCACTTTGCCCTGCCATCACCTGCCACCAGCCATGTTTCGCAGCCAATTGCTCGGTACTGTCCGCTGTTAGTTGTTCACTGCCCTCCACCTGCCACTGTTAGTTGGCAATCACCGTCTGCCACCTTTTTGTCACTGGAACAACTCTGTGTCTTCTCCACAAGGCTTGCCATCCTTGTCCTTGTTTTGATCCTTGTTTATCTGGTTTCAGCTTTGGTTGAGAGACTCCTCTCTCCTCTCTCTCATACTCTTTCTCCACCATTGTTTGCTGTCTTTTATGGTTGACACTGCCATGGAGTGTATATTCTTGTTGGAATTCTGATTGTTGCTGAATTCGTCCCTCAATATGTCTTCCTTTACTCAAAGTAGATACAAATGTCGTCAATGTTCCTTTTGTGGGAGAATTGGCCACACTCAATAAAACCATTGTCCTCCTTACATGTTCTTTTTGTCCCTAATTGTCCTTTTAACATAGTTTCCTTAAGTCAATTAACTAAATCCTTAAATTGTTCTACAACCTTTGATGCAAATTCTTTTATTTTACAAGAGTGCACTAGAAGTTGACTGAGTGGTGAAGACATGAATCTAGGTGACTCTACTATCTAGGCACTAGACAGTCATTGTTTTGTTTAGCATGCCCATCTCCTAAGCTTCTACTTGATTGCTTGGTTCATCTACATTTATCAAAATTAAAAAGGATGATTCCTGAACTTAGCCAACTCCAAGTCTTAGAATGTGAGTCATGTCAATTAGGAAAACATATTTGGTCTTCTTTTCCGAAAAGAACTAAGTCAAGATGCATCTCTATCTTTTCTATAATTCATTATGATATTTGGGGTCCAAGTTAAGTTTCATCCTTTCAGTTTTGTTGTTTTTGTCATTTTTATTGATGAATATTCTTGTTGTACATGGGTTTGCTTAATGAAAGATCGATTTAAACTTTTGAATATCTGTGTCATTCCTTAATCAAATCAAGAACCAATTTGGCCAAGTGATCAAGATCTTAAAGGAGAGATAATGCCACATAATACCTTTTTTTTTCCACTCTTTTAAACTCACATGGCATTTTACACCCGTCCACATATCCTTGTTGTCCTCAGCAAAATGGTATAGCAGAGAGAAAGAATAAACACTTGCATTCTTATGACCTCGTTATCCTCGTTGGTACCAATGTTCCTGTCCATCACTAGGGTGATGTCATTCTTACGACCTATTATCTTATTAATAGAATCCCCTCTTCTTCTTTGGACAATAAAATTGCATATTCCATTGTGTTTCCAAGTGAACCTTTGTTTCACATTTTCCTTGAGTCTTTAGTTGTATGTGTTTTGCACATGATGTCTCTCCAAGTTGGATAAACTTTCAGCTTGAGCTATCAAATGTGTCTTTTTAGGATGTTTTTGTCTTCAAAAAGGGTATCGGTGTTATTCACCTGACACTAAAAGATATTACAAATCTGCATGTCACCCTTTTTTAAGAAACTCCTTTATTCCCTTCCTCCACACGAGATGTTAACTCTTTTTAACAGGTCTTTCATATGCCTTTAGTTGAGCCCTTCGTGTATCCTACTCCTAACACTATTCCAACATCTTTGAACAATTCAAATTCTTCTTATCAACTGAATTCACCTAGACCATCTCCTCCTCCTCTTATCTCCTAGACAATTGAATCCAATGACTGGTCCAATGCTACATGGTGAGTCCACTGCATCAAGTCCTTCACCATCGTCGTTCCATACTATGTCTCCTGATAATGAAGATTCTAGCTGGCCTATTGCCATTGGTACTCGCTCTACATGCAATCCTTATCCTATTTACAATTTTCTAAGCCATCATTGTTTGTCCCCTTATTGTTGTTCTTTTATCTCCTCTGTATCTTCCATTACCATTCCTAAAATTGTGAAAGAGGCACTTGATCATCCTGGATGGCAACAAGTCATGATTGATGAAATGCAAGCTCTTGAATGTAATGGAAAATGGGACTTTGTTCCTCTTCCACTTGGAAAGAAGTTTGTTGGTTGTCGTTGGGTTTATGCCATTAAAGTTGGGCCAAATGATAGAGTTGATCACCTCGAAGGTAGATTGGTGACCAATGGATATATTCAGATCTATGGCCTTGATCATGGTGATACGTATTCTTTCGTAACCAAAATGATTATTGTGCGTCTCTTCTTTGCCATGGTTGCTATACGTCATTAGCTTCTACATCAATTAGATATAAAAAATGTTTTCCTTGATGGTGATCTAGAAGAGGAGATTTACATGGAGCAACCTTCTAGTTTTGTTGCTTAGGAGGAGTCTGTCTTGGTTTGTAAGTTACTTCTATCTCTCTATGTTCTCAAGCAATTTCCTCGTGTTTGGTTTAGAAAATTCATTCACATTGTTCAAACTTTTGGAATAAAATGCAATGAGGTAGATCATTTAGTTTTTTATTGTTATATCTTGCCTGGAAAATGTGTTTACTTAATTGTGTATGTTGATGACATAATTATTAAAGGAAATGATGCTACCAGTCTCTCATAGCTAAACGAACACTTGTGTAATCACTTTCGGACTAACGATCTTGGAAGTCTCAAATACTTTCTAGGCATTAAATTGACTCAATCAAAGGAAGGCATTGTAATTTCTTAAAGGAAATATGCTTTAGATATCTTTGAAGAAACAAGCATGACTAACTGTAGACCAATAGATAGCCCTATAGATCCAAATAAAAAATTATGGCAGATTAAGGTGAATGTCTCCTTGATCCAAAGAGATATAGAAGACTTGTTTGAAAACTTATTTACCTCATTATTACTAGATTTGATCTATCTTTTACAGTGAGTGTTAGTCAGTCAAGCAAAATCCTTGTATTGATCATTGGAATGCTATCATCCGTATCTCAAGATACTTCAAAAAGGCTCTATGGCAAGGTCTGTTGTACGAATATAAAGGGAATATCCAAACTTTTGGGTATTATGATTTTGATTGGGCAGGATCTCCTATGGATAGATGCTCCACTACACGGTATTGTGTTCTCATTGGAGGAAACATTATTTCTTGGGAAGGCAAAAAACGATGTGGTTGCCCAATCTAGTGTTGAAGTTTAGTATGGGCTATGATGTCTCTCACTTGTGAACTTGTACGGGTAAAACAATTTCTTCAAGAATTAAATTCCGTGAGAACAAACAAATGCATATTTCTTGTATTGTGATAACCAAGCTGCTCCATATTTCTTTCAATCAAGTGTTTCATAAGAGAACTAAACACATGGAACTTGACTATCATTTTATTTGGAAAAATTGTTGTCGAAGGAGATTTGTACCGAGTTTGTTAGATCTAATGATCAACTTGTAGATGTGCTAACAAAATACTCAGGGGACTTTGAATTGAATTTATTTGTTCGAAGTTTGGTAGATACAATTTATATGCTCTAGGGGGAGTGTTAGAACAGGTATTAAATATAGGTAGTTAGTAGCTGTGTTGGAAAACTGTAATATGTTGTACCTATGAACTGTTTACTTATTAGCATTAATTACCTAGATATTCTTGATGTAATTTTCTTCTATAAATAACAAAGATCAGCTAAGAGATAATCAATCCCTTAAGCTCTTTTCTAATATTTTCAGTCTTAAGTATTTTCATACATTAGTAGTTCATTGCTAATTATGTTCATCAACACTATGTTGGAGTTGGCTCGTAGAGTATATTTGTGAATCATGTCAATGCTTTCAAATTCAAATTGGAGTTTGAACTAGTGAGGCCTGATGTAGATTAATAAGTCTAGGGAACTCCATTTTTGGAGTGAACTGGGATTTAGCTACTTTAAAAATGAGATGGTGCGTTTTCCACTCTTTATCTTATAAATGTAACCCGTTTCAAATTACAGGTGGACACCTACTTTCTAACTTTAGTAGAGTCACAAGAGTACTCCTGATTAGAATTTCATTTGTTCTGAGGAAATGGACGTCTCAATACTAGTGATTCAAAAGGTTTAGGTAGCGTAAGACTACTAAAAGGCATTTATAATCAATTATAATAAAACACATGGACAAATTATAATTTATAAAATTAAAAATTCTAGGAAAATTAATGAGGAGAGCTAGGAACATATTCTCTAACAGTCTTTGTAATACTCTTCTACTGGTTCATATTTGTTGAAAACTGACTTTGAACATAGGTTGCTTCTTGAGACTTAGAAGATGAACAAGCAGTTTTCCTTGGTAGCATAAGTTTTCTGGTGGTTCATCTATGGGATATAACTAGACGTGTCTATATTTTATTTGCGGAGTTTCTTATCTGCCATTATAATAAGACCTGTCAATTGCACTTCTATGTTCTTTTTATTTTAATACAAGTGATAGATTGCAGAACATCCCTTAAAAATTGTCATAGCATACCTTATTTGTAATATGTGCCAAAACCCAAAAAGGAAATAAAATATATATCAGAGGGGCCAGCATTTACATCTAAGAATGAAAGTGTTTCTGGTGGGTTTAATGAATCTAACCACTGGAACTGCTTAATAAGGTTTCACAGTGATCTCCTAAAATCTTGAACAGTTAGTTGATAGACATTTTGTATTTTATGGACATTGATCTTGTTGTTATTGTCATGGTTTCTTCCTTGGATGTATGTGATTGTCAAGACAAGAACCAATTTTTTTCCTTTGCATGTTTTTATTTTTCATATATTCTCTTTTTGCTGCTCTTGCATGCAAAGGTTGTGAAGCCATTGTTGTCGTTTCCTTATTTGGTTATTATCATTAATATCTCTTATCACCATATTACTTACAGGAGAAGCAGAAAGAGAAAAAACATAAGAAAGATAAGAAGGACAAAGAGAAGAGGGAAAGTAAGGAGAGGAGAGAGAAAGAAGGAAGAGATGGAAAGCATAAGGAAAAGAGGGACAAAAAGGAAAAACGCAGAGAGAAAAAGAAAGATAAGAATAAGGATAAGAACAAAGATAGAGATAAAAGTAAAATTAGTTCTACAGATGACAAAGGATTTCCAAGACAACCTGAGGGTCTCAATGCTGGTAATCTCCATCAAGAGGAAATTAAGCACGACGATAAGAACGGTATCTTGTTTGAGAACAGACTTACCAAACAGTATTCTGGTAACAATGGGGAGAAGGCAAGAGAAAAAATTCCTCTGGCTAAGAACATGGAATCAAAGTTCCTCCTGGAGTTGGACAGGAGGATTAGGAATGATGATGGAGGAGCTACCAATCAATTGGTTCATAACTTTACTGATGCAAACCATGGAAAAAATGAGGCAGCTGATAGGTTGGTGGCTAAAGGTGGTGGCACCAGGCTTGATGGAGACGAAAAACTCAAGGATAAAGGCCTTGATGTTAAGAAGATTGATGGAAGAGGAGTACAAGCTGAGGTCCGACCTATTGGAAATTCACCAGCTCAGAATTATGGTGGAACTTTTCATCCTAGAGTTGATGGAATACCCACACTTATCGGGAAGTACTTCGAAAAGAATTTGGAAACAGTTGAAGGCACACAAAAGGTCAAGGAAAAGAAAGATGAAGGTACGGAAAAGACAGAAGAGGAAAAGGTTAAGGAAAAGAAAGATGAAGGAAAGGAAAAGGTTAAGAAAAAAAAGGACGATAAAAGAAGAGATAAAAGGAAAGATAAAGAGAAGGAGAAGAAAGGGCATGGGAAGAACAAAGATAGGGATAAAGAGAAGAAAAAGGAGGAGAAAGCTAAGGAGTCTAGTGAACTTAAAACAACAGGGCAAAATAAATTAAAAGAAAGCAACGAAATTGGACTTAAAGAGTCAAATTGTTTCACACAGCTTTCTAGAGACAGCCACGCTGATGCTGTTGGTGCGGAAAATCTCAAAAAACGAAAAAGAGACATTGAGTCAAATGGAGTTCCACGTGGTGAGTGTTACTTATGATGAGTCTGGTTCTCATTTCTACTCAGTTGTGCTGAAGTTTGTACATAATATTTTTCTATTGACTGACAAGTTATATATTTTTTTGAAATTTCTTACAGTTAATGACAGTTTGCCCAATAAGTTTCCAAAATTGTCTTCCTCTCATCCATTCACTGAAAATGGAAGGACATTGGAACCTTGGGAAATTTCCATACCAAATGCTTCGGATAGACCAAAAGTGGCCACCAGTGTTAAGGTAGAAAACAAAGAAGGCAAGAAAAATGAGAATTTTGAAACTCAGTCATTTTCAGCTTCTTCAAATAAGATTCGCAATGATGTTGTGCCAATTGAGTTTGTAACTGAAGCTTCCGCAAAGCCATCCCATCCAGACTCCAAGTACCTAGGCCAGGTATATTCAGTACCTAAGGTGGATCAGTGGTCTGATTTTGATGATCAAGAATGGCTATCTGACAGCAATGTTTCACGCAAAAGAAAATCTGTGGTGCAATCTTCAGAGGTTGGGGATACACCACAGGTATGGGCTGAAGCTCTGCGCATAGAGTCAGCAGATGTTTTTGCTCTTCCATATGTCATCCCATACTGATTGATTATTTAATTGTCACAATAATTACATGTGCACAAGGAACCGTCCAATGACAAGTCAGCAGGAGGAACTGGGGCATAGGCTTGAAGATACCAAATTTCTTCATTCATTCTTTTGTTACTTGCATACAGGCAGCAAGTATTGAGTGACTGATTGATTGCCTTGATCTTAAACTGCTTGGATGGTGACTAGTGCCTGACTGATTTGTCTTGATTTTTTACTGATTGGAAGAGGAACATCTGTTGCAAGTTGTTGCATGTTCAGTGCATTGCTGCAAACCTAGTGGGAAGTGCAGTTCCTATCTTGTGCATCTTAGTAACATGTAGACGACAGTGAGACTCTGTATAGGTTGTGGAGAGTGAGAGGGGATGGCTACAAGGTTGTGCAACTTGTTATTCTATTTGTGCTGAGCTGCACTTTCTAATCGAGAATATTTAAGTGAAACTAGATGTGATCTTTTCAACTCCACCACAATTTTGATTTGTAACATAGAACCCTTATTTACGAAAATATGTATGATAGAGAAGGGAAAAAAATATTCGGATTTATTGATCCAGTTTCCTGTAAATTTTGTCGGTCATTGAATCATTTTGCTTTAATGTTCATGATTAAGATTGAATTGAATTACATCACTAAAAAGGATATTGTTGTTTTACAATATGTTGGGAGTTTCATTTATGGTCCTTGCTTTAGGCTTGCAACAATTCCAAAGAAAAGATATTGCCACAAGTTGTACTATTTGTTTGTTTATGATTTAGTGCATAGAGCTGCAACATTTTTGAAGGTGGGGGCTGCAACGTTTTTGAAGGTGGGGTCAGGACGACAGTATTCAGTTGGGGTATTCACTGTCTAATCTTAATAAAACCTCCATTATCTAGAGAAAATCAAGAAAAAGTAGATTTCTTAAATTGGTAGTATTTCATTACTCATTTTAAGTTTCAATTATATGATAAATTTTATTACTTATTCCAAAGTTTCAATTACATGAACTAAACCTATTTTTATACAATGAATGCACATCCAAATGAAGCTAAAATGAGTAAAAATTTGAATTCAAAAAACCGTAGCTCATAAATCCTTTCAAATGAGTGTGATACATGTCTACTCCTGATTTTCATGTGAGCTCACACCTTCCATGCCTAGTTCACACCTTTCACGCACTTTGCCATATGTCATGTGCTATTTTCTTTGTTTCGGAGGTCTTAGGATATCTCTTAAGCTTGAATACCAAAATTAGACTACTCAACCCTAATCTAACTCTAGTCTACACAAGACCAAAATATATGATTCAATTATTTTTATACTATTTGGTTTAGTACATGACTCAAAATATCCTATTTTATTTTATACAAAATTTACAAACTAAAGTCTGGCTCCTGATGATAAGATTTGTCTCTATTGAAGTCAACTGAAACCTAATCTTTTTGTGATCTTTTGGCCATGACTTTGTATGTTGTGTTTTTTTTTTTGGATTAGAGGTCTTTTACTCTATAGTTTGTGTCTTCTAGAGTTGATATTCTCAAAGATGATTGGTAAGTGTCTCTCGATAGCTGGAAATAACACTCAACTAAATAATAATAACATTTCTAAATTTCTCTCATCGAGAATCTCACAAATAAGAGACTTAGAAGCCACAGAGAATCTCTTTTTGACTAAAATGATAATTAATTTCTGATAATCCTTTTCAGTGCTTACTGACACATATATAAAGCAAACCTACAACTGAAAATCCCTACACAAGCGGGATATGAACTCATGCTTAATGTAACTAACACATACTCATGCTTAATGTAATTGACACATAATGGACTTATTTCTCTGTAACTTACTGATAAAACAGATTTTAATAATAAAGAAATAAAATAAAATAATGGACTTAGTAATTAACAACAAACTCAGTCAATTTCCTATCCTTGCCCTGTGATACTTTCTAACGGTCATATCAATACTTCCTCCTTGGAAAGCCAACTTTTCCTCAAGTTGAAAGTCTAGAAATTGCTACACTAGCAGGTCATAGTCTTCCCAACTAGATTCCTCCTTAGGTTGAGCCTTCCATTGCACAAAAAGCTCCAAGTGAGGTCCCTTCCAGCGATGAGACAACACCTTTGCTGGTTCTAGAAGTAGTTCAAATTTATCAGAGATAGGTAATGTAGGAGGGGAAATTGGAACTTTGACTCCATGTGTCGGATGAAGCAAGGAAACATGAAAGACTGGATGAATCTTAGCTGTAGATGGCAATTCAAGCTCATATGTAACTGTCCCAATCTTTTTAAGGACTTTATAAGGGCCAAAGAAGCATGGAGATAGTTTAGAAAACTTTCTACGTGACAATGATTGCTGCCTAAAAGGTTGTATGCGCACAAATACAAAATCTCCTACTTCAAATGACAGCTCTCGGCGATGTTGGTCTGTGTAGGACTTCATCATATCTTGGGCTTTTGTAGATTTTCCTTAAGTAAGCGTATCATATTATCTCTTGTTTCCATCAGTTCGGTAAACCACTTTGAAGGGAGTGGTGTTGGTTGATGTATGGTACCCTATATTAAAAGAGTATTCCGCCCAGAGCAAAAACTTACTCCAATTTCGAGGTTGCTCATGCGCAAAGTATCTTAAGTAAACTTCAAGACAACGGTTGACTACCTCAGTTTGACCATCCGTTTGGGGATGATAAAAGGTACTCATCCTCAAGCGGGTTTGGCTTAATTTAAGCAATTCTTGCCAAAATGCACTTAGGAAAAGTGGATCTCGGTCAGAGATGATGGATCTTGGCATCCCATGAAGGCGAACTATCTCTTCACAGAAACAAGCATCAACGACTTTAGCAGTATAAAGGTGACATAAGGGAATGAAATGACAATATTTGTTGAGTCTGTCCACCACTACTAATATAGTATTAGAATGTCTAGATTTAGGTAATCCCACAATAAAGTCAAAAGATATATCCTTCCATATTTGTGTGGGGATTGGTAAAGGTTGCAATAGGCTAGTAGGTGAGAGGGTCTCATATTTATTCTTTTGACACGTTAAACATTGTTGAATAAGGTTTTGACATCAACTTTTATCTAGGACCAGTAAACAGTAGCTGATAGTTACTTTAACATTTTCAGAAAACCACCATGCCCTCCTAAAGGGGTAAGGTGCGTTTCTTCAAGTAACTTGGCACGGAGTGGTGAACTTCGTGGAATCACAAGTCGTCCTTTCTAATAAAGCCGATGATTAACTAGGGAATAACTTGGTTTAGAGTGAGAGTCTTCCTTTAAGGCAACAATGATCGGTGCTATAAGTTGATCCTCCAATAATGCTTCTTCTAATTCAAAAAGTCCAAGGGTAAGGGCACCACCAAGTGGAGGAAATCAGTGTGTTGTGGTCTTCGAGACAAAGCATCAACCCCAACATTCTCTTTTCCAGCTTTTTAAACAATGCTAAAGTCGAACGGAAGGAGTTTGAGGATGAGGTGTTGCTGATTGTTGGTGAGTGCCTTTTAATCCAACAAGTTCTTGAGGCTATTATGATCGGTCTTGACTGTAAAATGACGCCCTAACAAGTAATGTCTCAACTTTTTCACTGCTAACGCCAATGCTAACAGCTCACAATCGTATGCAGATTTATACCTGTTAGAAAATGAGAATCCCTTGCTATATAGAAAGCAATGGGATGACCTTGCTGCAAAAGAATCGCACCTACACCCTCCATCAATGCATCACATTCAATAATAAATTCAGAATTGAAGTTTGGAAATTTTAATATAGGGCTGAAATTAACACCACCTTAAGCTTTTCAAAAGCTTTTTGAGCAACCGAAGACCAACTAAAAGCAATTTTCTTGGTAAGATCATTTAAGGGAAGTGCAATCTTACCATAATCTTTAACGAACTGTCCGTAATAACCTATGAGACCAAGAAAACCTCTAAGTTTTGTCACATTAGTGGGTACCGACCATTCCCTCATTGCACTGATTTTCTCATAGTCTGTCTCTACCCTTTGAGTTGAGACACGGTGACCTAAGAATGACACGTGAGTCTGCTCGAATGAACATTTTTTGAAGTTTGCATTGTATGAGTGATGTTGTAGGGTTTTAAATACAGTGCGGAGGTGAGTTTCATGTTGTTGTGGCGTGGAATTGAATACCATAATATCATCGAAGAAAACGATTACGAATTTTCTCAAAGTGAGGCCTAAGCAGGTCATTCATGGCGACTTGGAACGTTGCTGGGGCATTTGTAAGGCTAAAGGGCATCATCATATATTCATAATGCATGCTATGAGTTGATGTTAGTATCCAAGACCCAGATTTGGTGATAACCCAAGCGTAAGTCGATTTTGAAAAAATAAGAAGGACCAAATAATTCATAAAGTAGTTCATCAATATTAGGAATAAGATACTTATCAGGTATGGTGATTTTATTGATGGCCCTATAATCGACACACATATGCCATGAATCATCTTTCTTTTTCACCAACAACACGGGCTTGCAAATGGGATAGAGCTAGGTCGAATGAACCCTTTTTAAGAAGGTCTTCTACTTGTCGCTCAATCTCATTTTTCTGGAAATACAGATATCGGTATGGTCTCAAATTTGGTGGTGGGGCACCTGGTAGGAGTGAAATGGCATGATAGTGCTCTCGAAAGGGTGGTAACTCTATTGGTTCATCAAAGACAACATCAAATTCCAACAATAATTCTTCTAATTTTAAAGACCCACTACTGGTATATCCAAACTTTAACTCGTGAGATAACATAGAATGTAGACAAGTTTTGTGGCGCTCGGATTTGGGTATTCCTTGCAACTTATACTGTTTCTCATCAACCTAGAAAATCAAGAACATTTCATTCCAATTGACTTGAATAGTATTAAGCGATGCCAACCACTTAATTCCTAAAACCAAATCAGACCCAACCAAGGAAAAGGGGTAAAAGTCTTGTGTGATACTCAAACCTGGAAGTTGTACCTCTTCGTCATTACAAATGTGGCTGCAGTGAACAACACTGCCATTTCCAATTTGAACGTCGAAGGTGGAGACAACAGAGGTAGGCAGAGTCAATTGATGCACCAAAGATTCAGATATGAACTTATGCGTTGAGCCACTGTCTACCAAAAATAGAACATCTCGAGACAAAATAGAACCACTGAGTTTCATAGTGGTTGACGTTGGTTTCCCTAAAATGACATTAAAAGAGATTTTGGCTTCCTCCAGTAGTTCTAGTCCAAGTTCATCAACTGCTTCTGGTGTTTTCGGCATCGGGTTCCCTGCCTCATCAATCTCCATAAGGGAAAATTTCCTTACACAGCGGTGACCAAGCCAAAATTGCTTCCCACAACGGAAGCACAGGCCTTTTTCCAGTCGGTGTTGCCTTACTGACACCATGGTTGTAGCAAAATACGTGACCGAAAAAGGCAATATCGAGCTGTAGGAGTGTGCAGTTGAAGGCAGTGTGCGTATTGATCTAGATGAAGTCACTGTGTTTCCTTTTGGGTCACGATTTGAATAGGCTTGATGGTAGAGGGGGTTGTTGCAAATTGGGCCATAAGAAGATCTGAGTTTTGGCTCTTTAGTGGATATCAATTTCTTTTCAAACTCAAGGGCAAGGCTGGCGGCTCTATAGAAAATTTTAGGCTTGTGGATGCGTACATTAGAACACAGCTCCTCATTAAGGCCGTTTAGGAAGACCCCGAGAAGAGAATGCTCCGACCACCCTTCTACTCAAGTTGTTTGTCTGGCGAACGCCAAACGGTATTCTTGCACGGAACTTGTTTGCTTTATGTTGTATAAATGTTCGTTTGGATTCTGGTATTCTGGAAGTCCATAGTGTTCCTGTAATGCCTTTACCAAATCACCCAATAGAACAACGTACGTTCTACATTCATCCAGGAAAACAAATCCAGAGTATCTCCTTCTAGAGGCTATGTCAACTTTATCATATTCTGGAATATCGTAATATCGAAAATACTTTTCTGGTTTGACAACCCAGCCTCTAGGATCACCACCACTGAATTTAGGAGATTCAATCTTAGCGTGAGGTGGTCTCCGACCTCGCCTAGATGATTCAGAGTCATCCTCACTATCATTAGTCCAATTGCGATGCCTTCCTCTCTCTCTGTTGCTACGAGAAGACTGAGCCTCAAGGGCAGATGCTTTCTCCTTCAAAACGTCAAGAACTTCAAGATGCGAAGCAATGGCTGCCAATGGGTCGTTTTCAAAGGAATTATCCTCTGGTTCTTGGTTAGCATGGGAAGAGTGTACGGTCACATCTCGATCAGAACGAGGCTCTGGCACCAATTTGGTAAGTTCCACACTCAACTAAATAATAATAACTCTCCTAAATCCCTCTCAACGAGAATCTCACAAATAAGAGACTTAGAAGTCATGGAGAATCTCCTTTTTAACTGAAACGATAATTAATTTTTGATAATCTTTTTCAGTGCTTGATTGACACGTATATAAAGTAAATCTACAACTGAAAATCCTTACACAAGCATGCTTAATGTAATTGACATATATTGAACCTATTTCTCTGCAACTTATTGATAAAAACATATTTTAATAATAAAATAAAATAATGGACTTAGTAACTAATAACAGACTCGATCAATTTCCTATACTTGCGCCTATGATACTTTTTAACGGTCATATCAATGATCTTAGACTCAAAGGGTTTATTAAAGGTTCAAACAGACCTATCTTATAGAAAATCTTTTGATCAAAACTTTAGATCTTTTAACATTTTTATTTTGTGAAAGTGGTGGTGATGTGTTGCCATAATGATTCCTGTTTAATATATGTTTATGAAAATGTAAGTAAAAAACTAGATAAAGAAGTCCCAGAATTTAAAAATTGTAAAGGCTGACTTTATAAGTTATGTGTTTAGTAAATATATTTGAAATAAATTTAAAAGCATCAAAATAAGCAATGTAATAAAATAATGTTTAAAAATAATAAAAATAAAATAAGTATATCATTTATCAATATTTTGTATATTATGTATTGAAT
>Ga0123340_1002328_pt1 | contig 17051 bp, 15 predicted proteins | sample SirMexnodulemix_FD_89961 | JGI IMG/M metagenome (GOLD analysis project Ga0123340, IMG submission 89961) | Root nodule microbial communities of legume samples collected from Mexico - Siratro Mexico nodule mix | ecosystem: Host-associated > Plants > Roots > Nodule | place: Mexico: Nepantla... | reverse complement strand
TATATATATATAATTAAAAAAAACTGAAGATAATTTAAAAAAATTACCTTTTAATTAAAAAAAAATTACCTTTTAATTCAAAAAAAAAAACTGAAGATAATTCATACACATAAAAGACATATACACGCACGCACACGACACACTTAAATTCGAATGGTCATGTATAAAATTTAAAATTTAAATTTAATCATAAGAATTAAAATATAAATTTTTCGACTCTTAAATTTAAATTAATAAAAAAAATAAATTAAATAAATAATATGGTTATTTAAAAGTAAAAACATCACAATATCAATTAATTAACTTTAAATACAAAAAATAAATATTGATTTGCACCGATTTATTATGCCTGGATTTATAATAAAAAAATACAAATAAAATGTGAGACATGCATTAACAGAGGATTGATAAATCTTGAATAACATTCAACATGTGTGTTTATGGTGAATGTGAAGTCTAACTCAAACACTATGTATGTTACGTAATTAAAATTAATACATTATTATTGATAATTATGTTTAATTTCGGTCTCATTAACAATTTATGATTATTTATCCATTTGTCCAAGACACAAACTTAAAAACACAAGAAACATTAGTGAACTGAATAAAAAAATACAGAAATTTAACATGCAAAACTGTAATAAATTCAGGTACACCAGACAGAAATTGAATCACACTTTGCAGGAACATTTTTCTGGTATGAGAAAGGTTCTATCTAACTGGGGGACCAAGTTCAGTTGTGAAGTTCAGAGTGGCCAACTCAATGGAGTCACTATTTTCAATCTGATAACCAATATATTTTCGAGCCAATTCTGTAGTCAAACACTCCTTTAGCTCGTTCACCACATCACTCATACTTGGCCTTTTGGCAGGACTAGTAGACAAAGAAGTTAATCCTAGTTCAACAACTCTCCACACTGAGCTAGTGTCAAAATCTTCCTCTAACCTTGAGTCAGCAATGCTCTTTATATCCCCACTAGAAATAATGGAGCTAACCCTCTGACTTATGTGAGTCTTCTCAGGAGTTTTTGATATAACTGGCTGACCTGTAACCATCTCCAAAAGAACAACTCCAAAGCTGTAAACATCACTTTTTTCTGTCAACCTGCTTGATAATTGGTACCTGTGATGTGAGACACAATTTATATTAGTCCTTGTCTTGTTATGTCAAGAACAACACTGCAAAGCCTAAGAAACTGAATCTAGAATTTGTATGAATGATATGAATCTTAGATTGTGTAGAATATTTTTCCAACAAAAAGCATACATGACCATGAATTATAATTTAAGCACTTACTTTGGATCCAGATAACCGGGAGTTCCAGCAACAATAGTGGACAAATGTGTGCCTCCATCTGTGGGAAAACTCTTGGATAGGCCAAAATCAGCCAATTTTGCCTGGAAGTTTTCATTTAACAAAATATTTGCACTCTTCACATCTCTATGGATTATGGGTGGCTTACAACCATTATGCAGATATTCAAGTCCTAGCATCAAATCAAATTCTTAGCATGAATATATTGAAGAATCAAAGGATTGAAGGAGAAGTTTACATGCATAGTTTCCTTGCTAACCTTGGGCAGCATCCAATGCTATTTGGAGTCTATCTTCCCACGTTAATAACTTTGCACTGCCATTTTTTCCTGTACAATGAAATCAATAGTTAGTACTTAAATTTTGAAAGCTTTTGGGCTAAATTGATTGAATGAAAAGGAATAAGATTTAGAACTTGAATACCAGAAAGAATTTCATTCAGGTTTCCATTTGTCATATATTCATAGATGAGCCCTATATTGTTTTCTTCATTGCAATATCCAACGAGAGTGGTCAGATTTCTATGATGAACTCTCATCAGAAGTTTAACCTGAAATTAAAGGCCACTTTTTTGTCATGACAACTACAGATCTGGTTGAGTTCACCCAAAAACTATTGTGCAAGTAATGACCACTTGCCTCTGCTTGAAATTGTTCATATCCTCGTAGTGATGATGCGGAGAGCATCTTAACAGCTACTTCAGTGTCATCAATAAATCCATGATAAACTATCCCAGATCCACCTCTACCGAGTATTCTGGTGAAGTCATTGGTGATCTTAACAATATCATTGAATGTATATTGCCGTTGCTTGGATTCAAATTGTGATCCATTTGGAGTATTGGTTTCAACATATATGTTCCCTGATGCTAATTTCATGGATAAAAATTTAGTCGTTTACTGAGTATAATGAAATCAGAACATGGGAAATTAACCAAAAAAGGTAATTAATAACAGCTTTACCCTGTGGGTTTCTCTTCTTAATGCCACAGATTATAGCTGCTGCTACAATTATTAGGAGCACCAAAATCCCGGCAGCAGATGCTACTACAGGAATAACTATATTGCTTTTGCTCTTCTTTTGATGATCATCATCTGGCTGCTGGATGCATGGATCAGATTCACATAGATCTGGATTCTGCCCCAGGCTAGCATCATTCGTACAAGAGTAAATTTAGAACAATAGTTGCACTTACTATTACACATTTCTTCCCGCTATGAACAACTTTTGTTGATACTTATTTCAAGTTTCTAAGAAAATTATTTTCCCAAAAAAGAAAAATTAACACAATATCAACACTTATCTGTTTTAGATTTTGGTGGTTATGTCTTAGTAGATTAAGAGACCACTTTGTTTATAGACTATTATTGTATTGTGTTTTAAGCAGCATGAGCATACCACGACCATCAAGTATTAGAGATTCTATATCGATTAGAAATAACGTCAAACCATAATATATAGCATAATATATAGGTGGATACAAACTTTACCTTATAAGTCAGTTTCATAAGATTGAGTTAACTTTAAAATTTATTAAATGATCTGTATGAGTCCGTCCAGAATTCTTTAAATTAAATCTTCCAGTTGCCGTTTTCAAATTCTCGAGTCTAATAATCTAATGATGGTGCATTTAAGAAATTAAGTTACAATAATCTTGTGGTTCAAGGTTTTAAACATGACATTTGAGACTTACCTCAATGATAGTGAACCTTCCTTTGATCTATCAATAAGTCTTCTGGGAACTGAACCAGTAAGGTTGTTATTACCCAATTTTCTGCAAAAACAGGACGTATATGAAACCCCTTTCACTTTCATAACTCAAGAAAATTAATTCATGCAGGATATGGATTGAACTTACAAGACTTCAAGTGATTGCAGTTGTGTCAGAAAATCAGGTACTGGCCCGCTTAAACTATTGTTTGATAAATCCCTGAAAAGAGCAAATGCAGCATTGCAATTCTAAATCTCAAAGAAGAGGAAAAAATAAAAATTAAATGGATTCGGTTATCATTTGTTAACCAAATGAGATGAGGTACTCACAAGTAGCGTAACATAGTGAGCTCAGAGATGGAAGATGATATCAGCCCGGTCAGTCCACTTGAAGACAAATTCCTGGTTGCATTTCCAAATATATTTCTGTTAGTTAATGGTTTGAGTTTATGAATCTATGCATAATTTATTTCATGATTTGTAAACTTACAAGGATGTGATTCTTGGAATGTTATCAACACCAAAGCTACAATTTAGACCTTCCCAAATGTATGCTACTGGGCCACATGGATCTCCTTGCCAATTTCTATCCACCCCATAAGTGCTTTTGATGTTCTTGATAGCATCAACTTGAATTTGATATTTCAAAAATGATTTCAAGCCAATTTATGCATGTAGTTTAAGTAGTTTAAATTCAAATAACACTAAAAAACATGTGTTCAAATGTATAACATACCATCATCTTGTTCAGTTTCTGATCGTGGAAAATATATTACTTTATAAATCTCCAAGGCATTCATGATAGGTGGAAGGGTAGAAGTCTCGGTCTTAACAAGAGAAAATTGATACGTTGTGGCTCCAGTCATTGCTTCTTTACTAAAAATGGTAGTCGTAGTCTGATATCCAGGAGCCAGAGGTCCATAGAATAACTTGTTATTCATGAAGATATTGAATGTTCTAGTTTCATTTGTTGCCAACTTTTCAACATCATTAAAGTGCATGTATATGTAGAATCCCTCATTCACATTATTTGAATCCCAGTAGAAATCCAAAGGAGCACTAGGGTTTATTGGTGTAGCAGCAGTGCTCATGACAACTTTTGGTGGCTTGTATTTATTCTGCAATAGATCACCACCAGGATCAAGTGTGCTGCTTAATTGTGTCCACTTGTTAAATCTATTAGGCATCCAGATGCGATCATAAACATCATCTTTGTACCTGCATACCACATTATTTTTTAACCAGTGTTTGATATATTTATAATAAATGAACAACAACAATAAAGTGTTATTTCACTCTGGTCACAAAAATGTATCATCGGGATCAACTCTGATATCACTTAATGGAAAGGTCGAGGAGGGAAACACGGGAGAGATTAAACAAGAATAAGAAAAGAGTCTGACCAACACAAGGAAATGACATCACCTTTAACTCAAAACTTTAAGATATTGAATTTGTGAGTCTTCTTTTTTGTATGTTGCTCAACTTTCTCATTTCTACTCAATGTGGGACTAGGCTCACACTTGGATATGTAACCCTCTATAGATTACACTATACTACTGGGTTGGTTAGAGACCAATTCTTGAAATATATTATTCACCATAAAATCTCTCTTCAAAATTCCTCTAGTGTTTCTTTTTGTCTCTCTTCTCTCCTTTTCACAATACTAAAAATCGTAAAATCAACTATATCCATTTCACTGGTGCATCCATTGGCATTTTTTTATGAATTTGTAATGAATGAAATTGGCACATATTGTAAATAAGCTTAACTCAATACAATGGACACACCTGTACGCTAAGTTGGTGGTGGAACCTAAGTCATGTCGGCTGATGCGTGCCAATGATTCACCTAAGGCAGTGGAATAGGAAGAGCTGTTCAAAGTCCTCAATTCTATAGCTGAAATGAATGGAATACCATTTCCTGTGTTAACCAGACATGGATGTATGTGATCCAATGATGGAGTGTAAATGATCTCCTTGATTGTGCTGAGTGATGCATTGTCGAACCTAACTGTGTCCCATAAATTAGCTCCAAGATGAAGATCAAATTGTGGAGGCTTATTGAGACCATCATAGTTTCCATAAAAGAAAGTAGCTAGGATTAAATACTTATTACCACTAGTCACGTTTATGCTGTAACAGTTTCTCACTCCATTGGGAAAGCTCCTCACATATGCTAGCTGCTGTTGGTGAGTACTCTTCTCTGCAGGTGTTATACTCATGCTTTCACCACTATCTATAAATTTGTCATCTGAAATGTAAAATATCCCTGTGGTCCTCTCAGTATAGCTTGAAGCCTCAGGTGGTAGACCACAGTCTATGCTAATGAACCCTGAGAGAAAGAAACAAAAAAAAAAGGTTTAAATTCTATCATTTCTTGAACAAATGACAATGCAATGTTACTTTAAGCTAGTCTTCAAATTTTGAAAACCAAACCTGATTGATCCTGTGCTTGAGTCAGAACCACAGCAGTAAGGACTCCAAACAAAATAAGAGGAAATTGTAACACCATTGTTTGATGAATCATGTTTTGGTTAGGAAGAGAAAGATGAGTGCCATAATGTCATATATACACTGCTAAAGTCACATGTCACAGTAATTCACACGGCATTGTAGTCAATTCTTTTGTGGGAGTAATTGTTGGTTAAGAAATTTTTGTCTTACACAACCTTTCTTATGAGGCACTTCCTTGATATAAGCATTATTGTTAATATGAGACTCGTTGTTAATATTAGAATACCTTGAAAGCTTTATGAAACACTCGTTTCTTTTGTTTTTGTTGGAGGAAATAGACAATGGACAAATGGAAACTAAGGTTGTAGATTGATTTTTATTAATGATTAGAATTGAAGATTTCGAAATAAGAACTAGAAAAAAGTTATATAAGCTTCACCAACCCAACACTTTCTATCATTATTTCATACCAAGACCAATTCAAAGAACCAGCTTGGCTAAGGTAGCATTGTCACTATATCATTTTCTAAGAGGAAAAATACTAGGAAAAAGAGAAAGTAACGTTGTATATTTGAATTCAATATAAGACTGAAATTACACTGCTAAACCACAAAGGTGAATATCTTTTTTCAATTAATATTTTTATAAAGAAATAGTATTAAAGAGACCATAATATTTTCCAAGTCAACTTGTGTAACATGTTCATATAAAACGCTTGTCCCAAAGACCAATTCAAAGAACTTGTAATTCAAAATTTATTTAGATGGATGGATGCATGCATGTTAGTGAACCAAGTTCCTTCTTTCTCCTGTGGTTGCAAAGGAAGTAATGCACAAAATGAACCACAACTAGGATGTCAACTTTGTCTTTTCTTTCAAACCAAGAAGATCACTGTATGTGTTTTTGTTGTCGCTTGAAAAATTGAGAGAAAAAGCCAAGAGTTAGAGACTTAAATATTCTTCTTTTACACAGTATTTTGGCTTCCATGTACCATTTTTCAGACAAAACTACACACAGCTGAAGAAATACACGTTTCTAGGTATTACTATGCATTCTTCAAACCTTCTAGACAACCCCTTGAAGAAAGTATTCAACAGTTTGATTGAGTTTAATTTATAATTAATGTGCTTATTGTGTCTCATTTTTTTTCTTTTGAGTTTATATTTTGCTTTATCATTTTAATATATTTTGAGAAGTAAAAGTACAAATTGATTTTTTTTTTAGGAAAGATATGTGAACCTAAATGTTATTAAATTATGTGTTATAAATTATTTATAAGACTTTTTTTCCTGCCGAAGTAATCTTGTAAAGATAAACCTATCCTATTTATAAGAGGCGGACAGTATTAGATAATCACTTTGATAGAGGCGGACAGTATTGTAGTTTTATTGAATAAAAAAAAACACATACAATATCTATAAAATTTAAATTTTCTTTATTGTATATGTTTCTCTAATATTTCCATAGGTTTAAAGAATACTAAATTTCGAGTTTTCATTTGATATAGCAATACTTCCAAAGTTTATAGAAATTTTCAATCACAGAATGGAAAAAAAAATATAATTAAGTTTTCTTATAAATTCACATGAGAAATAAAATATAATTCAGCATTAAAATATACTTTTACTTTTTATATATTTTTATATACAAATCACGCTGATGAAAAGGCAGTTCTGAAGAGAAAAGAGATTACTCTCTGTAAACTTAAAATATCAAATTATCTTTACTTTTATTTATTTTTAATTAAAGATATTTATGTTATTATATATATTCGTTCTTTCTACTTTCCACGTGATAACAAAAACCACATGTAATTTTTTTCTCATCAATATAGATATATATATTTTTAAATGATTATTAATTTACTAATTTAAATATAGATATATATTTAGTGAATTGTTAGATAGCCGAAGAAGGTTAAATTATTATTATTTTAGAAATTTGAAAAAAAAAGTAAGAAAAATTGGGACCTCACGTTTCAGGATATTTTGTCACCCGTGGACAAAGCAACCCCTCCAATTTGTTGTGGTCGTTTCACATATCGAAAGGGCAATTTTGGCATGATGTCGCATTCATAACACTCCGAAGATTTTAACCATTTTATGTTTCATTAACAATTAACTATATTAACTGAACTCCTTCACCTTGCTCAACTTCCTGTTTCTGGTGTTGGATTTTTACTTTGTTGCTCAGTTCTTATGGTTTTCTTGTGAAATCTTCAAACTTCTTGCATGGCCAGTATTCTAGGTTCTTCTTCATGCATAGTCACGGCCTATGCATCAAGAAATGAGCCACAAGTTGTCTCTAAAATCACTGCAGTGAGAGGAAACTCCCATTCACCACTATGGTTTTCTTGCACTCCTCCTAGAAAACCCGCTAGAAACCATTTTCAGCTCAAATCCTCAAATGGGCTTCCGCTGAATGCTGTTTCTTCTAATGATGGTTTGTTCTTAACATCAGTTTTACATGATCTGTTCTTTTGTTATCATTATGTTGTATAGATTATGAAGTTAAACTTCAACTGGACATGCCTTTTGTTTGATCTAGCAATTGCTTTAACTGTTCATATACTGTTACTCCTTGTTTGCTTCAACATGGCTTGTTTGCTTTAACTGTTCATATACTGTTACTCCTTGTGCATTTGCTTTTAACTAGAGTTGTTTAGCTTAGCTAAAGTCATATACCATATATTCACAAATTAATTAGGTTTAGCTGGAACTTCATTGGCTAAAGAAGATAGCAAGCCCCAACCACTTCCTCGACTATTTCCATTGTCAGACTCAGAATGTAAAGGATCCAATCTTAGTATAACTGTTGTTGGAGCTTCTGGAGACCTTGCCAGAAAGAAGATTTTTCCAGCACTCTTTGCTCTCTTTTATGAAGATTGGCTACCTGAGGTCCGACTGGTTATAGTGTTTAGTTTCATTTAGCAGTGATGCACAAACTTTTGGGAAGTGAGATATCTAAGATGATTTGAATATTCTGGAACATTATGTTTGAGTCTGCCTGGTTGCAATCTTTATGCAGAATTTTCTTGTTTTTGGATTTGCTCGGACTAAAATGACCAATGAAGAATTAAGGAACATGATTAGCAAAACTTTAACATGCAGAATTGACAAAAGGTAAATTTCATTACAGCAATCCTTTTTGGTACAAACTTGTAACATATCATGGTTGAAGACAAACAAGTGTAATGTTTGAAATGTAAATGGAATAACAGGTAATTGATATAAAATTAACTTTCTTTCACTTTTATCTTTCGTAAGTCTATATCACCAAAACACATTTATGCAATTTAACTTTTATGTTATTGGGCTAACATGATGTAAAACCTTAGCTTATACTTTTCCCATACTTCCCTTCATTTTATGTACATTGACACTAGTCTGAACTTGCAGAGAAAATTGTGAAGATAAAATGGATCAGTTCTTAAAAAGATGCTTTTACCATTCTGGTCAATATAGTTCTGAGGAGCACTTTTCAGAACTGGATATCAAGCTCAAAGAGAAAGAGGTAATATAATACTATCTTCAGTATTGCGCTGCTGCATTGAGTCTCGAATATCCGTAAGTCAGAAAATAAAATAAAAATAACACAAAATTGGAGAACATTTCCCATAACTAAAATTCTATTGTGTCATACAAACAAGATCAAATTCTCCGTGGTAGCTGACTGCGAAACAGCCGATCTTGAAATTAACTGAGATATTTGACAATGATCTTTTCTAGGGTGGAAAATTATCGAACAGATTGTTTTATTTGTCAATACCTCCAAACATATTTGTGGATGTGGTGAGATGCGCTAGCCAAAAGGCTTCTTCCAAAGATGGATGGACAAGGGTTATTGTTGAAAAGCCATTTGGTCGTGACTCAGAGTCATCTAGTGAGCTAACAAAATGTTTGAAGCAGTACCTCACTGAAGACCAAATATTCAGGTGCGTTTGGTTCATTTTTTTCAACAAGCTAAAGTGAAAAGCTTGAACTCATTGGAAATTCTTTAGGATTGACCATTACTTGGGTAAGGAGCTTGTGGAGAATCTATCAGTGCTTCGCTTTTCAAATCTTGTTTTTGAGCCTCTATGGTCCCGGAATTACATTCGCAATGTGCAGATAATATTTTCTGAGGATTTTGGAACTGAAGGAAGAGGAGGGTGAGTACTGAGTAATCTTGCCATATACTTATCTTGATTGTATTGCAGAGAATAATAATTCACACGACTAATTGAACTGGCTTTGTGCTTTTCTTTAGTTATTTTGATCACTACGGAATCATTCGTGATATAATGCAAAATCATCTTCTGCAAATACTAGCTTTGTTTGCAATGGAAACACCAGTCAGCTTAGCTGCTGAGGACATCAGAAATGAAAAGGTACATACATCTCTTTTGTCTAGCGGAGAGTACCTAAATAACATTATTTTATTAATGTTTCAATTCGGTCCTCCTACATATCCTATAATCTTATGGAAAAAATTTCAACCAATATAATGATGTTCAGTGATTACTGAGAATGGTTTCAACTCAGGTGAAGGTTCTGAGATCAATGAGACCACTGCAGCTTGAAAATGTTGTTGTTGGTCAATATAAGGGCCACAGCAAGGGTGGACAATCGTATCCCGCTTATACAGATGATCCAACTGTTCCTAAGGGTAGTCTTACTCCAACATTTGCAGCAGCAGCTCTTTTTATAGACAATGCAAGATGGGATGGGGTTCCTTTTCTCATGAAAGCTGGCAAGGCTCTCCATACCAAACGGTACGCAAGTTTCTTCTATCTTCAGGAAAATTATGTCATTCAATTTGCTATGCGCTGTTTGGAACTATTACAAGAAACATTCAAAAATGTATCCAGTGCAGAAATCAGAGTACAATTCAGACACGTCCCAGGTAACTTATACAAGAGGAATTTTGGAACTGATCTAGACAAGGCCACAAATGAGCTCGTGCTTCGTGTACAACCTGATGAAGCTATATATTTGAAAATCAACAATAAAGTGCCAGGTCTGGGAATGAGATTAGACAGAAGTGACCTGAATTTGCTTTTCCGAGCAAGGTATGAGATCTTCTAGACATGTTCTGCGTAGAGTTGACTGAATTAAATTCAGTTGTAAAAGTTGTTGATTAAAATTTACTGATAATACAATTTATATATTTAAATTGAAAATTGAAAGTTTAAATGTTGACATAGCTAGTTCTGTGGACGCAGAAGATTGTTTTTTTTTTTTCCAATGATAGTTTCTCATAAAATACTAGATGCCTATGAATGAAGTTATATTTCCCTGCAATATTTGAGTGAGGGTTTTCCACAGAACTTACTGTTTCAACACTTGTTACTAATGTCTCTGCATTTCCTTCTTCATAATTATCCTTGGATATAACTGTTGCTTGTGAAACATAGGTTACCAATCTTTAAAAATTCCATATGCTAAGAATGGTCATTATATTGGAGGAAATACAAACATGTGTTTGATGAGGGCATTAATACAAAACTTTGAATTTCTGCTAAGGTATCCAACTGAAATACCAGATGCATATGAGAGATTACTCCTAGATGCCATTGAAGGCGAGCGAAGGCTGTTCATTAGAAGCGATGAGCTTGATGCAGCTTGGGCACTGTTCACTCCTTTGCTAAAAGAAATTGAAAACAAGAAGATTGCTCCAGAGCTCTACCCCTATGGTAGCAGAGGACCAGTTGGAGCACATTACCTTGCTGCAAGGCACAATGTTAGATGGGGAGATCTTGGTAATGAAGACTGATAAATGGCAGAGCTCTCCCATGATCAAGAACATTCATTGTCAATTCCTTTTCCATCACATTATAGGACAGCTACACGCTTGTCTCACCATCGGTGAGGAGAAGGAAGTTTCATATAGAATGATAGAATGCATACCTTTTTATGTATTATAATATGTGCTTTCCTATTAAATGGCAATTTGATTTAGAATAATAACTACTGCACATTATGATAGATACTGGATCAGAATTCAGAAAAGGAAGAAAGACAAATTTTCTTATATATTGATTGAGTGTATCTCTACAAAAAAATTCCCAGGAAATGAGAGATATCATAGAATTGTAACGAATAACAACTCAAGCATCCCCAATAAAGCAAATTCAGCTCGATCTCAAATATGTAACAACCAGACAAGAACCACCAACAAGGGTTGGATCTAACAGAAGGGACTTTTCTCCCACGATGTAACAAACTAATATTCGAATCTCCGTTAGAAGAAACAAACCATTGTCCACATCTAGTATCTGAAGTGTCTCGAACAAAATCACCTTGATGGGGAATACCAGAGTTCAACTACTTGTCTCAGTTTCAGGATGGGTGATGAATAATTTTTCTTTGTCAAACCCCTCTGGCAATAGCCGCCTCGCTTCCATCTCGCTACACAGCGACAATGCCAACTGGTTTTTCCCACACCTGTGAAGTCCATGACAGAGCTCAGATAACGTGCTGGAATCAGGACTCATCAATCTGCCCAGCATGTCCCTCAAAACCTGCACAGCCCCATTAAAGTCCTCATTCTTGCAAAAAGCAGATATCAGCATCTGAAAAGTGTGCTCATTTGGATTACAACCACTCCTCACCATGCTCCTATAAATAAGAAAGGCACGCTCAGAATTGTTCCTCACACACTGCCCAGTAATAAGAGCAGAAAAAGTACTCGCATTGGGAACCAAGTTCTCTTTATCAAGCTCCTTTACAAACCCTGCAGCCTTCTTTGTCTTCCCTTCCTTACACAGCCCCAAAATCAACGCATTATAAGTTAAAATATCAGCCTTAACCCCATTCCTCACCATCTCCTCATAAACCCTCCCACCCATTTCACTGTCTCCAACCAAACCGTACCCATGCAACAAAGTATTGTAAGTCACAACATTGGGAGCCACATTGGCAACCTTCATCTCATGGAAAACCCTATTCGCCTCATGCAACTTCCTCTCCTTACAAAACCCGTTAATTAGAGTGTTGAAAGTAACCACATTAGCCTGCACTCCATTACCCCCCATCAAAGAGTTAACCTTTAACGCCAAGCCAAACAGCCCCTTGTTACAATACCCCGAAATCAAAGTATTGAAAGTCACAACATTAGGACTCAAGCCCATGTCCCCCATCTTCTGGAAAATCTCAAAGCCCTTCTGCACTTCCCCCAGCATGCAATGAGCGCGAACAACCATGTTGAGAGTGTAGACATTAGGCGAAACGTAAGAGCGACGCATCTCCCGGTAAAATGACAGAGCAATATCTGCTCGCCGGAGGCGAAGCAGAGAGCTTAAAAACGCGTTGCAGGATTCAACAGTGAGGGAGAAGCCGTGCTGCTTCATCAGGGTGTAAGTGAGGGTGGCGCTGCGAAATTTACTGGTGTGGGCGAGGGTTTTGAAGAGGGCGTCGAAGACGAGAGGGGAAGCATTGCAGAGAGTGTAGGAGTGTAAGAGGGAGTGGAAGAGGGTGTCGGGAGGGTGTAAAGAGAGGATTTTTGTGAGGAGGGTTTGGATGGTTTTGAATTGGCGGTGTTTGGCGAGGGTGTGGAGGAGGAAGGAGAGGGTTTCGAGGGTGTGGGTGGAAGGGTGGTGTTGGAGGAGCCATTGGGAAAGTTTGAGGGTCAAAACGTGGTCGTTTTGGAGGTTTAGGAGGAGGTGTTTCAGACGGAACGGCGTGAGAACGGAGCACAAAGGGTGTAGCTTTTCCCAATCGGAGTTGATAACGTGACTGTTAGCAACGGTGATGAAGTCCAGATCCTGACCTCGAGGTTCGGGAAGGGTTCGGTGAGGTATGGGAAGGAATGGTCTCCTGGTTCGGCTTCGGTGGGTTGGTTCGATTATCAGAGTGCAAAATCGACGACGTTCAATGTTTCGCATTCTTCACTCACTGATCTTACCTTCACTATTGTTAAATAAATGCATATTTACAATAATAATAATAATAATAATAATAATAATAATAATAAATAGGATATATATATATTTATACTGTATTTATAAAATAAAAAACAGAAATAAATCAAACTCCGCTAACTTACCACAGTCTCTACGAAAGCTGTTCTCCGCCGGCAACTGAGTGAAACAGAAAACGTAAGAAATTGGAAGCGGAGGATGGCGACGGCGCCGGGAAACCAAATGCTGGAGGGAGGAGCGCCGCCGCCTCCGGGGACTGACATGACCGGAATATGCTTCCGGGATCAGCTCTGGCTCAACAGCTTCCCTCTCGATCGCAACCTTGTCTTCGATTACTTCGCGCTCTCCCCTTTCTACGATTGGACTTGCAACAACGAGCAGCTCCGTATGCGCTCCGTTCACCCCCTCGATATCTCTCAACTCTCGTATGTAAAACCTAATTCCCTTCTCGTTTCTTCTTTTCGTTACTTTTTTAGGTTTCTTGGATTGTGATAATCGAATGATAGTGGTTCTGGTCTTCAGGAAAATGACGGGGACGGAGTATATGCTCAGCGAAGTTATGGAGCCGCACCTGTTTGTTATTCGCAAGCAGAAGAGAGATAGTCCCGACAAAGTTACGCCTATGCTCGCCTACTACGTTCTCGATGGTTCCATTTACCAGGCTCCGCAACTCTGCAATGTTTTTGCTGCCAGAATTGTGAGTTCTTGCTCTGTGTGTGTTATGTTTTTTTATTGCTTTTAGGTTAGGGAGGATTCTTTGCTGTGAATAACTTGCTTGCATGAGGATGAAAATAAATGGATGCTTGTGATCGTGTTTGATGTTGAACGGAGGAGGAGCATGTTGATGGGGATTAACTTGCCCAGAGCAGTAAATTCGTGTTTTTTTGATAATCAAAGGAGTACTCTGGACAAGAGGAGTAGTCTTGGTTGGCCATCCTATATCATTTTGAAAATTAGAGAAAAGTCTTTTCAGTCCTGAAACATAACATTTTGTTTTCTGTTCCGAGCTGTATTATTTTTATCTGTTTTTTAGTATTCAGGTTCAGTGTTTTGAACAGGTTTTATACTTAAAGGCCTTATTCTACAATTTTAGTGCAGTTTACTAGTTTTTCTATTACTTAATTTTTTTTATTATGGGATAGATTTGGTGTCTAATATTGGTGTTGTCATTGATCTTGCAGGGAAGGGCCCTTTATTACATACAAAAGGCATTTACTACAGCTGCCTCGAAGTTGGAAAAGATTGGATATGGTAAGTGCAGACTATGTTTTTTCTTTTTTTTCTTTGTCGGAGATTGTTACTCACAGTAATGTTGCAAAAGCTGGATAGTGTTTATGTCTTGAAAGGAATTATTTTTTCATTTGAAAAATCAATATGGTTTCAATTGTATAGGAATTGGATAGGAATTGGATAGTTAATGCCAACTTTTGTGCTCAGTATGGTTGGAATAAGTGAGACATCATATCAACAAGTGACTGCATTTGCTCGTTCTACAATGCCATCAAGTATGCTATCACTGATTACCCTACGAGTCTGGTCCAAATAAGAATTTATGGTTCATGTATCAATTGCAGGGACCCGAAGAATAGAATTCTTGAATGCTTTTGAAGTTTGGTAAAAATACCATAGTGCTACACTTGTATTCCTAGAATGAATAAGCAATAATTCTGTGGTATTAGTATGTTATGCCATTGTGATTATTTAATAAATTAAATGATAGAGTGAGATAACTATACTGCTGAACTTTGAATGGCCACTCTTGCAATTAGAGATTAATCCTCTCTGATACATGAAATTTTTTACTTTCAAATACAATGACCTAACTGGAGTTCTGTCATTCATTGGAATAAATAATTTATAGGTCAAATTGATCTTTATTAGTTATACCATCAAGGACCAAGTCTTTGGCATTAATCTTGAAGCATCACTTTCTTGTATTTGTAATTGGAGGACTAAGTAACTATTTTTGGTTTTAGAAGACCGGGATGCTTTTAAGCCTTCCTTGCTGGTTTAGATATAGTTTCTGGTTTAGTCTTAGTCCTATTCCAAAAGGCAAACTCTCCTGCTTTTAAGCCTTCCTTGCTGGTTTAGATATAGTTTCTGGTTTAGTCTTAGTCCTATTCCAAAAGGCAAACTCTCCGTCTTTTCTTTCATTTTACACCACAATTTTCCTGCTCCCAGGATTCTCTTTTGTACTCTCTTTTTGCTTGTTATCAGCATTTTAGAACTTTATAAAATATTAACATAGCTTATGGAGGTGACCGACCTTGTAGGCTTGCCAGATCTTTTGGCATTGTCTTAGTCTCCATTTCATCACTAAAGTGGTCTAATTCAGAAAGCAGCCAAACCTACATGTTCATTAAGGGTTGATTTGGGTTGACAAAAATTGGCTGATGATTCCACGAGAATAGGTTCTTTGGGTGGCTTGACTTGGGAATTAGGGTTCTTGTAAGTATGGGGATAAAGAGCTGAAGCATGTTAACTTGAGAGAGAAACACCGAAATGCTTTAAACTTTGTTAGAACATGGTTTTATGCTGCACTGAATTACAATATGATACCAGTTCAGGTAGTAGAATTTGTTCCAAAGAAGCAATTCGGTCCAATGTTTTTTATAATAGGTTCAGTTATTTCTGGTATAATTCAGTTTGGGTTTGCAGTTTGGTTCAGTTATTTTGTTTTTTTTACCACCCGTAGTATCATCTAAGCAACGAGTAATATCATAAGTCGTTGTTGCAACTTTAAAACATCAGCTGATTCTGCCACTGTTATTTTTGCCATCTACTTTTTCATACCCATTTTATTCCCCTGAGATCTTGTGTTCTGCCTGCTTGTAAGACATGTTTTGGGAAGTACTTAGTCATAGAACTGTTACATTTCATACTGCGCTGTACATATTAACTGAATTAGGAGTGTTCTAGCAGGGTCAGTGGATTCTGAAAATGAGACTGCATTGGAGTCAAAGACTGCTAAGGAGACAATTGATATAAAGGAAGTTAAGCGTGTAGATCATATTCTTGCATCCTTGCAACGCAAGTTACCACCAGCGCCGCCTCCACCACCCTTTCCAGAAGGGTATGTGCCGCCTCCAACAGCTGAAGCCGAGAAAGGGGCCGAAACTCAGGAAGCAGCAGAAACGCAAGCTCCTACTGCTGATCCTATAATTGATCAAGGACCAGCAAAAAGAATGAAATTTTAATATTAAAGACATACTGCCATGGCTGTTAATACTTACACACAGGTGGAGGAAAATGACATTGTTCCCAACATGCAGCCTTGCTGGAACTCTTATTCTCTGGCCTTTAAAGGCTATGCTCTTTTCCTGTCTTCCCCTTAAATCTAACCAGCAAAAAGAATGAAATTTTAATATTAAATGCTTTTTGTTTCTTAAATACGAGTATTGTTTTTTCTAATTTACATTCGTAGAATATTCAAATTATTTTTTTGTTACCTATAAAAAGTTTATATATAAATAGTCTTGATATAGTTATTCAATTTTTCTAGTCAGTTAAGGACACGAATATCAAAGCAATTTCAAATTTTTTTTATTCTTCATAATGTCTTTTTCAATGAAAGATAAAAATGTAATTTTCTTTTTTTTTTTTTTTCTTTTAAATTCTAATCTTTTTATTGGCATATTTTGATAAAATATAACTATGTTATTTTTTTTT
>Ga0123340_1002327_pt1 | contig 17052 bp, 21 predicted proteins | sample SirMexnodulemix_FD_89961 | JGI IMG/M metagenome (GOLD analysis project Ga0123340, IMG submission 89961) | Root nodule microbial communities of legume samples collected from Mexico - Siratro Mexico nodule mix | ecosystem: Host-associated > Plants > Roots > Nodule | place: Mexico: Nepantla... | reverse complement strand
CCGGATCACCGTATTCGGGCGAATTGTCCTTACCCCGCCAGCTATCACTAGATGCGCGCAAGAGGATATGTATGAGACCCTCTGACGAAGTGGACGAGGCCCTCACTTATGCGTCGCTGTCGCCCGCAGAGCCCGGTAAATATGACTTGGACGACGCCTCGATCGATGTCCGGTTGAACGGAATGCTCGGCGGAACGAAGATTACCGCGACCCAAGCCGGGCAGTTGTCATTTTCCATCGTGGTGGAAGACCAACGTGTCTCCGTGCATCTGCCGCAGGATAACGGATCGATCTGCTATGATGCGGACATCGCCGACGCGACAGATCTGAGAGTCGTCCATGACAAAGGTATTTTGGAGATTTTTGCTGACGGAGGAGCTGTCTGCGGCACGCGACGGAATTACATGAACGTCAGACCAGACCATCTTCTCATTCAATCAAGATCGCATGTGGAGGCTTTCAGGGGTTCGACCTGATGACCGACACCTAGAATATCCGTGTTGGTCAAGTAAGGGATGGCACCCATTTTCTGTCCTGCCTGAGCAGCGTATCGCCAGGACGATAAGTTTTCGCATGATTGCTGTGATGGCAACCTTGGGTGCCTTTCCGGCGGCTTTTAGCTGGTCGTATTTTGCTTTGTGGCTTATGGCATGACCACGTTTGGCCCTAAGCTGCCGTGCGTGTCGCTGCTGCGCTGTGGCACGCGGTTACATCTGGATCGCTGTAGCTTGGCGTTGACGTCGGCGATGTACGCCAGAGCAATGTCGGCTATCGTAGATGAATGGACCAGGAAACTTTCGCCTTCGACACGTTTGTTGTCGATCCCGTCGCTGGCACTGTGGCGCGCAGGCGTGAATGTGCGGGTCGGGAGGAGGGGTGTCGAGCTTCTGGTCGCTCTACTGGAAGCCGATGGAGCTGTTGTTTCGAAGGACATCTTGCTTCAACGGGTGTGGCCGCAGCTTACGGTCGGCGAGGCCAATCTTTCCGTCCAGATCGCAGCGCTTCGCAAAGCTCTAGGGCCCTCGCCATCGGGTGGGGAATGGACAGAGACTGTACCGCGTGTTGGCTATCGCTTTTCCGGTAGCCAATCTACGATTGCTGCGATTGAGAACGGCGGGCCGCGGCTGGCGGTCCTGCCGTTCGAGAACCTCTCGGCTGACGGAACAGAGCAGTATTTCATCGATGGGGTGGTGGAAGACATTGTCACTGCACTTTCGAGGTTCACCACCTTTTCCGTGCTTTCACGTAGTGCATTGTGCGCACTTCGCGAACAACGTCTCGATCCTCGATCCGCAGCGTAAGCGGTTAGCTGATGGCGTCAGGCCTGAAGTTCCAAGGCATAAGCGCCTCGAGCTCTGATACCGGCCAGCCTTGAGCGATGCGGATCAAGGTCTGGGAGAGCCAGGCGAGCGGATCGACGTTGTTCATTTTGGCCGTCTGGAGAAGCGTAGCCACCGTCGCCCACGTGCGTCCACCACCCTCGCTGCCGGCGAATAGACTGTTCTTCCTCGTAATTGTTTGGGGCCGGATCGCGCGCTCGACGATATTGGAGTCGATTTCGATCCGGCCGTCCGTCAGGAATCGCTCCAGTGCTTCGCGCCGGGTGAGCGCGTAGCGGATCGCTTCGGCGGTCTTGGACTTGCCAGAGACCTTGCCCAATTCCTTTTCCCAAAGATCGAAGAGGCTGGCGACGATGGCCATAGACTTCTTCTGACGCAGCGTGGCGCGGCTGTCGGCATCCCGACCGCGGACCTCATCCTCGATGCGCCACAACTCGGTCATCGCGATGATCGTGTCCGTTGCTGCCTTCGAGACCCCGCTGATGTGCAGGTCGTAAAACTTGCGGCGTAGGTGCGCCCAGCACCCTGCGAGCTGGATCGTTTCATTGCTGCCGGCTTTGGTACGGGTCTTGGCGAGACTGGTATAGGCCGAGTAACCGTCCACCTGCAGGATGCCGCTGAATCCGGCGAGATGACGCGTCACGCAATCAGCGCCCCTGCTGTCTTCAAACCGATAGGCCACCATCGGCGGGCTGGTTCCGCCATAGGGGCGATCATCGCGAGCGTAAGCCCAAAGCCAGGCCTTCGTCGTTTTCCCCGAACCGGGCGCAAGGGTGGGTAAGGTGGTTTCGTCGGCGAAGATCCTTTCGCCCTCCTTGACGTGCTCAAGGATGTAATCGGCGCAAATCTGCAGTTCGAAGCCCAGATGCCCCATCCACTGGGCCATCAACGATCGACTGATCTCGACACCGTCGCGCAGATAGATTGCCTCCTGCCGGTAAAGCGGAAGGCCGTCGGCGTATTTGGAGACGGCAATATAGGCGAGCAGCCGCTCTGTCGGCAGGCCGCTTTCGATGATGTGTGCCGGTGCCAAAGCCTGGACCACGCCATCGTAACCCCGGAAGGCGTATTTGGGGCGGCGCGTCACGATGACCCTGAACTTTGGCGGCACGACATCCAGTCGTTCGGAGCGATCTTCACCGATCAGGACCTTTTCCAGCCCCTCGCAGCCGGCCGGGATCTCCGGCTCGATCACCTCCTCGATGCGTTCGAGATGAGCGGCAAAACCCTTGCGCGGACGTGCTGCTCGTTTCGGTTTGTCTTTGGCCGCGCGATCAAGCTCGCTCTGGATTGCCGAAAGACCGGTCTCGACTTCCTCGAAGGCAAAGGACACCTGCGCGTCATTGACGCCAAGGCGCAGTCGCTCGGAACGGGTGCCATGTTGGGTGCGCTGCAGAACCTTCAGGATCGATGTGAGGTTGGCAATGCGCTCGTTGGCACTCTTCTCCACCGCCTCCAATCGGGCGATCTCAGCTTCAGCGGCCTTCAGTCGGGCTTCTTTCGCAGCCTGCTCGCGTGCCATCGCGAGAACCATCGCTTTCAGCGCGTCAACGTCGTCCGGCAGGTCGTGAGGGGGCAAATCCATGGCACTAAGTAGAGCACAAAAGCAGCCGTTTTCCCAACCATTACAGTGGCATGATTCATCTTGCCGCAGGCACTGTCAGCCCGTCAACAAGGGTCGCCTGACCTTGGTCGGGCGGATCTTTTTCCAATCCATTCCGGCCAGCAACGCCATCAGCTGCGAATGGTCCAGACGTATCCGTGCCGCCGATATGCCCGGCCAGCAGAAGCCTTGATCTTCCAGGGTTTTCGAATAGAGGCAGACGCCACTGCCATCCCACCACGCGATCTTAATTCTGTCTGCCCGTTTCGACCGGAAGACGTAAAGCGCGCCATTGAAGGGATCGAGACCGCCATCCCGCACCAGCGCCATCAAAGAGGCGGCCCCCTTGCGGAAGTCGACCGGCTGGCACGACACATAGACCACCACACCGGAGGCGATCATGCCTTGCGAGCCGCCCGTAGAACCCTCACCAGATGATCAGCGTCGAACGCGCCCCCAACGCGCACCACCATATCTGCAATGACAATATCTACCGAGCCACCGCTTACCGTGTCAACGCGCGCGAACTTGATCTGCTTGCCCGTTTCCTCCGTCAGCGGCGCAACAACTCCCGATGCCAGTGCCTTGCGACGCCACCCATAAAGCTGCGAGGGATCCAAGCCTTCAGACCGTGCAACCGCCGAGACATTGGCCCCAGGCTGCAGCGCCGCGGCGACGATCCGCGTCTTTTCGTCATCCGACCACTCACGCGGCTTGCGTCGTCTTCGCACGGGCTCCGCGGTCAAAATCTCAAAGGTTCGAGGGTGATTCACACTGTCGCTCATAGGATTCTCCGCATGACTCGTGCAGAAAAATCGCCGATCAGCAGTCCGAAAGATACGTGGGGTAGCCTACGCGCTTACTCCGCAGCGCGAAAGTTAGGAGTGCGTTATGTGCTCTCCGGAAGCCTGCAGCGTCGGGACGACCGCCTTAGGGTGACAGTTCAGCTGATCGAGGCGGAAACCGCCAAGCAGCGCTGGACCGAGCAATTTGATGGCGAGCTCGTGCAAGTCTTCGAGTTTCAGGACAGGATAGCTGAGTCGGTTGCGGGCGTCGTCGAACCCGGCATCCGAAGAGCCGAAATCGAACGCGTGCGTCGTAAGGCGCCTTCCGTCCTCGATGCGCACGATCTCTATCTGCAAGCACTGCCTCACTTTCGCGGAACATCGGCGGCGGCGGCAGATTGCGTCGATCGAGAACAGGTACGGGATCATCAACGAGGAGACGAGAAAACTTCGAAATCAAGACGTGGGAACAGACTAGGGTCAAAACCCAATCATCCTGTTGAAGTGGTTTCGATTTCCTGATTCACAGTGGGCGTGAAGATGGAGATGGTGAATGGCGTTGTTCTGGCTGTCGGATGAGGCGTGGGCGGCGATCGAACCGCATCTTCCAAAGAACCAACCTGGTGCGCGCGGCGGGTGGACGACCGGCGCGTGATCTCTGGAATTTTGCACGTGCTGAAAGTGGGTTGCCGTTGGTGCGATTGTCCGGCGGATTACGGCCCTCCGACACAACTATCTATAACCGGTTCAATCGCTGGTCGCGGCGGGGGTTCTGGTTGAAGCTGCTCGCCGCGCTGGTCGATCCGGCGCGGTGACGAAGACCACGGCGATCGACAGCACCTACATCAAGATCCAGCGCGCCGCGTTCGGCGCAAAAGGGGGCGCTCGGCGCAAGCAATCGGGCGTTCGCGCGGTGGCTGGACCACGAAGATCCATGCGCTCACCGACGTCATCGGCCGTCCCTACGCGCTGATGCTAACGCCGGGCAATATCAGCGACATCAAGGCTGCACCCGCCCTCCTGGAACGTGCCGGTCGTATCCGATACCTGCTTGGCGACAAAGGCTACGATGCCGACAACTTGCGCCGTGAACTACGCGAAGCAGGTGCCACGCCCGTCATTCCCGGGCGCTGCAGCCGGAAGCGAGCCATCCACCACGACAAGCAGCGATACCGCGGCGCCACCTCATCGAGAACGCCTTCTGCCGCCTCAAGGACTTCCGCCGCGTCGCCACCCGCTACGATAAGCTCGCCGACAATTTCCTCTCAGGCGTGGCGCTCGCTACCGCTATCGCCTTCTGGCTCTGAACGAGTTTAAGCTCTAGGTACCCGACTGCCACTCTGTCCTTTCGGCGACATACAGTATGTGCATTGAGCTCGGATCGGTCGGCAGCAGGTCAGGGTGAGCGAATTCGCCGCCCTCGACTTTCTTCATCCCCAACCGCTGCATGACGGCTTCGGACCGCTTGTTCGCCAATGCGGTGAATGCGTAGACGCGCGGCGCATCCAGGCTGCCGAATGCATAGTCGAGGGCGGCGCGAGCGGCTTCAGTCGCATAACCCTTGCCCCAATGGTCGCGAGCAAGCCGCCAGCCCACCTCCAGGGCCGGGCCGAAAGAGAAATCGGTCCCGAGGCGGTGCAGGCCGACCGCGCCGAGCAACGCCCCGTCGCCGATACGCTCGGCGGCCCAGAAAATCGGCTCGCCGAGTTCGGAAAGCCGCATGAGTTGTTCGACGATGTCGCTGGTCTCAGAGGCGGTCTTCATGCCGCCGAGGAACTTCATCACCTCCGGATCGGCGTGGATAACGCCCAATAGGGGCTTATCCGCCTCTCGCCAGGCCCTGAGCTTCAACCGGTCTGTCGCGATCATACTCTCCCTCCAAGCGAATCGGCTCACCCTCGCTACCACAATAGCGTTGTGGCTCTGATTGAGTCTCGACCTTAGAATATAGAACTCGAGACATGTCGGTTTGGGAGGGCCGCCACGTTATCTTCGGCTCGATGAAATCGAGTGTGTAGCGCGATGCGCTCGTCGCTGAGCAAGGGATCGTCCAGGTTTGACCGGTATAGCGGCGCGCTGCCGCCATGCGTCGGGGGGCAATGCCCTATCGCGCTTCGCTGTGGAGCTGTGCCGGACTGCTAGAAGAGGCCGCGGTGGCAATGATGTCGGTGATATGCTCGGGGGCGAATTGAAAGTTGCCGATACGCTTCTTTCTAGCGCAAGTGGGTCTATTCCCCCGGGGGACTCTAGCCACGCCCGGCCGTTCGCCGTCCACTTCATGTCGCGGCGGCCATCGGTTACGCGCAGATGCTCATCATTCAACGATATGGAGAGTCGGAACTTCAAATCTACTTAAGACGATCCTCGCCTTCAGAGCTCGTTGCCACGATATCGAATGGCCTTGACGCTTCAATTTGCTAAGGTGTCCGTTCTAATCAGCGGAATACGCGCCGTACTTTCATCAACTGAGCTGGCAGGCTCAGAGCACCGAAACAACAGCCTTTGCGAGGTCATCGAGCCGGTCTTCCCTGAGGCCCGCGACATTGAAGCGGGAATCACCGACCATGTAGATGCCGAATTCATCTCGCAGACGGTCGACCTGCGCTTCGGTCAGGCCGAGCCGCGAGAACATACCCCGGTGCTCGGCAATAAAGTCGAAGCGCGAGGAGTTGGACTGGCGACGGAGCGCCTCGGCAAAGCCCTTGCGCAGGTTGAGCATACGAAGTCGCATAGCTTCGAGTTCGGACTTCCAATCGGCGCGCAGTGCATCGTCCTCGAGGATAAGGCGGACGGCGGCGGCGGCATGGTCAGGCGGCATGGAATACAGCACGCGAGTGGTGGCGAGCGCCTGACTGCCAGCGATCTTTACACTTTCTGCGTCCTTGCCCAGCAGGATGACGGCGCCGACGCGGTCGCGGTAGACCGAAAAGTTCTTCGAGCAAGAGGTGGCGACAGCCATTTCCGGCACCTTGCTTGCGAGCAGGCGAACGGCGGCGGCGTCTTCCTCCAAACCGTCGCCGAAGCCTTGATAGGCAAGATCGATGAAGGGGAAGAGGTCGCGTTCGACGAGAAGATCCGCGACCAGACCCCACTGCTCGATCGTCAGATTGGCGCCGGTCGGGTTGTGGCAGCAACCATGCACTAGGATAATGTCGCCGGCCTTCGCCTGCTTCAATCCCTTGAGCATGGCATCGGCCTTCACCGTGCCGCTGGTGGGATCGAAATAGGGATAAGTCGCGGTATTGAAGCCCGCAGCCTTCAGGATCGGTACATGGTTCACCCAGGTCGGGTCGGAGAGCCAGACGGTGGCGTCCGGCCGGGCCTTTGCGAGCAGGTCGCCAATCGTGCGCAGCGCGCCCGAGCCGCCCGCCGTTTGGCAGGCGAACATGCGCGAGAGATCGGCCTTCTCGCCAAAGACCAGCTTCAGCATGGCCTTGTTGAAACCTTCATCGCCTGCGATGCCGACATAGGTCTTGGTCGTCTGACTTTCATAAAGGCGCTTTTCAGCCTCACGCACGGCCCGCATGATGACGGTCGCACCCTGCGAATCCTTGTAGACGCCGACGCCGAGATCCATTTTCGTCGGCCGCTCGTCGTTCTTGTAGAGAATCGAGAGGTTGAGGATCTTGTCCGGCGGGGCGGCAGTGAGGGTTTCGAACATGGCTTTTCCTTCGAATTGAGGTCAAATCCGGAGCTGCGTCAACCAACCCGCATTGACTGGTTCAGTGCTCCAACTCATTTTGCGATCCGGCGCGGATTGCGGCAAGCACCTGCTTTTGAAGCGCAACGAATTCTGACGAGGCCATCATATCCTGCGTGCGTGGGCGGGCGAGGCCGACATGGAAGGTCGCGTTGATGCGTCCCGGATTGATGCTCATCGCCACGATACGGTCGGACAGATAGACGGCCTCTTCCACGTCGTGGGTAACGAAGAGAACGGTCAGCCGATGCTCTTCCCAGATCTGCGTCAGGAGTTCCTGCATCTGGTGTCGGGTTAAGGCGTCAAGCGCGCCGAACGGCTCATCCATCAACAGCATTTTCGGGCGATAGGAAAGGGCACGTGCAATGGCGACACGCTGCTTCATGCCGCCCGACAGTTGCGACGGAAATGCATCGGCGAACTTGGTGAGCTTCACCAGTTCAATGTGGTGACGAGCGACATCCCGGCACTCGGCTGCCGGCCGCCCGGCCGCCTGTAGGGCAAATTCCACATTCTGTTGTGCGGTCAGCCACGGCAGCAGTGTGTAGGATTGGAAGACAACGCCGCGATCGAGCCCTGGGCCGACGATCGGCGCGCCGTCCGTCAGAAGAACGCCATTGTCGAAACCCTGAAGTCCGGCGACGATAGACAGCAGAGTACTCTTGCCGCAGCCGGATGCGCCGACCAGGGAGACGAACTCGTTGTCGGCGAGTTCCAGGTCGATACTGCTGAGGGCATGAACGCGGTCCTTCCTGCCACCATACCACTTGTTGAGACCCTCAATCTTAAGTTTGGATTCGCTCATCTCATTGCCTCGATGCGTAACGGAAGAAGACGCGCTCGAGGGCCTTCATGCTCTGGTCTGTGATCAGACCGAGCAAGCCAAGGAGCAAGATGTAGCCAATGATCGTCTGCGTCTGGAAATATCGCTGAGACACGACGATGCGATAGCCGAGGCCGGATGTCGCCGCGACAAGCTCTGCCAGCACAAGCCAGGTCCAGGCCCAGCCAAGACTGATGCGAAGCGTGTCCCAGATGCCGGGGAGGGCGCACGGCAGGACGATGCGCCGCAGGATCTTGGTCTCCGACATGCCGAGCGTGCGGCCTAGTCCGACGAAGTCGGTTGGCACACGCTTGACGCTGTCCATGACCATCAGCACCTGCTGGAAGAAGGTTCCGATAAAGATGATGACGAACTTTTGGATATCGCTTGTTCCGGCCCACAGAATGGTCAGCGGAACAAAGGCGACGACTGGCATATAGCGGACGAAGTCCACGAAGGGCTCGATGGCGGCTTCCCAGGTCTTGAAACAGCCGATCATGATCCCGATCGGGATCGCCAGGGTCGATGCAATAAGAAAACCGACGAGCATGCGATAGATGCTGATCCCCGCATCGGTCCACAGCGTGCCATCCATCGCCAGTTCTACCATCTTTACCCACACCGCTCCGGGCGAGGGCAGGAAAATCGGCTTCACCCAACCGGTGACGGTAGCAGCCCACCACACGGCGAAAAGCAGGGCAAAAACGGCAACCGCGATCAGAAAAAACGACCGACCGCTGATCGGATCTCCGATCCGAAAGGCACTGGGAGGTCTACCGACGCCCGCGCGCGATTGCGCGCGGGGCCTTTCTTTCGCTGTCGACGACAATTCTGAGCTAGACATTACGGTCCCGTTGGTGGCCAGAGGTCACTTGTTCGCTGCATCGACAAACGATGTGTCGATCATGCTGTCGGCAGAAACGTCCTGGGTCACTAGGCCGGCTGTCTTGGCCGCCTTCAGAACGTCGACGAAGGTCCTGGTCTTGAAGTCACCGGCAAAGGCCTTGGCTGCTTCGGCAGAGGTATAGTATTGGACACCGTCGAAGGCTGTTTTCAGGTCATCCGGGGAGGCGCCCACGGCCTTCGAGATGATGGTGCGGTCCTCCTCGGTATTGGCCTTGTAGTCGGCCAGAGCCGCATCCCAGGCCATGATCATGGCCAGAACCTGCCCAGGTTTCTGCTTCAGCACCTCCTCGCGAACGACGAGAACGTCGGAGACCAGGCCCGGATCCTTGCCGGCTTCAAAAAGTATCGTGATATTCTTGTCCTGGGCCAGCGCCGTTGAAATGTAGGGCTCGTAGGTGACGGCGACGGGAACACGGCCGGCAATCAGTGCCGTTCCGGCATCAGCTGCCGGCATCGGCACGCGGACGATATCGTCGATCGTCATGCCGTTGCTGGCAAGCGCGTAGTTTAGCAGGATGTCGCTTGTCGTGCCTTCCTCGAAGGCGATGTTCTTTCCCTTAAGGTCAGCGACGCTCTTGATGTCGCTTCCGGCAAGGATTGCGTCCGCCTTCAGGCTGAAATCAAGCAGCGAGACGATCTTCACCGGCAAGCCGGCGGCGACCATGCCCATGGCCGTGTGCGTGGCGATATTGGCAGCGTCGAGCTGGCCGCTGGCAAGTGCTGCGTTGATGTCCTTGTCTTCGCTGAAGTTGACAAGCTCGACCTCCTCGAGGCCAGCTTTCTTGAACAAGTCCTTGCTCACCGCGACGTGCCATTGACCGTAACCGAGCCACGGCTCGATGCCGATCTTGAAGGTGCCCGGCTCCGGCTTGGAGGGGATTTGATCCTGGGCGCTTGCCTGCGCACTGGCAAGAACGCCGACGATCCCGAGCGCGATCGCTGCGCGGGAAAACTGCTTGCTGATGGATTTGTAGTTCATTGGGAACCCCTTTTTTGATGATTTTAACGGATCACATAGCTTGCATCTTCTTACGTTTGACGCCCGACCCGTCAAGCAGGATGTGCTCGCCCGGAAGGGTCGACATCATGATCGGCTGGTCTACCGGTAGGCCGGCCTTGGCAAGGATATTGGCGCGATAATACTCGCCGTTCATCTCCTCCTCATTTTTCTCCTGATGGAATTTGAAGAAGTACGGCTTTCCGTCGACCTCAAGGAAGCCGTTCAGCGAATCGAGGCTGTATTGACCGTGGTTGATTGCAAGATCATGTGCCTCGACCCCAAACAGGTCGGCAAGAAGAGCTTCGGCACTACCGTCGCGCGTCTTGGCCTTCTCCCGAATGGCTGCGGTCCGACTGTCGGGCTGCCCCATGATTTCTCTCACTCCTGGAATGACGCGAAGACTTTTCATTTATTGGGCGGCAAATATCTGCTGCCAAGCGAGTAGCGGCTTCCGACATAGGTGAAGGTATTGACCGTGGCGATCGTCTGCCCCGTCCACGTCTTGCGGTGCAGCACTAGACAACTGTCGCGCTCACGAATGTGCAGGAGGCGTGCATGTCTCTCCGTCGCTGGGACGGCGCTGATGAGATGCTCGACTTCGGTGAGCGGCGTACTGTGCTGCAGGTAATCGTAGGTGCCGATGGACGTAAAATCCTGATCGAGATAGTTCTTCACGAGCTTGGTATTGACGTAACGCTCCTCCAGTTGAACAGGGACGCCATTCTCGTAGTGAACGACCATCGAGTGATCGACGGGGCAAAGCTTTCTGAACTCGAACGCGTCCAATAGCATTTGATCCGGCCGCTCGATCCGCTCGAGCAGGATCACCTCTGCGCGGTGTTGACTTCCACGCGCTTTGATCTCCGTGATGATATTGCTGATCTCGATGAGGGTCGACTGTGCCTTGGGAGGCGACACGAATGTCCCGACGCCCTGGACCCTTCGCAGATAGCCTTCGGCGGTCAGTTCGCGGAGCGCGCGATGGACCGTCATGCGAGAAACCCCGAGCGAAGACGTCAATTCATGCTCGGACGGGAGCTTTTCATTCTGCGGCCAATTGCCGTTTCCAATATTGTCGAGGACGAAGTCCTTGACCTTTTCGTAGAGCGGAAGCGCGGTGTTTGAAAGACCGGGCAATTTCTATCTCCGTCTCACGCCGAGGCGTGTGCTCGATCAATCGGCTATTCGAATGATCGTTTTTAGTTTGGTTGAGCGACCACCGATCAGTCGGTGATACGCATCAGGAATTTCGTCGAGGGAGCTCAAGACCTCGATGAATTGCAGAAGTGAGGACTGCAGTTTTGGCAACAACGCGATGGCGTCGGCGAGTTCGTCTTCAAAGGCGTGGCAGCCAACGAGGGAAATCTCGCGCTCGACCAGGAGATTGGGATCCAGATCCAGCTGTCCGTGGCTGATGCCCACGAGAGCGAATACGCCGCCCCCGTCCAGAAGTTCGATGCCCTGCGCGATTGCCTTTGTGCTTCCCGTTGCATCCACCGCATAACGCAGTCGCGCGTTGCCGAGAGCAGTCCTTACTTGCGATTTGTCCAGCGCGACCACCGATCCTGCGCAGATGCCGGCCACCATCTCAGCACGGGTGCCATTCAAGTCCGCAAACAACAGCTTTCCATCGTGGAGATGTGAAAGCAGTAAGCCGCAGAGACCGCCGATTGTGCCGCAACCGATGAGAATAATCGCTTCGCCTTGGAGCGGATTGAGGCGTCGTACCGCATGAAGGGCGACGGCCAAAGGTTCTGCCATCGCCGCCACTGCGGGATCAAGTGAGGGGTCGTGCTTGTAAACGAGACGGGCGGGTAGTTGGGTCTGCTCCGCAAACCCTCCGTCGCACACTTCGCCGACGAAGCCGAGATGTTCGCAGATATTGGTCCGGCCTGATCTGCATGCTTTACATTGGCCGCAGTAAAAGCGGGAGTCAGCTGCGACGAGGTCACCGATCGCGAGATCTTCGACGCCCTCGCCAATTGCGGAAACGCACCCACAAAATTCATGCCCGGCCGTCGATGGACGTCTGCTGATCCACTGGCCGGTTCGGTAGTTGTGAACGTCCGAGCCGCAGATTCCCGCGGCGCGAACGTCGATCGTGACATAGCCCGCGGGCGGCGACGGAGGTCTGTCGACTTCCTCGACCCTAAGATCAAACGCGTCGTAAAGCCGAACCGCCTTCATCCTATTAGCCTCGTTTTGGCAGGTAGTTGTCGCGGACCGCTGAGACTGCATGCGCGTGGGATGAGAAGCCTTCATATTCTGCGAGCTTATGGGCGTGCTTCGCAAACTCGGGATAGGCCGACGCTGTCATGTAGCCGATCGAACTACGCTTCACAAAATCGGTCACCGACAGCGGGCCGAACGTGCGCGCCCACCGGCTCGTCGGCAGCACGGCGTTTGGACCGAGGCAGAAGTTGGCGATGCTGATGGGCGTGTGCGGACCCATGAGGATTTCCGCAGCCTCGGTTATCTGTCCGAGATGGGCGAAGGGATCCTGCGACAGGAGTTCGAGATGCTCGGGTGCGTAGGCATTGACGAAGTCGTAGGTTTCCTCGACCGAGGAGGTGAGGATGATGCCACCGCATTTGCCTGAAAGGACGGCGCTCGAGAACTGAACCCGCTGTTGCGTCATGCGTGCCCAGTGTTCGGGCAATGCGGCGAGGGCCTCCTCGGCCACACGCCGGCTATGGGTCACGAGATAGGCCGAAGAGTCCGGGCCGTGCTCGGCCTCGATCAGGAGATCGAGTGCTGCGAGGCCGCCATGGACCGTGTCGTCAGCGAAGATGATCGCTTCCGAAGGCCCTGCAGGCAGGCCTGTATCGATGATGCCTGACAGGCTCCGCTTGGCTGCGACCACCCAAGGGCTTCCCGGCCCGACGATCTTTAGTGCCGGCTTAATCGTTTCCGTCCCGTAGGCGACAGCTGCAACCGCCTGAGCGCCGCCGACCTTGTAGACAGTTTCCACACCGGCCAGACGCGCTGCCACCAGCGTTGCTGCGTCCACACTACCGTCCGGGGCTGGCGGTGTGACGATCGCCAGGTTCGGAACGCCTGCCACAACGGCCGGGACAGAGGTCATCATCGTAACGGACGGAAACGAACCTTTGCCGCGCGGGACATAGAGGGCAACGGACTTGATCGGGGTGAAGCGGTCGCCAGCGAAGGCGCCCGGCTTTATTTCCTTCAGCCACATGGCTTCTGGTTTCTGTTCTTCATGGAAATGGCGGATATTCTGAATGCCGAAGGTGATGGCTTCGATCACGTCCTTGCTGACAAGCTTGAACGCCGCATCGAACTCGGCATCGGTCACGCTGATCGTTGCTTCTGTGATATCCGCCTTGTCGAGCTCCCGGCCGAAGCGGGCGACAGCGCGATCGCCTTCGGTGCGCACAGCCTCGAGGATCGGCGCCACTTTCTCGACGAACCCGGAAATGTCCGTTTCGGATCGGCGCAAGAGCGCAGCCTTCTCATCGGGCCCAAGCTTCGAATATTCATGAAAAGTGACTTCGCTCATTGCTCATGTCCTTCTTGACGCACAGAGGTGCACAGCGGCAGTCGTCCGCGCCCTGACGGCGCGACGATCCAAGTTGCTCACAATTCGTGCTGGAACGCACCGCAAGTCGGTGGCCACCGGCGCAGTAATCTGCAAGCTGTTCGTGCGAGGACGCCGGATATGGCTATCCGGCAAATTCCCAGGAAGTCGAAGACTTCGTTCCCGTTTTTTATTGGTCTATAGTTGTCTATACATCTATAGACAACATGATCATTGGTGTGCTGTCAAGCATCATCTTCCGTTTCTAGATCGATGCCAAAAAACCACCGTCGACAGGAATGCATTGGCCGGTGATGTAGGCCGATGCGCCACTTGCGAGGAAGACGACCGCGCCGCCGATGTCGGAACCATCGCCGAACCGTTTTTGTGGGATCTTGTCCAGCATGTTGGCCGTCCAGACCTGGTTCTGATAAAAACCCTCGGTCATCGCTGTGCGGAAATAGCCCGGTGCCACCGCATTCACGCGGATGCCCAGCGGCGCCCATTCGGCCGAAAGCGCTCGGGTCATACCGAGCAGTCCCGACTTCGAGGAGCCATAGGGCACGGCGGTCGGGATGCCGACATAGGAGGTAAGTGAGCAAAGGTTTATGATGCTTCCGCCCCGAGGCTGTTTTGACATCCGCCGCGCTGCGCCTTGCGACCAGAAGAACGCACCCTTGAGGTTGGTGCCTATGATCTTGTCCCAGAGCCGTTCATCGACGTCGAGCGAGGGAGATACCTGTTCGTACCCGGCATTATTGACAAGTATATCGACGGCGCCAGTGATGTTTTCGAACTTGCTTAGCGTTTCGTCGATGGACGAGATGTCTGTCACATCCTGGGCGCTCGTGACGCAGGTCCTGCCAAGGGCCTCGATCTTCTCTCTGGTTTCACTTAGCGAATTTTGATCGCGCGCCGTAACGCAAACATCGGCACCCGCTTCGGCAAGCGCCAGCGCAATCCATTGGCCCAGGCCGCGGCTCGCACCGGTCACAACTGCCACTCTTCCTGCCAGATCGAACATCGTATTGGCCATGATGATCCCCTTGCTTTTGCAGGATAGAACCACCGTTTAACAATAATGTCTATACATGTATCGACAAAGAGAGGCATTCCTATTTGTGCCTGAAAGGCGCGCCATGGCAAAAGTTGCCACAGGACATTGCGCTCAGAAATCCCAATCGGCAGCCGCAGAGACAATCATTAGGTTCGAGATGATTGCCCCATGACGTCGGGCAAAATCGGATAGGGCAAATAGCAAGATCGCCACCGACAGTGACGAAAGCGCTTGCGAAAGTGTGAACCTGTTCCAAGGCACGACCAGGGTCGCGAGCACGAATACGGGGATGGCGGTGATCGATGCCGGAATGATCCGCGCCCGCAGCGTGTACGTGTCGGGTAAACCAGGGATCATAGAGGTACCTCCGAAGTGATGTCTACCGCCGCGACGGCCATGTTCGCCTCCTGTTCGGGAGCGCCCATACAATCGACGACTATGCCGTGAAACCGCTCGGGGGTATCCGGAGGCTCGTCGCGCTCCTTTGAGAAGAACCGCTCGAATAGAAGGTCATTGGTCTCAGGATCGATGCTTGTTATCCCAAGGATGTAGCAAATGGCGCTGTTCGCGGCCGATCCACGCCCTTGGCAGATAATCCCCTGACTGCGGGCGTAGCGGACGATGGAAAAGATTGTCAGAAAATAAGGCGCGTACTGCATCTCCTTAATGAGGCCGAGTTCATGCCGTATACCTTCTGCGGCAAGCCCTCCGGGTAGCGGTTGGGAATGCATTCACGGACATAGTGCTCAAGGGATTGTTGGGCATCCATTCCCGGCACGATGGCTTCCTCGGGATACTGCTAGGTCAGTTCCTCAAGCGAGAACTTGCAGCGATTGACGATCTCCAGCGTCCTAGCAAGCGCTTCTGGATATCGCGGGAAGAGGCGCTGCATTTCCTGAGGCGGCTTTGAATACCTGTCGGCATGGCGCTCACGTTGGCAATGCCGCCTCTTCTACTCCCGAACCCAGCCTTACTAGCTTTACTCGAAAGCCGGTATTTGACTGATTGCGCGGTCGTTCACGGCTAGATATCGATGCGCGGCGGGATCGATTTTTAGCAGCTCCTCATCGGTAAGGAGCCGATTTGGCAAGCTGCCGGGAGCTTCCTCAAGCCTCGCCCTTCGGAGATACGATTTGGAAGCCGTAATGGCGTCATGACTGGTCACGAACAGCGCCATGCCTTCGAAATCGCTGTCATGGGCCATAGGCAGACAAGCAAGGCGTGGCGACGGCCCTGCACTTTACCCACCGTTCCTTCGAGAGATGACCTCGCCAATTCTCCCAGAGGGGGATACTCCTCCTCAGTCAACTACGGCCGATGCTGGTTCCTGCATGGACGATGCCGAGGCAAGCATGGTCACAGGAGTGGCGGTGACGAATAGGGACGAATGCGAATTGATGATCCGTCCCGACTCGAGCTTCAGGAGAGGTCCGTCGATGTCGATCACTTTCTCGGTGAAGGTCAGCTCGCCCCAGCCCTCGGATGTTCCTTCGATCATTGCAAAACGATAATCGGTTCCAATTTCAAACATTCAGAGGTCCCCCGGGTTCCCGATAACCTGCCATCTGGAACTGCCGCGTCAAGTATCGGATGCGACAGGCTTGAAAGGAGGCATGGGCGCAAGACTATCAGGCTCGACCTGGCGGGTTGTGACGCTGACGCCGGAAGACTGCTTGAGCTGCTGCCTCTCCCCCTGCATATCTATTGACACTTACTCCGCATCGTCCGCAAATCGCCGATAGCGGTCCGGCGGTCACTCCGGATGCGCCACCTGAGGTCACGCCCTTACGCACTCACAGCGCCTTCGAGAATATTGTATCCTCTGACCCTCAACTGACGAGGACTGTATATGATTATTGGTGAAATTGCTTACGTGCAAGACGGGGCTGAGATTGGCAGACGCCTCGTTGTGCTGCGACGCGATGATGGCTTTTTCCACTACCGTGAAGAATGGATCGAACCTGACGATGGAGACGGCAACGGGCCATATCGAAGCTATGGCGATTACACATCGCTATTCGGAACTGTCGATGACGCAGTGAGAGAGGCAAGTACACATATTGCGTGGCTGAGGCAAAACCCGTGACTGGGGACGCCGACCTTCACCTCCGCTTCAAATTGTATAGGCGCGACGAGCATTACAGCCGGCAGGCGTATTTTCGCTTGCGAAGGACAAGCGTCGGCTACATGTTGGAGCCGTCTCGCAGTTGATGAGGTAAGCAATGCCAACGGGTACAGTCAAATTCTTCAATGCCGACAAGGGGTTTGGCTTTATAAGCCCCGACGGCGGTGGCAACGAT
>Ga0123340_1002326_pt1 | contig 17053 bp, 9 predicted proteins | sample SirMexnodulemix_FD_89961 | JGI IMG/M metagenome (GOLD analysis project Ga0123340, IMG submission 89961) | Root nodule microbial communities of legume samples collected from Mexico - Siratro Mexico nodule mix | ecosystem: Host-associated > Plants > Roots > Nodule | place: Mexico: Nepantla... | reverse complement strand
TATATATATATATGAAACAAAACCATGAAAAAGTTACAGTATTTAATCACAGAAAATGAAGATGTTGTCTGCTATAGTTAGAATAAAGTATTTAAAATTTCTGACATAAATTAATGTTTTTAAATAGAGTATATTAAGTCAATAAAACAGTGGTGTATTATTAATTATGAATTTATGGTACAACAATAATTTATTCACCATGCTACAAATAACTCTGTTTGGAGATTAGCTTCTCCACTTTGGGAGACATTTCCGAGTTTGAAATACAAACTCTCATGGAATGCAAACTCTCATGGAATGCAACTGCATTACTTACCAAAAACTACACAGCACAAGTCTGAAATTTCTATGTCTTTTCCACCTAATATATATATATATATTATTGTGTACAATTGATGAAAAATTTAATTTTTTAATAACACTTTTAATTCTTTTACTTGTTAGATAAATAAAATATTTAGTATTTGATACTAAAAAGTTATAAAAGTAAAGACAACTTGGAATTGTTTTAGTTAAAATTATTTTTTAAATCAAATTTAACTACACCTTAATCTCTTCATTATAATTAATGTATGGCTTTAGTCTTTCAATAACTTTATATGCAAATTTATCTTTTCTATTTTTTTCTTACAATTAAGTTTCCATATTACTTGCTTTACTTAAAAATTTGTCTTATTGTTTTTAACTGGATTTCTTTAGAATTGAGTACATTAAATGTTCTTAAATCTTCTATTTTTTCTTTTAACAATAAAAAGCAAATGGTTAATTTCTTTCTTCTTTCTTGGCAGTTGAAGAAAAAAATAATTTCTTTCTTTACTGAGAACTCTTATTTAATTTAAAAAAAATATTAGTTTGATTTTGAAATTAGCAAACTAACATATTTTAGAAAACATGAGAGACGAAATTTAGTCAAGCTAAGATGAAAATGTTGTTCATTAATTCCTAAAACCAAAAAATATCAACAAGTTCTTAAATTTATTTTTATTTTATTTTCTAAACATAGGCTGATATTATGATTAAAAATACACATTTTTTAGTTTTAAATTAATATGTTTTTCTCATTAAACCTTACTTAGTTTTAAATTAATATAACTTTTTATTAAACCTTATACACTTTTTAAAATAATATGACATCATTTTCTAATTTTAAAGACAAAAGTCACTAATTTCTCTTGAAAAAAAAAACTTTGGAGGAGGTAAATTGACACAGACAATTTCGATTTATGAAACCAAATTCTGAGGAATTTGATGTTTTCATAATGTGACAATTTCTGACTCATACGAAGTTTCAAGAGACAAATGTCGACCATGGAAACAATTCTTTAAGAAGTAAAGTAGTTCATTAATTAGAAAACTAAGCTTTATGAATTATGGTAAAAAAAGAGGTTAGTGCAGCTAGGGCAACACGGATATTTAGCCATTACCATCTTTATCTAAGTTCCTGCAATGCCAAATGTGCCACAACTCTCTCATTCATACCTACCTACCTACCCTCTTCTACCACTGCTCAAAACCTCTCATCTTCAAAAACACTGTCATCATCACTGTGAACTGTTCTAATTCCAACCCTTCTACTATTTCAATCCCAGTGTAACACGTACCGAGATCTCCAACACTAACATACACTGTTCCCACCATCACCAAATCAAACCTCTCATGTAATAAACTGTTTTACAATGACCACTAAATAATACTATAAAATTTGAATGACAGAAAAAAAAGAAAAATACTACTACCATGGTAGCATTTAGTATGGAAGATTTGAAATATAGTTTAAAAAATGTTTATAATTGCAGTGGAAGTTGTGACAAGTCAAAGAGTTACCTTGACCAGTGTTAGTTACTGTGACAGTGAGAATGAGAAGGACTAGGTTTTAACCTTTGGTTTTGGATTGCAAGCAATAATAATAACCTCTCCCAACAAACGATGTCCCAACGTTCTTGTCGGGAGAAACGAAAAAAGACCCACCTTTTCTTCCTCCGCCTGCATCCATGGCAGACTACGAAAGCAGCCACAACCACCACCAGCAGCAACAACCGGTGTCTAAAGAAACGGCCTTTCAGGCGCTGAACACCATAATACAGCTTCACTTCGAGAAGACCCTCGAGAAGAAACGGGCCATAGACCTTCAGAAGAAGGAGCTTCACAAGCTCTTCCAGATTTTCTTCATCTTCCTCGCTCTCCTTTTCCTTGCTCAGTCCCAGTCCTCGCGCCTCCAATGCCGCCACTGCTGGATCCCCATCACGCTGCTCTCCATCGCCCATCTCATCTTCTACGTCTCCGTCGCGCAGACCCTCCGCTGCATCAACGGCTTCAAGTACCAGCGCCGCTGCCACAAGCTCACTCTCGGCCTCGCCACCGAGAAGCTCCGGGAGATCAAGATCAGGCTCAGCGCCGCCAACGGTGACTACGACGGCGTTGCCGATGAGGAGTTTGAGATTCACTACCAGGAACCCCCCGAGAGCTACTTCGGGAAGTTTAAGAGGAATTGGGCTCTTCATTTTGGGTTCTTGATCTTGATCTACGCTTTTATGATCTCTTCCTCCGTTGTTCTTTTGTGTTTTTAATCAAAGGGTACTCTTTTATTAGCTTAGTGAGATTGATAGAGAGGTGCCAAATTATGGGTATGGGTATAGATTTTGTATGATTTGAATGATGGAATTGGTTTGTTTCCTCTTAAGTGTTAGTTCTCAAATCAAATCCATTCTCTTTTCAATCTCTCCTCATTCCTTATGCATGTGTAATTCTTCTTCTTTATTCTATTTGGACTAACAGTCATTTTCTGTGAAAAGGGCTATTGTGTTGCTGTAGCTGTGTCTTTATAGTAGCCTATGGGTATATTCTATTCTCTATTCATGTATCTAGTGTATGAAAAGAACGAAAAGATTGCATCTTTGAAAGTGTCAACCAAGAGGGTGTTTGTCAAAAAGAGGGGCGAAGATATTGAATCAGCTTCTATGGCAGAGATTCTTGCCTCTTTGCCCTGAGAGGGTGAGAGCATAAGTCCACACAATGTAAAATCGTGTTTGAATTGAATTGAAACATGATGTACTTATGGATAGATCACATCATGAAAGGATCTATGGATGACAGCTCCAAGTATCTGTGTAAATGCAAACTCTTGCTGGGGCCTCGATTTTGAATATTACTTGGTCCATCATCCATCTCACAGCACAATAACTAAAGGAATGGACTTTACTCAAAAAATTAAGGCACGAATTAAGAATGGCTTCTTCTCCCCAACAAGTGAAGAATTAGCTTTTGTGGAACACGCAATGATGGAGTTGTAGCAAATGGCAAAAAGGGACCCCCCTTGTCCCGATCCACTTTCTCAAGAGCATCTTTCCATCCCTCTTTTGTTGCCTTCAAATATCATAGAAAATATCTTTCTGTGCTTGTCGTTTGCCGAACTACTGCAACATAACCAGCTATGGATGAGGCCATTTTTCTGTTTCTTCATTTGCTGATTCATCTATTTGAAATTTGATTTCTTCTAAATAATGTTAAAGAAACCACTTTACTTTCCATAATGATACAATTAAGATAACGGTTAGTCAATCTGTTGCGACTTCATTTATAAATTCTTTTCTATATTTGTTACGTTAAAAACAAAATTTAATTTTAAGATACAATCCAGGTGATTTTTTAATTTTTTTTATATTATCAATAAAGTTCTAAAATTATTGCAAAAGTCAATTTGAAAAACCTTAGTATTAAATAAGCCTTAAACAGGTTACATTACATATTCCCTATTAATTGAATGGTAATATCGTTTAGACTCTCTTCCTGTTTCTTTTCATTTATCATTTAAGATTATTTTGCTCAAACTTAGAAATACAGTGATTTTCCTTGATTTCAATAAAATAGTTCCGCAATTTCTTATTTTACCCTTTCCTCTCTACATCTAACACAAGAAAAATATAAATTATTTAAAAACTAGAAAACACATAAGGGTATAATAAAAAAAAAACCATATTCTTAAAACTCTAAAAAGACAGGTGAAAAAGATCATTTTCTTCCAAAATTGAGATAAATATACAGCAGCAGAGGAAGTAAGATTTACAAAAAAAAAAAAACAAAAAAAAAAAAAATTGTAAGCATGATGAAAGAAAAAAAAAAAAAACAGAATGATTCCATTGCATTGCATTCTGTTGACAGACCCGACTGAAATGACTGATATGTGGTTGGTTGTAATTACTCTTAAAAAAATAGTTATGTCTAACGATTATTACATCACAATCACAATATATAACGCGGTATTTCAGAAACCACTCCTTAGGAGCCAAAAAATAATTTCCCTCACTGAAGAATCGTTCACTTCTTTCCCTAAGAATGTGCACACTTATGTAACATTCAAAATTGCAAACAAAAAAATAAATTTAATCGTACAACATTGATCAATTATGATGGATTTCTTTACTGACTTGAAGCTGTAACAAGCCATATGGGCATCTAAGATGGGGAGAGAGCATTGCACAATGTTTTGTATGCATTTACACATAGTTTGAATTTTTCTTCAGCCATTGCCTGCCATCACATAAAGGGAAAGTGCAAGCATGAGACCAGGTAATATAATAACCAAAAAGATAAAAAATGAAAGGTTGCTTTTATGCAGCACGTCTAAAATACTTGATAAATAAGTTTCTACAATTCAGAGTAAAACCTATATTTTATTTGTCATTCATCCTAAATATATGGAAATAATTTCACATTTGTCCCTTTGCAAACATTGAAAACCAATGACCATCAGAGCTGCGCAAAATTGATGGAAAACCAGTAAACATGAACTACTACATTTTCATGTCTAATGCAGGATTCCAACGAGGGCATGTGAAGTTGGTTGATTGACCAAAAATCACTATTCCCAACCTTTTTCTGCAACGGGGCACAATCTCTGATTAGAGAATCCTAAACCACAGGATATCCCGAACCACATCACCAGGAAAATCTTGCCTGTAGTTGCACCACCCCTCTACCACAATCTAAACAGAGATGCACAAGACCTATTTGCTCAGACACAGACATTTGTTCCTTCCCATTTTTTCCTTGTATTTTGAAGAGCTGGTAAACAATTTCTACTTTTTAGGGAGACTTTTTGTAAATATCAATTTTAAAAAAAATCTGTTTAACAAATTATAAGTGGTGAACTGAGTATTAACCTTAGATGCAAGAGTCATTTTCATCAATGGCAAATATTAGTAGTACTGGTGCACCCTTCGTGGGATGGTATACCATAAAAGCCACCAGAGATCCAGATGGCTGTTTATTCATTTGTTCATAAATTTTGTAGATGGTATACATGATACCAATTTCACAGTACTTGGCAACTACTTTTGTGCTTAAAGTATATTATTCATCAAGACGGCTCATATAAAAATGGTAGTTAGGGATGGATCATGTTTGTAGCTCATATTCGCGTGAGTCATGTTATACAATGCCCTCCTCCCGCCCTCAATAGTCAATTCCATGATTCTAACATGTATTTATATTACAACTTGGTCAAAAGAATATTTCAAACTCACCTGGGAGGTGCCTTGATGCTTATCAGGATGCCATTTTAAAGCTGATGACCGGAAACTACGAGGGAAACAAACACATATCAGCAGTTTATATTGCGTACATTATCTTTTATGCCTGGTATATCAGATCTTGCACTGAGCAGAAGCACTTACGCATTTTTAACATCTTCAATCTTTAATGGACCTGTTGGAGGCAGACCAAGAATAGTTCTATCAGAACTTGATCCTACACAACATGAGTCATCATCTTCATCCTCAACATCGCTTTCATTTTTCCACTTGTTTGTCCTATTTGAATGTTCCCTCCATTCGAACCCAGATGTGGAATGCTCAGAACAAGAACCGCTCCAATTGCTATACCTCCACGTATAACTTTTGTTACCATATGTTGCTTCAAATATTTGCTCGGGATGGCCATCAAAGTCCTCGGAGAAACTTTCTCTTCTGATTTTTCCTGAACATACAGTGGAGATCAGTGGAAAGGAAAGTAAACAAATGTTAATTTAAAGACAGTGGCACAAAGAAGTCCCAGATGGCATAGCAAAACATCTTCTATGTCTGCTCAGATTGTTCACTAATCTGCAATGATCAAATAATGAATTGTAATGACTAAGTGTGCCAATTGTTAACTACAACAACTGCACTTAAAGGAACATATATTACTGGAAAAGTGTTTTCCTACAAAAGAATCCATTAAAAGGATACTTGAGTGAAATGCATATATTTCCTGTGATTTGAAATATTACAAATATAACTGAAAATGGGGTATATTATAGGAATGCAATCATATTAAAATTTATAATAGGAGGTTTCAGTAATTTATCCCTTTGCCACACGTGTATATAATATTTCAAAATCTCACATGGTTCTATGTATTTCCCGCAGAATAATTTGCTACTAGACTGTTAACTTATCACTAGAACAAGAAACTATAACAAGCACAGACATGCAGTTGAGGTTGGGTTGGTGAAGAACTGATGAGAAAATTTAAAAAGAAATAAAGGAACAAACTCACGTTTAGTTTTTTTTGGTGGTTTTCCACCAGACCGCTGACCGGACTTTGGTTGACCTTTAGTGGAAGACCTAACTTGGCCTTCATACTTGTCCTGCAGAATGTAAGCCATAAAACATTGTCACCATAAATTGTTGACAGTTAGCAATTGTAATACAAACAAATAGAACACAGTGTAAGTATTAAGTACAATCAAAAAAATCTTGGAAATGCATGAAAAAGATTAAGTGGCATTTTTTGATAAATGCGATTTCATTCCTTAACATCACTATGATGTTAGCTGAAGAGGGAGGGAGTAATTCTGAAAAGAAGTCTTATTCTATTTCTAAAGTGGATTGAAATTGATTGACAGACCATAGTCAACAACAAGTAGGTTTCATTTACTTTTAACTACGACTAGAGCAATGGGCCTTGTTCAGCGTCCAAAAAATCAAAGAACATCAACATAAAAATACCGACCATCAAATAGCCAAAACTTAATTTGAAGGGCAATCACACCACAAAATGTTGACATTTGGCACCTTTCTGGATAGTATATTAGTTTTATCCTCTTATGTTTGCATAGGGAACTTTACAATTTCTAAAATATTCTAACACATTGAATTCAGATTGCTTTCATTTCAAATAATTTGATTGGATTAGGCAATTCAAATTTATTGAATTTTAATTTTCTTGTTTAGAGAGTGTTTTAATTACCACCAAATAACATTAGTGGCATCCATGAAAAAAAAAATCCCTATAGCATCGACCAAAAAATAACCATTATAAAATTCAGTTGAAAACAATCTAGTTGACATCAACTGAAAAATACTCCCCACCAGCATTCATTAAAAAAACCTTGACAAACGTCGACCAAGGAATACTCCTGTCTACATCAATAGATAAATAATCTCAATAATGTCAGGTAGAAACTAAATCCTATTAACATCAATAAAAAAACCATAATTTACTTCAACCGAAAAATAATTTCATTAGCGTTGATAAAAAACCCATGGGGTGGCATCAGTCGAAAAATAATTCTTCCGATTTTGTCAAGAAAACCCCTATTAATGTTGGTAAAAAAAAAAAACTCTAACCAACATTCTAATTGACGTTGGTCAAAAAACAACTCTAACTAACATCAACTTTAAAATAATTTCAATTGACGTGAACAAAACAAAATTATTTTTGACATCAATCAAAAAACACCATTAATGTTAACAAAGGAAACTCTATCTAACTAATGTCAGTTGAGAAATAACACTAACATATATAAGAAAAACTTAGCGATGTCAACCAAAAAAAACACGATAGACTTCAACTTAAAACAAAATCCCGCCAACATCAACTGGAGAAATGATAGTTAGTTGATGACGCCCAACCTAGACCTAATTGAGAATGTTTCAACCGAAACCGGCCAGACAATGATCCAACCAAGGCTGAGCTGAAGAAAGAATATGAAGAGAAGAAACATAGATTTGAAAAAGAAGAGAGTATGATGAATTTCAAATTCTTATTTTTTAGGTGAATTTCTTTAGTTTTAAATAATCAAATTACTCTCATAAATTCCTAGAATTTCAATTTCTTTTATAATTCCCTATCCAACCAACATATTTTGTCATTAAACATTTCAAATTCTCTAAAAATGGATTGGCCGCTGAGACTATAATCAAATTTTTCATATATTTCAAAAGTATATATCACTCTTAGAAAATATATTTAAGCCTAACTCTACAAAACCAACTTGTTAGGTGAAATTTTTACTACTAATATACTAAAATTTTTGGTAATATCTTTAGTTAATGTGATATTTTCATTAATCACATTGGTTTCGATGAATATCAACAAAAAATTCGAAACCAACAATGAAGTCTGTTATAAAATCATGTAAAAGTGATTTTGACTTAGACCTGTGTAAATGAATCCCTCCATCCTATTTCTCTTTACTCAGGCACATAGACAAGATTCATTAATATATTCTCACTTGTCTTTGAGGAGGAGTCTCTACTTTCAGGATACACACATACTCTTCCATTTTGTAATTTCCATCCAACATTTGTTGTCTATAGGGCATTATTTTTCAGAAAGTCCCACCTAAAGAGTGCAAAAGTTTTAATCCAAAAGCCAGCTTGTTCACGCCCTTGCAGTTCATCTCTCTTTATAATCTAGACTTTCCCCACACAAATCCTCACCCAAAAATTTTAAGGGAACACAGGGACAGTAAACAAAATAAAAGGAAGTAGTAATATAATAACAAGATAAAAGAACAAAGTTTCTCAACATAATCAAAGATCTTGGAAAGCATACCTCAAATGAAAATTTAGAGGATCCACTATTGTAAAGAAGACTATTCAGAGCTTTCTTTGCATCAGCACGCTTTTGCCTGGTAATGAATTTTATTTGATTCTGAAATTCACATTTCCATCATGAGTAATGCAACTCTATTAATAATTATATCGATGTCAAAGAAGCAGGGTTTTTCACCATTATAGTAGTACAAAGCAACACAAGGAGCAAAAACTATGTCAGTGCTAAACTACATGCTTAACCAATTTCTATCTAAATTTCTTATGAATTGCACCTCAATAGAAAATTCCACTGCATGTCATAGTTAAAAACCCCTTGAGTTCCAGAAAAGAGTCTGAGTAGGAATTGAACATACTCTAATTCACACAAGACTAAATATTTGCCCAGCAATAAAAGCAAGCTTGCATTTAAATTGAGTAATCGGCTATTGTTTGTTTATAATTTATATCACCACAAAAGTATCCTCGACCATAAGATTAGAGCAATTGCATTTGAAAGTCACAGGGTTTATAGAACAGAATGTCATATCTTAACCAAGCACACTGGTGTAGTCAAAGAAAAACAGTAAAAATGACAAATGTGGTACAGTAATATGAGCACATGTCTTTCCTTCTCTGATTTTTTCTTTCTAATTAGGGCTTGAATCGATTATCTACAGAGGTTAAATGATAATAGCAGTTTCATCCCATGCCTACTTTAAGGTGTAGAAAATCTTCACCTCACATAAAAAGCTTAATAGGTTCCAGTTAACTTAGGTATTGTCACGTGTGAATGTGTACAAGTGGCATTGAAGGGCCTAAATTGCTCTATTCATCATAAATTGTTGCCGTCCATTTGTTAGTTCATACTTCAGATATTTTTGTATTAGGAAATTCTGTACAAACTTAGCTCTAAAACTCTGACAAGCTATCTGTCCTTGGCCTAAATAAATGATTCCAGTACTCTTTCCAAGTGGATTGTGCAAATAATTCACCTCAGGCAGCTGGAACCCAGTACCAATTGAATCTTTGCATTTCAGTTAAACTTTTCTCCAACCCAGAATGCATGAGGCTTCATCATCATCACATTAACATGATAAAGCTTTTGACTTGTATAAAACAAGTTAACATTATATTATTAAAGGAGAAATTTAAAATACCAAGAATACACTCCTTTGAATGATACTCCATCATTTTACAATCCATAAAACGCCCAGTTCAATAGACTTCCTACAATTACCAAAAGAAATGCAGAAATATATGGGCTAAAGTTATATGCTCCAAAGTATACCTTTGACGGTTGTTGACCCTTTCTTATATTCTGCAAGGAAAAAACATAAAGCGTTGTATTAATTTTCCAAACTTTCTAATAGCCAGTAAAGTGCTAATAAATCCTCCAAGAAGAAACGAGAACATAAACAACCCAAACTCAATGTAATATCGAGAGGAAGAATGACAGAGCTCAACACTAAGAGAAAATGGCCTTTTGAAATCAGAGAAAAAAGAAACTCACGGAGTTGAATTTGTTCTTCGAATTTTGACAGGTACAAGGAGTGGAATGAAACTGGGAGAAATACGTGAGAGGGGGAACAACGCGAGTCTTCAAAGACAACAAGTTTCGCCATCGTGCTAATTGCATATCGGGAATCAGAGTTAGACCAATGGTTGAAGGAATCTAAACTAACTGACGTGTTTAAAGAGAACAGTTTTTGGGAGTTTGAGGTTAGGCCACAACCGCGCCGAGGTTGTCTCGCTAGCCTCCTCTCCTTCCTGGCTCTCCGGTATCGCAGGAATCACGGAATGCCCACAAAGCATGGGCCCAACTTTTTTACGAAAGATTCAAGTAAGTCCAAAATGCATATTTTAGAGGACACATTCTTCCTGCACCGCCATAAACTCATCATGCACCTCCATAGTAATTATGAAATGGCAAAGTTACCCTTAAGGTAAAATGTTATATTTCAGCATTCTTCCGTCGCTGATTTCTGCACCTCTCTATCTTCATCTCTCCACCTTGTGTCCCTGCACTTCTCCATCTTAATCTCTGCGCCTTGCATTTTTTACACTTGTAGACCTTGTACATTTCATCTTTGAATATAATCATTATATACCATTGCCTTTGGATCTTTTTTCTGACCTATAGTGGTTGAAATTTTGTGGTGAAAGTCATGACTTGTCAATGCTCAAATTTTGGATTAAAGTATTAAGACACCAATAAGTAAGTATTGATTATTGTTTTCGGACTATTATAGAAGCTTATTTGTTTCAGATCTAGAATATTGGATTCTAAAATTTGATATAATAAATGAATATTAAATTAAAAAAATGGAGATTCAATTTAGAATACAAAAGCTACATACCAGATTCTATAATTCAGTTACATTCAAGATTTTAAAATTTAATATGTAACTTTTATATTTTAAATTAAACTTCTATTTCTTAATTTGATATTCATTTATTATATCAAATTCTACAATGAGGTATTTAAAATTTCAAACAAAAAAGCTACTAAATTATAGAATCTGACGATCTCCCAGATTATATATTTCAAAAGAAAAAATCAAAACCATTTTCCAATCTCCACAAAACACCACTAGCAACACCACCACAGCACCAACCACCATTGGCCAGCACCACAATCTTCATCAACTCTAATTTACAACACCCAACCTTCAGCCACAACTCTGCACTCCCAGTTTTTTCTTTGTTTTTATCAAGCCCTTTTTTATTTTCTTATCAAGGACATTTTTATCAAGGACATTTTTGTCAGAAACTATGGAGGTGCAGGATGAGTTTATGAAGGTGCAGGAAGAAGCGTCATTTTAGAGAAAACTATTGGCCCTACTATTAGCACCCCTCACTTGTTATTTAAACTTCCCAAACCAGTAAAAAAAAAAAAACTAAATTCTCTTCAATTATTTTTGTTTTGGCAGATCTAGAGAAACTTGTTTCCTTATGGGAACTAATCATGCTTTCTCTCTAGATTTGATTTTTAAAGAAATTATTTTCATGTACGATTTACAATTATACCTAGTACACATTAATTTATTCTTTACTTTTAACACAGTTATCACCAATCGAAAAATAAATTTCATGCGGCAAAAAATAAAATTTCATATAATATAAAATTAATGGTAATTTTCATCCATATAAAATTGACACTTTAGTTTTTTTTTCCTAACTTAAACTTTCTACTTTTTTTTAAGTTTTTTAAATACGCAAACTTTCATCGACAATATGCATATTTTAGAAATGGATATTTGGTATATTAGGAGTGAAAGTTTGATAACTTAAAAAAAAAAAAATGTTTAAAAAGTAAAAATAAAATTTAAATATTGTTAATTTCACAATCACGATAAACACTATTAATATTAGAGTTATGACACTTTTGACAATCAATCTATTACATACAATCATTATATAATTTATGTAAATTTTAATTAAAATTTATTTTCATTTATTTATTTATTAACTTAAATATAATATTTTATCATTAAACTAAAGTTGCTTACATAAAGTTCGTGATCAAAAGTTAATGCGTATTTTATGTGTGTAAATGATACTTGAATCACATCCTTAATGCTCTTAATTTAAAATACACATGAATGTAAGTTAAACTCCTATATTTTTCTCCAAAGTCAAACAAACGTCTTACTACATAGTCAATGCATTCTCTCTCTCCGGAACGTTACTTTGAAAATTCTACATCTTTTAAGGTCATCAACTAGTAATTTATGTTGAAAATTTTATTGTTGATTTTATTTTAGAACAGGAAAAAGGAAAATATATATACCTCTATCATTAATTTTTAAAAAGTCATTAGAATTTTAAATAATATGAAGTCAAGTATAAATATTAAAAAAATCAATTTATTAGTGTATTAACCAATGTTCTTTTAAATAATCAAAATTTTAACCAGAAATTGAATTGTACCTTTTTATCAACAAAGAATTATATTAAATAGAAATAATCAACTTCTACACATCAAAGAGTAAATGCAAAAAATCATTCTCTGTGGCCAAATTACCAACCTAAGAATATGTCAATATAAATATAGTATGGTAACTAGTTTAAGCCACTTCTTAGTGATCACCCACCTTTTTACACTATCCAGTATATGGTAACTAATTTAAATCACTTCTTAGTGACCACCCACTTTGTTGCACTACCAGTTTGCTACAAACTTCCTGCAAAAGTCAACATTTGCCACCATTGTAGTTAATTGTAGTGTATTGCTGGTGATGGCCACACTCCTTGTATTATAGAGGTTATTCTTTGTTCAAAGTTTATCTCCATCTATAATGGTTACATCTTGATACAGATAAAGACCCTAATTCTCACTACCTCACACCCTCACCAATAATTGCTCCACCATTCGGGTTTAGCCATTGTCTTGATCTTTAATCCTACATTACTAAAATTCCTATCCTCAAAGTATAATCTTATTCTACTCTATGCAACGCCTTTTTGCAGTAGGAGTCATTTTTGCCTAACAACGCCTTCTGCAGTAGGAGCTATGTATACAAAATGAACAGGTTTGGCTCGTTGCCCTCACAAGTGTGAATTCTACCACTTGGATTTTGCCCAATCTGCATACACCCTTATTTCACATTCTTAGTATGTTAGTAAGTTCTATCTTTTAAGAAATTCTAGACATGTTATCAGGTTAAGACATGAATTGCGCTTTTGAGAACTTGCTAGTTATCCATCCCTAAGATTTTTGTTAAGTCAGAGAAAAAAATTCTATAACATCCTCTACTTCATTCTAAAAATTATGTTGTTTGTTTGGTTCCAAATTACTCAAATTATAGTCATCCACATACACCTTCACACATTGTTTCCTTATTGTTCATATACTTATAATATTTTTTTATCGGTTAAGAATGAATTTAATAAAATTGAGCATTTTAGAGATGCCTCAATTCTTATAGAAAATTAAGCCCATCATGGCCAACTGTTTGTACTAATTATACCCTCCTTTACAAAAAAAACTTAAATAATGTGGTAGCATAATATGTATAACAAAAATTTATACTCCCACATATGTCTAAATTCATTAATCACATCAGCTGCTCTTAATAATAATAGAATCATATTGGTCTCCATAATTATACCTCTGACTTTGTTAGTTGACCTCCTACCTTTACTCTTGTAGTTGTAGTGTTGCATCTGCTGTCACCAACCTAATTGAACCTGCACTACTGCCAAATTTTATAGTATGATGTACATGAGCTTCTCCAACCTTGATGTCCTTAGTAGTGTTGTGATTTGGCCCTGATTTGCTGTACAATTCAAATATCATTTAGATTCACTTGAGAGTACCATGGTCCCTTTTCATCCTATTTTGGACTGCTTCCCCTCCAACCCTACAAAGACTTCTTGTTCCCAACATTCAACAAGATTAAGTGAGTAGGAGTATAAAAAAACCAATAAACATAATAGCAAAGAGTAGTGTTGATAAGTGGTTAACTGTAACAAAAGTTAACAACGACAAATTTGTTACTTTTTCAACCGAAAAAAGCATAACAATAACTTACTCTATTACTACAACTGTGCACCAAAATGATTGAGGTACCATTATAACCAACTAATATCAGCATTTACTGTATTATACCACTTAGAAATATGACTCAAAGATAATTGGCAAAAGCATGAAAGAGGGATAATTTTTTTCAAAATTTACGAAACAATGACAATTTTTTATTTTTTTTTATAAAAATGGGTAAGTCCCGTCATGGATATACAACTTTAAGTAATTCCAATTTTAAGTAAAGAAGTGATGTTGACACGACTTTAGGTAAATGTAAAATAAAAAAAATAGAATTGACGTCGTGTTAAGGTGACACAACTTTAGTGAAAAAAATAAATTGGAGTCATGCTAACCTAACATGACCTCAATTTAAAAGAAATTTTTCTATTGAAGCTCATGTTACGTTAACACGACTTTAGTTCAGTTTTTTCTACTAAAATCGTATCACATTTACAAGACTTCAGTTCATTATTTTTTACTAAAATCGCATCACATTGACACGACTTCAATTCATTTTTTAATACGGTGACACGATTCACCTACTTCCAAAAATAAAAAAAAATTACATCTATTCTATAAATCTAAAAAAATACTCCTGTTTTGCCGAGATAATTATGTTATTAGCTATTATGATTCACGGTCCAGAGCCCTTTACAATCTCATGTTATTCTTCAAATCTAGTACAGTATATAATACTGCTAATTGATAAGATCAACTATCTAATAATTGCAATTTTCAGACATGTGATTTGTGCCTTTGTCCAGAATCTCTCCATGCTGTTGTATTTCTCCATTTGATCAAAACCTCTGGCAGCAACTATTTCCCCATTCTCATGTGCTCCTGTTCGAGAATCTTCAGGGTTTGCTCATTCACTGTTATTCCCTTGCCACCTCTCTCTATTGTGTACAAGATTCCACCTATTCCTCCTTTATTTGTCCTAAACTTAATTGGATCCCCTATACCCTCCTTCAGACCATCCAAAAGTACTTACGCTGCCTGCATGTGTCCTAATTCATACTGTGCATTCACTCATTCGTTGTTTTTCTCGATGGTTAAGTACCATATTATCTCCTAAATATCGAAGTTAGATTTAACTCTAGCTCACCAAATCACCAAATAAGAAATATTGTTTCAATGTATCCAATTTGCTATGCTCACTGTGCCTCGCAATGTAGCTCCTTCTTAACCATGCATTCTCCTCTTCCTTTATCCGAAACTTGTAAACAAAACTATATTTTAATTTCAAACATTTAAATATAAAAAAGAAAGTACCGTACACTTATAACATCATCTAATAATCAAATCTTCAAGCTTGTTTATTAACATTGTCTAGATAGCACTATGTAACCAAAAAATATATAGATTTTGTACATAAATTTGAAAAAAATGGATGTAAAACACACGCACATAGCTACTGTTAACTCTTAATTATCAATGTCAATCATTAACTTGTTTTTGAACGAAACACCAAAAAATACGCAGGTGAAAGTTTTTCAAAAGATTGCCAGGGAAAGTTGAAAGTTGTTCCTTATTAAATTATTACCTTAGGGACAAAAAGAGATGCTATAATAATAAAGATTTATATAAAAAATATTATAGTGCTTACAGAATAGATACACCACTGAGATTTCAAATCAAACTGTAAGTTCATCATCAAAGCATACTCCCACATTTCTCTTCCACGCATTTCATTTTGCGAAAGGATTGAGCAACCAATCTCTGATTACTGCGTTTATGCACTTCATTAATGGGAATAAAGAGGTGCAAAAATTCATATATTTGCAGTGTCAGATGAGTGAATTAAAATCATTACGTATGTGATTAGTAAGTGAAAATACAAATGTAAAATTAAGATACTATGACTTGATTAAGAGTGTATTGAAGAGCACATTGTCTTGGATGATCATAAAATTACTTAACTAGAACTTGTTTTATTCATAATTTAACTTTTCTAAAATTTATCACTATCATCATTTTTTTTAATAAAAAGGAATATTATCACCTAGAGACATCTATTTTATGAGTAAAAAGAATTTAGTCAACAAACTCAAAGGGCATAAATGAATATTAACGTGCACAAGATTTTCCACCTGATCATGTTTGTGGCTTCGAACAAAGAATGTTTTTTATGCTATTCAACTACTAAAAGTATGTCTGAATAATTTAAACACTCTAGTCTAATTTGAGACCGCTAATTGCAACTCATTTACTTATCAGTTACAGAAAAATAATATTGCATTTTCTTATAATCTTTTAACACGTAATGAAAAAGAGACTTTATTTTTTATAAATATATTTTTTACATTAACAACTAATTATTACAATATTCTAAATACAACTTTCACAATAATTTTAAAACATTGAATAATCATATTAAATACTTTTCACTAAAAAATGTTACTTCTTTCTAATGTAAAATTATTAAACAAGAAATATTCCACTAAAAATAATGTAATTTTCCAACAAAACTAGTTGTAAAGATATTGATACTTTCTAAAAAAGTAATTAAACAAAATGAGAATGTAAAGTTCATTTATACTGGCTTTTGTAAAAGAAAAATTAAACATCAAAGTGCTAAAAGGATAATATGGTAGGAGAATATAAAACTATTAAAAAAAAAAAAAAAAAAAAAACCTTAAAAAAAAAAAAAAAAAAAAATAACCCTTTTTTTTTTTTAAAAAATTTAAAAAAAATTAAATATAAAATTTGTATTTTTTTATTTTTTAAT
>Ga0123340_1002324_pt1 | contig 17057 bp, 10 predicted proteins | sample SirMexnodulemix_FD_89961 | JGI IMG/M metagenome (GOLD analysis project Ga0123340, IMG submission 89961) | Root nodule microbial communities of legume samples collected from Mexico - Siratro Mexico nodule mix | ecosystem: Host-associated > Plants > Roots > Nodule | place: Mexico: Nepantla... | reverse complement strand
GTTTTAAAGTAATCTTATTTTAAAATAATAGAAAATAATAAATTATAAACATTTAAGATAATTTAGAAATATCATTTTTTATTAAATAGATCACCATGAGAAAAATTATAAATAACATAGGAATAACAATTGTAGTTAATAGTCAGGCTAAATAAGCAATCATGATATCATCCTTCAACCAAACAATATACCATGTCTACCCATTTAATCCTCAAGGATCTAATCCTCGAGCCACAGGTATTCCAATAAGGCACAACATGATCATGTGTGGAAATTAAAATCGGAAGTCACCACACAAAATGCAATGATATTATAATTTAAAATTAGTATAAAGATTAGTATTGAACTTGAAAAGAAATAAATAAAAATGTTAAATAATTAGAAAATTGTGAGGCTTAGGGGTACCTCATTGGAAGCTTGGAAATAAATAGCAATATACATATCTCCTTTTCCTTACATTGAAGAGTTGTAAAAATCGTGTGGGACTTCTTACCTTGTCACTATTTTTCTATGTTTAGACTTGTGACCCAAGATCACAAGATTGACAAAGTGATTTGTCAGCAAGAATCACATGTAAATTTGGCAAGGATTATGACCAAAAGACTCAAAACAGAAATGTTATGTAAGTGCAATATAACAGATCTATGAATCAAGAAATCAACTGAGACAATTTTGATAAAAACAGTTTGGTAAAATCTGAAAAACCAGAATTGAAATAAGCACTTTAATTAGAACAATTTTCCAGTTTGAAAACCTTTATAAAAGCACCTTGATTATACAATAAGCCACTAGTTTATCAAATGCAGAATCATAGAACTACAATTCACGAATATAGCTGTGTATAATGAATGAATGAATGATGTAGAACAGAGTAAAACGTAAAGAGAAGGGTAAAGAGAAATGCACAAGTCAATTATACCGGTTCACCCTTCCTCAAGGGCTACATCCAGTCTTTCTTGCAACCCTAGTAAGAACAATTTCACTATCAACACTCAATTGTACACACTTACAATCAAGAACAATTCTTGCACCTTACATGATCACAAATCACCTTTGAATACCTACATTACCACCTTGCAGCTCCAAATATTCAGAATAAACCAATGCTAAACCCTGTAGCATCACCAATACACAATTTGAGTCAAAGACTACAATTATACAAACCAAAACACAACACTTGAATCACACAGGTTCAAGAATTGAGTAGTAGAAACCCTTGATTTTCAGTGAAGGAGATCCTACGCAATGCCTCGAAGAACACCAATGGCATAGTACAGATTCAAGACTTTTGATTATTCAAGAACACTTCTTCAAACTTTGAAAAACCAAACAACTTTGTTTCTCATAGAATTCTTTTCAATCTTGTTCGCATGTTTCTTCTCTATATTCTTCACAATTTGCTCTTAAAAGCCCAGCTATTTAAAATATAAAATACCCAAACCGTTTTTCACAAAAACAGTTAACATAATTATGTGCTTAGCGTGAATAAGTCGATTTTGCAAAAATAGAATCGATTTATTTTATGTTAAAAACTGAATTTCAAATGATTCATCTCAAAAACCTTTTTGCTCAGTTTTATTACTTTGTTTTAAGTATGTTTCAACTATGCCAGTGATTTTCTTGTCAGCTGTGCTTAGGTTCACCTTCACCTTCAATCACACTCACTCACACCCATTAAGACAAAGCCTAAGTATTCATCTTCAACTTCCATGCTTTGTTTTTCCTTTGTCTAATTGCTTGACTTCATCAAATACTGAATCCTTTAGGATTCTTAACACTTTTCTCTGCCTTCTCTCTAAAACGTCGCTTTCCTTCCTTATCAAACTAATGATCAAATGTCACCCATAGATTCTTGACTTTGAGTAGAGCAAGAGTTAGGCTATCTCTGAGATCCCTAGGTTTTTGGAACTCTTTGTTAATTCAGGTAAGGGAAGCTACTTTGAATATTTTTAATAGATATTGTAATTACTTATTTTATTAAGTACAAATTGAATGAATGTTTATGTATTGTATGATATAGTATCAATGTTTCTGAATGATGTGGTGTGCGATCGAGACATAGTATCTTTAGGAAATGAGATACCCATGTTGAAATTGATTAAGATGTGCATTGTTGTAGAAGAATGTATCTTGACTCTACTAGTAGATTGGAATCATATAGATGAAAATTACTATGTGGTGAGAGTCGAAGGAGGTTCATATGACTACGTCATGGTATGAAAAAAAATCAGTTGTGACCAAATCATATAGATTAACAAGTTTAGATGTATCAACAACCAATTTTGACCAAACAAATAAAATTATTTCTTTAGTTTTTTTTTATAAATAAATAAAAAATAAAAAAATTCATCCATTTAATTTAAGTTTGGAATTTATTGTTCTTTTGTTTAAAAAATGTAGAAAATATAATTTTTTATAAAAACATGCAAAGAAATATGGTTTAGGTTTTTATCCTTTTTCTATAGTCATTGGCTTTATCATTTTTATTAAAAAGTTTTGTCCCATTTCACTTTTATGAATAAAAAAACAAATTTTTATAAATAATAGAAAAATTAAACAAGATAAATAAATAAGAAAATAATAATTTAAAAAAATAAAAAAATATATAAAAAGAAAAATTGATGTTCTTTGTTATTAAAGTCCAACACAACAAGGTTTCGGAGAAAAGTAATATGTACTCATTACACAAATCCTTTACCCTTCACCCATCCCTCTCACGTACTCATCCATGTTCGTGATGGTGCTTTTCGGTTTCTTCCTTTTTCTTATTTGAGATAATTCACTGTTCTATTTTTTTTTAAATAACTAGAAACAAATTGATTTAAGTTTACCATTTTGATTTCGAAAATAGCTCGAAACAATTCACTGTTTTGTATTTGGAAATAATTGGAAATAAATTGATTTGAGTTTACCATTATGATTTTGTAAATAACTTGAAATAATTCACTGTTATATTTTTGGAAATAATTGGAAACAAATTTCTTTGAGTTTACTGTTCTAATTTTGAAAATAACTGGAAATAATTCATTGTTCTGTCTTTGGAAATAAATTGATTTAAGTTTATTGTTCTGATTTTGAAAATAATTGGAAATAATCCATTGTTCTATTTTTTGAAATAATTGGAAACAAATTGATTTGAGTTTACCGTTCTGATTTTGAAAATAATTGGAAACAATCCGCTGGATTTTTTTGAAATAAATGGAAGTTAATTAATTTAAGTTATACGTCTTGATTTTAAAAATAATTGAAAATAATCCATTCTTTTGTTTTTGAGCAATTCACTGTTCCATTTTTGGAATTAATTGGAAACAAATTAATTTGAATTTATCACTCTATTTTTGAAAATAGTTGAAAATAAGTTGATTTGAAAGTAACTCAGAATGAATTAAAGTTGATTGGAAACACAGAGCAGAATCCATTCCAACCATGTAGCATTCAGTTTTAAAAATTGATTTAAGGTTAATATACGAATAAACAGTCATAAGAGAAAAAACGGAAAGGAATTCATTTTATATAGACCACTGTGTCTACGATGAAAAGGGGAGGAATGCACAAAAAAGTGAGAACCAAAAGAAGGAGAAAAAGATAAAAAAGGAGAGGACTAAGGATAGACGTCAAATTCTTCTACGTGAAATTTGGAGGAAAAGAAGAATAATAAGAAAACACAATTTAACTTCATCATCACAAAGGTAATGTTTGATTTTTCTTTTAGATCTTTGCATTGTTTTCACATTCTGTTGTTAGATCTTATAAATTTTATTTTCAATTTCAAAATTATTTTCATCCATGGTTACCTTCTTATAATTTTGGTATCCATAATCCATGTCATAATAATATTGTAAAAATCCTAAATGATACATTTTGTACTCCAATGGATAATTGAAATATTAAACTAGAAAAAGAAGGGAATATTTATTGTTTGGTCTAGACTAGTATTTTTGGTTTACACCTAAATTTAACTCAAGTCATGTGATTGTCCTGTTTCTCTATCGCTTTCATGAGTCAAACAATGTTACTGCTAGTGCTTTCGTAGTGGTTATTACTGCATATATGAGCGCCCCAAAACCAAATGCCTCTTGATATAGAGGCTCCTAGGTGCTTTAGCTTCTTGAACATGCTCCAATGGATGTAGAACATGTAGAAGCCGTTTTGCACTGAACAAAGGTCATGGAAGGAGTATCCTTGATGCGGAATCAATGGATAATGGAAGAGGATCCATGGAGAAGGAAAATATGTTGTAGAAGTGTTGTGATTATGGTGAATTAGGTGATGAAAACCTTTAGAGAGGTTAGGCCAACCTTCAAGAGAGAGCTTCTAGCTTCTTGGAGAAGAAACTCAATGTGAAACTTGATCAACGTGCAGAAAATTCAGCAGCATTTCATTAAGATAATCAAGCTTACTTTACAAAGAGTCCACACACTTATTTATAGAAGTAAAGAGCGGAAGAAGCTTGTAGGAGAAGCTATCTAAACCTAGCTTCTAAGACAAGCTTTTAACCCTAGCTTCTATGACAAGCTTCCCAAACCTAGCTTGCACTCAAAGGCTCTCACAAGGTGGTGACAAGTGGCACAAGGAGAGAACTCCTAGTGCTACTTGGACTCCTTGATCAAGCCCAACATTATTTATGGACCTCAAGGCCCAAACTTACACTACATGGCCCAAAAAATACAAGGCCCAAATTTATTCTACTTGGCTCAAATACAAGACCCAAGTTATTCTAGACTATTCTAAACAATTTATACCAATTAGGGGACTTCTCCTTAATACTCTATTTTCTCCAAAGGGATTTCTTCATGTTTGCATTTGCCCGAGCAATTGATTAAAAGCCTAAATAGGTTGAGATGGATCCAATCTTCTGAAAAGCTCTTAATTCTCCCTCTGACTCTTTGTCCTCTTAATTCTTTGATTAATGTTGTTGGTGTGTTCTCCATCATCCCCTCCCTTTTGAAAGGGATCTGTCCTCAGATCTTGCAATGTGTTATAGACAAAAGCTTTATTATTATTTGTTTATTCTTACTACCTTCTCGGGTCAAACATAATTATGTAAAAACATGAAAATAGTAAAACTGGCATATGTACAAAACATTTAAGAATGAAAATAAAATTTCCAAGGAACAAACTCCAACGGTCAAGATACTCCTTACCAAATGATGGACACAAATATCTGACCCAACTAACACTTTTATTTTTATTTATATTTTCATGATTTTCTGCCTATGAGGTAACCTAATCTTTTGAATATCCAATTTTTCTCTGGGAAATTCCTCACAAGTTCTTTCTATGAAAGAGGAGTTTATGTCAATGTCAGATTCAATCCTAAATAGAAGTTTCTCTTCAATAAACTTCTCACAAGATATTTCTGTTGGAGAGAATTCAATGTTTGGTTCAGTTTTGGCCAAGGGTTTTTCTTTTCTTTCATGTTCTTTCCTCTTTTTTCTTTCGCTTTCTATTTCTCCTTCAATCTTTCTATCTAATTTTTCATGTCTAAGCTCCATACCTTGAAGTCCTTGTCCTAATTGAGCTAGACAATTTTCTATTCTCTCTTCTGTTTGTAATTGGTCTTCTACCATTTGAGAAGGTGATAAAGAGCTGATCACAAACTTATTATTCAGATGAATGAAAGTGATTTTGTTAGTACGACTGTGGTAAATGATGTTATGTTCAAATTGCCAGGGTCGTCCTAACAAAATATCACAAGCTTCTAAGGGAACTAAATCACATAAAACATTCTCAGAGTATTGTCCAATAGATAGCTTAACTTTCACTTGTTGACTCACAATCAGATTTCCATCCTTTTGAATCCAAGAAAGTTTATAAGGTTGTGGATGGACTTCCGTATTGAGTTTCAATAATTTAACCAACCAGATACTACAAAAGTTGTAGCATGATCCACTATTCACAATGAGAGAACAATTTTTGTTAAAAATTTGACAGTTTGTTTGGAAAATGTTCTCTCTATGGGTAGTACCTAGCGGATTAGAATTTCTCATCAGAAGGAGTTCTCCAGAATAAGGGTAAGCATCCTCACAATTCTCACACTCAGAATCTTTACTAGTGTTTTCCTCAATTATTTCTTCTTCACTGATATACAAGTTTTGGCCTCTCAACAAGATAGTCCTCATGGAAGGACACTGGGATTTCACATGACCTTGTCCCAAGAACTTGAAGCATTTGATGTCACTAGATCGATTAGAGGATGTAGGTTCTTCTCTTCTTTTACCACTCTTTTGAACTGTGGCTTTGGTGGGATTTTCTCTTGGTTTTTCTTTTAAGGATTTTTCCTCTCTCTTATACTCGGACTTGGAATAGTAGTTAGAGTAAGGACTTTGACTTGGTCCTTTTCTCAAAACTTGTTGTTCAACTTTTATACAAATTTGAACCAAGTCATGGAAATCCCTATAAGGGAGAAGTTCTACTTTATCTCTTATTTCAAGACTCAATCCACTCAAAAATCTAGCCACAGTTACACTTTCATCTTTTCTAATTCCCGCCCTCATCATATACAATTCCATTTTCTACCTGTATTCTTCAATACTCATGTTATTCTGATTAAGCCTATGAAGTTTTCCATGAGTTCTCTATGATAATAGGAAGGAATATGTCTTCTTCTGAGGACACTCTTAAGATCATTCCAATAGGCTATGGTCGGTTCATGATGAAGAATCCTGTCCCTCACTAACGCAGTCTGCCAATGTAAGGCATGTCCTTGGAAGCTAGCTAGGGGAATTTTTCTTTCTTCACTCACATTATAGCATTCAAATAATTGTTCCACTTTCATCTCCCAATCTAAGAATGTTTCAATGTCATTAGTGCCATAGAAATAGGGGAGATCTACTCTAGCTTCTTTGGGCTTTCTTTCTTTCTTGTGGTGGTGATAAGGGTTAGGCTGATAGTGTTCGGTTGCTCTCATGCTATCCCACTCTGGTTTTTCATCCTCACTATCAGAATAACATTTTTTTTTATGAACTAGTTTTTGATTTATACTTATGATCCTTCTTCTTTAAGGTCTTCATTTCCTCCGCCATAATGGCAAAATGTACATCAGTATTTATTTTCATAATCCAAATTTCTTCCAAAATTTTTCGCAAATATGATGTATTGCGACTCATTGCCACTATGGTGATGGGAATGACGAGACATCTTAAATTTTGTGAAGAAGTGCTCTCAAGATAAGACAAACTAGTCTAGCACACTAGGGGGTCTCCCAAGAAAGTGAGGTGCGTCACTAGGACGGCTTAAGTACCAAGACTTTCCTTGCCAGAGCCTGACCCAATGTACCTTTCCAATCGTTCTTACAATGAGACCACTAAGTCACAAACAAAGGCGACTCAATGAAAAATAAAACTAATCGGATTGCACAATTGAAAGAATCAAAAGAAAGTAAGAATAGTGCTTGAAAACTTAAATCTAGGCAAATCCTAAGGTGAAGTTCTTTGGCACCAAGGACCTTAGACACACTTCACCGTCTACATGTTTTGAACTATTTCACTATTGAAAACGAGTTTTGCAATTACACTCAATTGGATACAATGACAATTTTGCTGAAAAATTAAAATTCTTAAATTATGCACTCTATCTGTTTGTAAATTTGCCTCACTAATGTATCACTCCTTTTTGGTGTACTTTGATCAATGAAGCGTTTCTACAACATGACCGCATCTCCATTGTGATTCATCCTCCAATATTGCTTGGAAATTCATTTCTTGATGTGTTGGTTCCAACTTAACTCAAGTGCTTCATCAAGGTGCTAATTCACTGTGAGGTCAAAAATATAAAGCAATAAAGGCTAATTTGAATAGAACAACTAAAGAGATTATAGAACGACAAAGTCAAAGGAATGTGATTAGAAGTGACAAACAAGAGAGTTTAAGGCTTAAAATAGAAATGCCGCACTCAAAAAGATGATCTATGAATGACTCTAGGGTAGATTAAGAAACAGCAAAATAAAAACTAGAATTCACTTGTGGCAGCAATATGTGTGTGATTTATGGTAATCGGTGTAGTTCTCCTTTTGTCTCGAAATTTAATCACAAACTCACAACACAATAAGGATCATCCACTCCAAATTTCATAAATTATGGACCAGTATTGCACTCGCAATAAATTCAACACAGTGAGCAAATTCCAACAGAGTAATACAGTTTTTCCAATTTCAATAGTTCTTTGGCAGTAGTGTTTGCAAAATTTATCACGGTGCGATTACTTAGAATTAGGTCACCAAATTTTTATCATACACTCCAAACATATCAAGCTAAGGTCATGCAAAATTTGAGGTCCAAAAGGTCACGGAATTGTTCCCAGTAAATCAAACACAGAGGCGTTTTTACACTATCATCAGTGGTTAACTAGCAGCGAGCATTCGACTTTTACAATTTATCATTATTTTTACAGATTGAATTAGAATGCGCTTTTTTCAGAGTATCTTTACAACATATCAAGGTAGCCTCATACAAATTTTCATGCACAAATACATAGTATTCTGTTCTAGTAAATTTCTCAAGTTTCAGTAACCTTCATCAAACAACAACAATTCTGGAAAATGAAACATATGGATTCCAATGAGTTTTAGAACAAACTACAAGACATATAGGAGTATTATGACTTGAAGAAACTCACTAATGATCTAATAGTGAACTAAAGAACTAAAAATTGCAAAATTAAAAGACACACAAAAGCACACTCTATGACACAATACATCAAACACATTCTGCTCATAATTTTCTTGCACAAACACCTAATCTACAAGTGTAAGCCTAAGGAGTTTATGAAAATTTAGAACCATACATGACTTTGACATATACTATGATCATCAAAATGAAAGCTAGGACACAAATCATCAATTTCAACCGATTAAAATCAACAAAGACTCAAGCAAAATAAAGATAGCTTGCGACACACACAAGAAACACCTAAACAATGTGTTTTTGGAAAGTTCAAGGAGATTGATGTATTTTAAATTGTTTAAAATCATCAAGAACACTTTTCAATCGGTGGAAAACATTGAAGACATGCAAAAATTGATGGAAACAACACGGAACAGCTGAAATAAGTGGAAAAAGATCAAGAACTTATCTCTTGTAGACTTATGCTCTTAATACCAAATGATGAGAGGCTCAAAGGTGCTTTAGCTTCTTGAACACGCTCCAATGGATGTAGAACATGTAGAAGTCGTTTTGTATCGTAACAAAGGTCATGGACGGAGCTTCTCTTGATGTGGAAGCAATGGATAATGGAAAAGGATCCGTGGAGAAGAAAAATGTGTTGTAGAAGTGTTCTGGTTATGGTGAATTAGGTGATGAAAACCTTTAAGGAGGTTAGGCCAACCTTCAAGAGAGAGCTTCTAGCTTCTTGGAGAAGAAACTCAATGTGAAATTTGATCAATGTGCAGAAAATTCAACAACATTTCATTAAGGTAATTAAGCTTACTTTACAAAGAGTCTACACACTTATTTATAGAAGCAAGGAGAGGAAGAAGCTTGTGGGAGAAACTATCTAAACCTAGCTTCTAAGACAAGCTTCTAACCCTAGTTTCTATGACAAGCTTCTCAAACCTTGCTTGCACTCCAAGCTCTCACAAGGTAGTGACAAGTGGCACAAGGAGAGAGCTCCTTGTGCTATTTGGACTCCTTAATCAAGCCCAACATTATTTATGGACCTCAAGGCCCAAACTTACACTACATGGCCCAAAAAATACAAGGCCCAAATTTATTTTACTTAGCCCAAATTATTCTAAATTATTCTAAACAATTTATACCAATTAGAGGACTTCTTCTTAATACTCTATTTTCTCCAAAGAGATTTCTTCATGTTTGCATTTGGGCCCGAGCAGCTGATTAAAAGCACAAATAGGCTGAAATGGGCCCAATCTTTTGGAAAGTTCTTAATTCTCCCTGTGGCTCTTTATTCTTTGATTAATGTTGCTGGGGCGTTCTCCATCACCTCTAGCCTAAAATCGAATGCCTCTAAACCAAAACCGATTATCTCTAACCTAAAATCGAATGCCTCTAACCCAAAATCGAATGCCTCTAACCCAATATCGAATGCCTCTAACCTAAAACCAAACACCTCTAACCCAAAATTGAATGTCTCTAACCCAAAACTGAAGGCCTCTAGCTTGATACCGATACCTCAAATACAAAACTAAATGCCTCTAGCTTGACACTGAATGCCTCTAACTTAATGTCGAATGTCTCCAGCCCAAAACCGAATGTCTCTAATCCAAAACTGAATGCCTTAGAACCAAAACCAAATGTCTTTAGTAACCGAATGCCTCTAATCCAAATCTAAATGCCTTAGAACCAAAACCGATTGCCTCTAATCCAAAATCGAATTCCTTAGAGCTAACATTGAATGCCTCTAATCCAAAACCGAATGCCATAGAACCAAAACTGAATTCCCTAAATCCTAAATTGAGTGTCTCTAATGCAATACCAAATGACCCTGACCTAATACCAAATGCTTCTAATCAAATACCGACTGTCTTAAACCCAATATCGAATGCCTTTTCCCTAAAAACCTTAGTCGAATGCCTTTAGAAAACCAATACTGAATGACCTAACCTAAAATCGAGTGTCCTGAAAGCCTCTTCCGAAAACCTTTTTTGAAAGCTTCCTCCAATTACCTTTGGCCAAATGCCTTTTTTGAATCATTGTATTAAAATTTCATATTTATTCAATTTAGTTTTTATTTTTAATTTTTGCTAAAGGATCTAAAAAATAATAAAAATACAAAATACAAAATTTCCAATATATATATTAAAACACCAAACAAACAATTTGTAAATAAGGTTTAGACCGAGTTCAAGAGGGGGGTGAATTGAACTTTCAAAATCTTTTCGCAAATCTGATTTGTTCTTGAAATAGAGAATGAAAATTCTTAATCCAATCAATCAACTTGTGTAATTCTGGACTATCCAGTAAACAATCAATTGTGCACAGCGGAAATTATCAGAGATAAACCCAGAAAACAGTTTTCAGTATAGAAATGTATTAATCCAGATTCAAGATGATTAAGCACAATCCAGTAGATTAGAAATAACCCAGAAACACAGTTGATTCAGATATATGTAAACAGATTCAGTGAACAGTTTATTAATCGAAAGAAAGCAAATAATAAAAAGATCAAGAAGAGATAAGAGGAAATTAAGAACACAAAGAATTATCCTGGTTCACCCTTCCTCAAGGGCTACGTCCAGTCCTTTGTAAACTAGCAAATATTTCCACTAAAAAGATCACAAGATCAGTTTATAACTCTTGCTCCCAGCAACTTACAAACTGCTCCCAACAGTAAACCCACACCTCACTGAACCACTCAGCTAGTGTGTAACCTGTGTAGAAACCCACTACACCACAACACTTGCAATCCGCAAGCAACACTGCTCCCCACAGCACCCACCCTCTACTGAACCCCTCAGCAGATGTGAGACCAGTGCAGAAACCCACTGCACCAACTCAATTACAGACCCAGTAATTGAAACACAACAAACAAATTACAAAACAACAAGATCAGCAATTGATCACACAGTACTTCTACACATAATAGATTATAGAGAATGAAGATTAGGTGTAAAAGACTTGGCTTTGGTCCAGAACCAAAGTTGCAAGAACCTCACTCAAAGATGCTTAAAGATTCACGTTCTTGGAGGTTTCTTATTTTGAAAAGCTTTGTGAAGGATGATCGCACAAAAGGGGTATTATATCTCACTTAGAAAATCTTGAGGAATGCTTTTCGAAAATCTTAGATGTCTTAAAATGATAGTGTCAATTCCTTTAAATAGCCAAATCAGTTTTAAAACAGCTTAGCTGTCACAGTTCAATTAATTGAACAAACCATTCAATCGATTGAATTGACCGTTAGTTGACCCAGTCAAAGATTCCAGTAGTAACAGAAATAACTGTCACATTCAATTGATTGTTTTAGAAATTTAATTGATTGAAAAATCTTTTCTAGCAAAAATCATTTTGGACTATTTTTCTTAAAACTAGCTTTAATAAAAATATTTGTGAATCTCTTAGCGCCTCAGGAATGATGAACCATGCCACGAATGATTAAGGACTAAGCCAATCACCAACACACAGACCCAAATAAGGACCAAGACCGAATCACCCAACCATCTTCATGTTGGCACAAAGTCTTCACTTGAACAATTTTGGTCCTCGTTGGTTCCAATAGATTCTTCATGAGGCAATCTTCATCAACTCACGTGCTAGGCATTGATCTAACATAGTCCAGATCCAATCCATCAGAACTTCAGCAATGTATTGACTTCATCAAATCACATGCTTAGCCTTGGTGCTAACACAATTTTTTGTCCAGAACTACGTAATCCTTGATTTTTCATCATGGATGAAAATATGTAAGAGCAAGGTCAATCCTTGTCGGGCCAAAAAATAAAAAATATTTTCTTTTTTTTACTTACATTTTTGTTTTTTTGGGAAAAATAAACATTCTAATAAACCACACTCATTTTACTCATTTGATTAAAGGTACCGTCTTAGGACGGGTATTGTGAGGGTGTTAATACATTCCCCACTCGTAACCGACTCCCGAACTCCAAATCTGTTTCGCAAACCATTTTCTTATCTTTGGTTTTTTCATAGTTTTCCATAATAAGTTATGGTGGCGACTCCTTTGTTTGTTTGTTTTTCTAAAGATAAACCCCTTTCTATCTCTATTATGTTTTATATATTTATATTATTACTTTTTCTTTGGACCGCCGTCCCCCGACACAGTTCCGATTGTGATAATATGACTGTGCTACAATGTGAAAAAGAACTGATTTGACCAAATCATATAGATTAACAGATTCATATGATTGCGCTACGGTGTGAAAAGGAACCGATTGGACCAAATCATATTAACTAAAATGTTTATATGACTGCGCTACGGTATGAAAAAGAACTAATTAAATCAGATCATATGGATTGATAGGTTAATATGACTGCGTGATGTGAAAAAGAATAGATTGGTGTTTGTTTACCCCTTTTTTTTGTGGTGTTTATTTTGTTTTAAAATCTGTGACGATCATTAATAACTGCCAAAATTTAGTGTTCTCAACTGCATATTTGTGTGAATTGTTGTTTCAATTGTTGAGAATAAGCATTTATTGTTCTTATGTTATCCTTGAATTAATGGAAGTATCCATAATCATCTTCAGATTGATTAAAAGAGAATTTTTGGAGGATTTTGTGGAAAGCAAAAGCTGAATCTGGAAAGAGAAGACATGCTGAAGCCATGAAGAAATTTACACAGCAAGAAGAAGATGACCATTAGTGATGGGGTGCTTAAGCGCAAAATCGTGATTGAGCTAGAACTCACTAAAGGTCTGCTGACACAATACCCTAATTTGGGTCAGAGGTATAAAAAGAAAATAATCTTCATTGGAAAGGGAGCTGACGGCTATAGTGAACTACAATAACCTACAGAAGCAATTTCTTTTTGTATGCATGGCTAACATGAGTAGCTAAGTTCTTTTTATTTTGGATTGGATGTAATTTTCTCACACTAATTGTATTCTTGTTGTTTATGTTGATAATATACGGTTTATTTAGACTTGTATTCTCCTTGTGTGTTTAATGCTTGAGTCATATGCACAATGATTTCTTGAACAGAAAATCTTAAGATTAAATGGGAAGTAAATTTGGGATTTGGAAAGCAAGGAGAATACCCATTACCGTGCAACACTAGGAATGGGTTGTACTCTAATGGTTGCATTGAGCAATTGTTCTTAATGTGGCTTAAAACTCCATGAAAGTTGGAGAACAGTATCATGCAAGATAACCTACGAATTTCAATACGCGAGGAATCAGGTTGAATGAATTTTATTTGTGCAGAGTCAAGAATATAATCGTACGTTATTAACGTTTTCTAGCAAGGAATGCAATGAGTTGAGTTAATGAGTTAAATCCCAAGATAGTCCCTCACACTGCATCAATACTCTGTTTAGTGTTTCATTTTTATAATCTAGTACTTTCTCTACAACCTGTTCTGCATTAAATCCCTAAATGCTTTTAGCTTAAGCTAACTTCGCTAGCTAAGGCTCAACTGATAATATTCCATGTGGATTCGACACTTGTACTTATTCTACCTATATTACTTTTGACTTGGTACACTTGCCAAAAGAAGTCAACAATCGTTTGTTATATGTGAGCAGAGGATTTGGCAAGTGATTTGACTTCTCAGTGAGCTGATAAAGAAGCTTTATTTTATTTTATTTTGTGATTATATGAAAATATTTTTTTCAAATCCTTTGTGGAAAAGAATATTTTAAAATACTATGATAAATGAATAGATATTTATATTTAAATCTATTATAGAATTTATGTACAATATAATTACTCTTATATGAAAAATATGAGATGTTATACATTATGTAAACTTGCTTATCCTTAAGCCGCACAAAACACATGTTAAAATGTTAAAAAAACATCTAAACATTCAAACATATATGATACTTATAATTAAAATTCAACAATAGATAATTGGATGGTCTAATAAATCTCAACATACTAGACCGTCTCGAATCTCATTAAACCGTTTAATGAACTAAAATTGTCTTTATCGATGAGTTTTGTTGAAGCTTAGTTAACCCCAATTATAAAAATTTCAATTAAAAAAGTGGAGCTTAGTCTCAATTATAATTCGATAACACTAAGATTAAGTGTTCTAAATGTGATTGAAGACGTGATCATCAAAGTACATATGTAGTTTCAATTTATTTTATAATGTTAAAACCAGCAACACATTGTTCTAAGGTTTCATTGCAATTGATATGCCACCTAAAAAAATTGTCAATTTGAGATGGCTAGTGATGTTGAGGATCTGGCCCTGCAGGTGAAACTCTCTCCAACTTTCCACCAAGCATTGACCTCTTCTGGTGCCACTCACCGTTTCGTACATTGCTGATCACTTCACGTAAGCCAAGTTTACCATCAATCTTTTTGCTCAGTGTTGAGAACTCATGGACCAGTCTTGCCTCTGCATTCACCGCAAGCAATGCAAGAACAATTATTAAGAGAACACAAGCTCTTAGCTTCATTGAACTAGCCATAACTTAGCAAGCAATAAAAACAAGTACAATAAGCTAAGAATAAAGCTTGTAGATTTGCAATTGAGTGAAGTATATAGCAAAGCAAATGCCCCCTATATATATACACCAAGGTTGCAAGCTACATGTCCAAAGGGTAGAACATAGTGTATAACTTTACTATTGGAAGGCTTTGTAAGCAGATAACTATAATCCAATTTACTAAACTTGTCTTATTTCTCTTTTGGGTTCATTAATATTATATCCATCATATCATGTTCTTCAACTTGCTACTCTCAAATGTGAAACTACATGACTGCTTCATCCTCCTCATAGCATGAATCTCTGAGCAGACCAAACCAATTCATCATAAATTGTCTTGTTCACATTATTGCAAAGATCGAGGGAGAAAAGCTATAACGACAAAAGACCCTTTAAGAAAACCTTTGTATCATATGAATCAGATATGGGTTATGGGACAAAAGAAAAACGTAAGATATGGAAGCCGTGTAAACTTTTATGGTTTGTCCACGTGAAAGGTAAGTGTTTACATTTTGTCGTAAATGTCGTCTTTGCATTACCGGAATGAAGACGTCATTTGACTCATTTCGCGTTATTTGTTGGTTTATTTGTAAAATGCTCAGACCATAAAGATTTTGTATTCTTCTTGTCGACAATTTGGAGTGGACAATGGGACGACTAATGTTAAAGCTATGTGTTGTCGACATTTGATTAAACTGTTATCCTTTTATTTTGAAAAACATATGTACTCATCGATAATAATAATAATAATACCCATTTTTATTTAATAAATATAATATTTATATTATTGTGATATCAAGTTAAAATATAATGTTTATGTTAATTATTAAATTTAATAAATATAATATTTATATTATTATTTTTTATATTTGATATTCGTAATCTATATTTTTGAATAAAAATAATATTGGAGAGACAATATAAATTATACATTTAAATGAAAGAGAAAAATAATAATTTAATCACTCTAGACTATTTGAATTTTCGTTAACAATTTTTAATAGATGGATAGTTTTTATTTTTTTGTTGTAATTAAAAATATAAAAAAGTAAAATAATAATATAAAATATGTAAACAAAATGGAGAAATCATATACTTTATCTGTTTATCATTAAAATAAGAATGTTATTGCTTTTTACATGTTACAATCCTAGTAAAGTTAATACTACAAGCTATATACATCATCCGCAGTATTATTGTGGATTTTATAGCAACGAAAAAAATATATAAAAATGGAGATCAAACAAAAATTAACTAGAACTATCATATCCATCTCTACAAAAATTATACTTTATTATTTGTTTTCAATATTATAATACTCGGTTATATTTTTAGGGAATAAGTGACTTATAATAATTCAAATTATTGTGACATATTTTTGAACAAGTACTGTATTTTTTTATATTAATTTAAATTTTAGAAAAAAATCAATTTCATGTCACAAATATTTTTAAGAAAACGAAGTTATTGTCTTTTCCGTCAACATTTAAGAATTAAAATATGAAATTTTGGTCTTAACGTATGAAGTTTATTTCCAGTAGGTATTTGATAAATTGATTTGAATAATTTCTTAAACAATGCATTTTAATCTTATAGACTCCATTCCAATGGATGTGCTACAATATAATATATAACTACTATGGGGAATGCATAACATTAGTTATATCCAATCAAATTAAATAAGAAAATCAAGAAATGAAAGTGAGGTGAACTAAAAAAATAAATAAAATAAATTATTATAAGAAAAAGCTATTCAAACAATAATTTTTTAGCTACCAAATAAAATAGTTGCTAATTATAACTAAATAACCACCAAATTAGGTTTGGTCATTAAATAACTATAAAATAAAAGTAATGATTGAATTTAGTAACCAATTAAGATAATTTGTATCTAACATTAGCTACCAAGTATTTTAGTCACTCATACCATTAGATTTTAAATTGGTATCTAATTAAGTTAGAGACTAATTTAGAATATAATAATATAAGT
>Ga0123340_1002323_pt1 | contig 17061 bp, 11 predicted proteins | sample SirMexnodulemix_FD_89961 | JGI IMG/M metagenome (GOLD analysis project Ga0123340, IMG submission 89961) | Root nodule microbial communities of legume samples collected from Mexico - Siratro Mexico nodule mix | ecosystem: Host-associated > Plants > Roots > Nodule | place: Mexico: Nepantla... | reverse complement strand
TTATTATATAGTTAACATGTAATAGTTTTTTTTTTTACTTTAGTATAACTAACAATTAAAATGTAAGAATTAAGATAGTTTATCTAAGAATGGAAGTAGTTTGAATGAGATGAAATGAATATTTTATTATTTAAGTTAAAGAACTTATAAATAGAAAAAGCTAGACTTCATTTCACAAAAACTATCATTTCTATGAAACATGTTTTATTTGTTCTTTCTGGATTTTCTAAATAGTTTCATTCTTTCATATATTCAAGTCAATCTTAGAAATCTTGGTGGAAAGTAAAATAATTATCTTCAATTAAAATTTATTTTTAAGTAAGTTTTTTTTTTTGTTTTTTTTTCTTGAGTTGTTTTATGGAAATGGTTAGACTTCTTACATGTGAGGGTTCTAGGACAAAGATGAATCTTTGTTAGCCCATTAGCATAATGGTATGTTTAAATAATTGATCAGAGTAATTTATGTACATGTTTAACATTATTGTGAGTGTAGTAAAGTATGAAAATGGTTAGACTTCTTACATGTGAAGGCTTTGCATGTGAGGGTTCTACGACAAATATGAATCTTTGTTAGCCCATTAGCATAATGGTATGTTTAAATTATTGATCAGAGTAATTTATGTACATGTTTAACATTATTGTGAGTGTAGTAAAGTATGGAAATGGTTAGACTTCTTACATGTGAAGGCTTTGCATGTGAGGGTTCTACGACAAAGATGAATCTTTGTTAGCCCATTAGCATAATGGTATGTTTAAATTATTGATCAGAGTAATTTATGTACATGTTTAACATTATTGTGAGTGTAGTAAAGTATGTAGCTTAAGCTAGTTAAGCAAGTTGTAAAGGTAAGGAAAAATAGTTACAATTTGATAACACCTTAGGGTGGATGATACAGAAAGTGGATGCGACCTAGTCACAATGTTTTGGTTTTTATTTAGGGAATGTGAATTATTGGATAATATTCATAGTGTTTTTAATAATTTTGATACAAATAGTATATGTTATGATGGTTTTTTTAAAGTTGTGATAATAATTTTAGTTTTGAAATATAGTTGATGTTTTTTCATATACATCACCAATTAGTACTATGTTATATGAATGAGTTATAAAATAATTGAAAGTGATGAAATTGTAAATTTATATGATTCGTGTGTCAAAAATGAGTTGTAATAAGTTTATCTTTGTTTGCAAGTGAGACTATAATAATGCTTGAACTAGAAACATGTATAATGTTTTAAATGATACTCTACTTAAGTAAAATTAAATTATATGAGATATGTTATATTTTTTGGTAGTTAAAATGTAGAATGCTACAAGTAAGTTAAGTGAGTTAAATTAGTTCAATATTGTTATATCTAGAAACTAATTACTCAATTATATATATGAAAAATGATCTAGAACACTTTTTTAACCAATTTGACATAATCAATGCAATTTTGCAAAACTAATTTCTAAATATATATAATAATTGCGCGACAATTTTTTTTTCTTGAACTAAACTCATTTATTTTAAAACAATGCTTAGTCATTAGTTGACCATGCTTGTCTTTAGCAAAATTTATTTATTGAAAACTCAAGAGGTTTAGTCGTTGAGTAAATATTTGTTCACTGAGAAAAATTCAATTTAATGAAAATTTTAGAGTTTGTTTTACTAGGCCAGCAGACCTCTAATTGAGCAAAATTGGTGGTTGAACACATGAAGTATTTTCTAAGCTTTAAATAATATATTTTTTTAAATGCTAGAGTTATTTATATTTCACTAAATTATTATATTTTATCAACATATTATACTTGAATATTATTATAGTGTGATAGATTGAAATTTATTAGTATTTAAATTGAGTTGGAATATATATGAATAAAAACATATGATGTTTATGTTGTAATATAACATGTGATGTGTTATAGACATACTTATTATTTTTAGGAGAGAATACTATGTTGAGATGTTTAGTCAATATATTAAATTTGGGATCCTAAAGGATATATCCTAACTCTATTGGTATTTGACTCACATAAAAGAAAGTACGAGATGCCTAGAGTTAAAAGTGATTCCTATGACCTAATATACTGTATAAAAAAACTATGTCTGGTAAATTATAGGGACTTAACCTATTACATGACTGGATGTGTTCTTATTATGTAACTCTATTGTGTAAAACAACTTAATAAATATAGTGCAATAAGTGTAAATCTCTAGTCTAATCCAACTTTAACTCACATTTTTTTTAAAAGTAGGATTAAATATCTAATAATGATATTAATGATTTATGATAAGAGATTACCTAATGAATTGAGAGGTATAAAGAATGATTTTTCATGTATGTTTAATGAATGAATTGATTTTAGTTGTAATATGAATAAATTGTATGAATGTGAAAAATATAAATATTCAATTCTAACATATTTATTATATCTAAAACTTTAAAACACTATGTTATCATATTTTGTGTGTTACTTTTAAATTGTGATAATTATGTGGTACAAGAAATAATATCTTTGGAAGAAAATCTCAAGAGAATTAGATTGAGAAGAGAAAAAAATATTTTTTATTTTGTTTAATTTCTTTTATTAAGATATAAATATATTTACAATTATTTATATGAAGTAAATTTATTTTGATTAGATTTTAAAATGTAATCTGAATGCTATATACATTTATTTATATTATTTTATAATGACAAGTAATAATTTAACTTAGAAGGATGATATATAAAATAATTTTACAAAATTCTTGAAACATTGTATATAAATATTCTCAGTAATTAAAAACAATTTTCTCAATGAAAACTGCTCTCAAGTATTTATACCAGTTATATGTTCAATGTTTGACCCTAATTCAACATTTCAAAACTCATTCTTGTTCAGAGTTTCTGATCATTGCAAGCATTTCTTTCTCTTACAGTCTATGGACATTTTACTTTAACTCTTCTTGCTGATAAATATTTGCATAACACTATAGTAAAAGCAATCTGCAACTTTCCACTCCATGTAGATTGATTTTAGTTATTTTTCATTGTTTTTTACCTTCAACTTTTCTATTTAAGATCTGTCTTTGTTTTCAAGACTTGCATAACTAACATGAGGAGTGATTTGAGTATTGGTGGAAGCAATTGTTACTCTCATATCATTGGATCAAATTATTTTATCAGAACTTTGATGTTTTTGTTAATTGGAAAAAGAAAAATCTCAAAAACAATTGTTTGTTAATAATTTGTTTCATTGACCAAACCAAGTCTCTTTCTTCAATTTGTCAAGTTGTAATGATATTATAAAGTCAATGAAACCAATTTTACCCAAAATTTTAATTATTAATAACTAGGCTCTAGTTGAATATATAACAATGAAATTACAATTTCATTAAAATCAATAGTTAAATTAATTAATTTAACTCCAAAATAATATTAAAATTTATTTCAAAAATATAAATATACAATTTATTTATAAATATCAATATTTTACAAAAGATTCATTCAAAACTGTACATAATTATAAATGTTATAGAACTTCTATATATTCTTACAATGCTAGAAAACAACCTTGTTACACACAATCTCTAATAAAACAGGAATAATTCATTTTAATTTTGACTTATAACATCCTGTCTCACAATTTTGTTAAATATAGACCAGAATTAAAACACCATTAAAAAAACTTTCTTTTCTAATTACACATATTCTCTTCTCTTTGTTAGTTTGATTTTAGGGGTAAAGATTTTTTATTTTATTTTATATCATTATAAGATTCTACATATTAAATCTAACCAATAATATACTTAAATTACTTGAAGAGTAGGTCTATTTCTATTTCAAGACTTCTTAACAAGTTATAGAAAGCAACTCCCTAATAAGTTAAATAGTGTATATATTAATTATTTTTTTCCCACTTGATGTGCCTATCTCTAAGTCAAGACACATAATCAATATCATTAAAGTAAATTTACATTTTTTTATTCTTACAAACATGGCCAAATCAATCCCTAAATGAACAAAATTCTGGTTACTAAATTGATCTCTAAAATCAAATTTATAACAAAGAATACATTTATATTTATTTAGTATATTATATTATATTATATTATTATTATTATTATTATTATTATTATTATTATTATAATAATATAAGCTATGTTGAGCATTTGTTCAAGATTAACCCTCTATTCTTCCTAATCATCGACAATTGTACACAAATCACGCACAATCCGAACATACTACATAACCAAAGAAGAGAGACAAGAACAATGAACAACAGATCTGTCCCTTGAACCGTCACTGATCATCGGAATCGTGTTCATTTATGGGTGAGTTTCAATGGATTTAGAATGCCGCATTATCGATTCGGGTGTTGCGGTTTCGCTTTCTTTTCTTTCTTTTTTTGTTCCACTTACGAAATCTCAGTGTCATTCGCCCCATTTCATTTTGTTGCCAAGTCAATTTTGTATCCTAACTTCCACCTAACAATTGTTGCACTACTCCACCGAGTTCGCATGCTTTGCTTTCAGTACACAGTTTCACTGTCTTGTGCATCTGTTTTTATTTCTTTTGTTTTTTAAGTTTCTGTTGATTTCTCGTTTAGAAATTGAGTTGCGGTTCAATTGGGTATGTGCAATTGTGCCAAAGTTTGCTTTTTTATTTGATCAATTTATTGTTATTGTTAAATATGGCATTTTGGAATGGGAATGCTTGGTTTTTTTATTTGGTTAATTTGTTGTTGTTCTTGTGAATATGATATTTTTGAACGTGAAAGTTTGGTTTTGGTTGGTGGAGTTTTGTGAATGAGGGAGGATTGGGGATGTGTGATTTTGACCATGCGTGTCTAAGTTGTGTTGTTTTAGATTTTCAGGTGCATGTGGTGTAGTTTTTGTCTGAGGCTTTGGGGAGTTGCTGCTGAGAATGGCTGACGTGGCTGGTCTAGTTGAGGCAGCGGGATCAAGATTCACTTCATTGGAACTTATTGGGCAGGGATCTTTTGGAGACGTCTATAAAGCGTAGGTGTTAGTTTTAGGACTGGTATCATGAGCCCTGCAGACTTAAACTAACTTTGTACATTGAGTTTAAATCATAGTAATTTTATATGCACATTGCTTGTTCATTGGGGTAATTAATAATTTTTGTGTAGGGCTTTCTTTCTTGTTTCTTTAGGTGGAATAATGTTAAAGTATTATTTTGTTAATAAAATTCTTAAACTTGTTCTTTAGATACTTATTTGATAAATGGTACCAAGGTGTATGAAATCTAGATTTGATGATTGTGTGAATAAAGTGCCATTAATGGATGCAAGCATTAGATATACATTACTGTACTGGAGGGAAATTTGGATGATAGTTTATGTTGTAAAGAAAATGTATACTATGGTATCTGATCAAGGGTTAGTTTGAATTCTTTCGGAAATTAGCTGTAGAGAAGGCACTGAAAGTAAAATAGAGCCTCATTTTTAAGAGTAAAGAGTCTAGTTGCAATTGATTGCTACTTGAAAGAAGCAGATCAAGTGCATTGCTCTTTTCTGATAATTGATTAGTGGTTTTAAATATTACTAACAACAACAATGACAAATTTTTTTTCTATTATATGATGTTGGCCACATGAATCAGATGATGCCATTGTGCTCTATCCAAAACCAATTCTTTACTCAGGAAATCAGGCTATTTAATTATAGATACTTTTTAATGGTTTCACTTGGAGTCATGTTTGGTCTGTTTCTACCTTAATAATTGGGCTATCCTCAGTTTGATCTACTCATCTAATTGAAGCTTTTGTTAATGTTCTGGTAACAAGTACAAACCATGTTACAGACATTTTTTACCAATTTTTGCTCAATAGATATCTTTTCAAATTTCAATATATATTTTTGCTCAATAGAAAAAAATAATTATAAAAAAAATACGCCTAGAAACATTTGCAAGATTGTTTCGTGTGTCTGAGACAGCACGAATGCTTTATTTGTAGTGAGAAAAATGTTCCTAATAAGACATATATAATCTAGATATTCTTGATTATATAAGATCAGGTCCTTTCTATAATTATAACATAGTCATTATTCTTTGAACATCTTTTGTTTACTGGCCTTAAGTTAGACATGGATAATGAATTGTCTGTCTCTTTGTTGTACTGTCTTATCTCCAGGTTTGACAAGGAGCTCAACAAAGAAGTTGCCATCAAAGTAATCGACTTGGAAGAATCGTATGTCTGTTGTCCCCCTCTATTACTTTTATGAATGTTTTAATTCTTGGCACTGCTGTATTGGCCGACCATTTTAGGAGTGGTTACCAATTTTATAGTAATGAGAACCTTAGAATATTTTGAAAACACATTTCATTACAATATAAGAGATTGCCTGTCGATTAGAATTTTATGGCAATAACACTTAGAAAATCTAACTAGTCAATCGTGGATACGAGTACGGAGCAGCGACCCTGCAAAAACACTATTGCTGGAAGTCAGAAAAACAATACAGGTCATACAATGAGTACCCAAACACTTGGATCACTCTCCCTTTTAAAGCTAGTTATTTAGAGGGTAAAATCATACACTTAAATACTCTAAGGAGCATCTCATACTACTTGGGTCTTAGGCACCTCATAATACCCAAGTCCCTATCATAATAATTTTATATCACACATGCAAATATTGAAAAATAGAAAAAATGCATAAATTTAAAGAGTAAAGACATACAAATAATGAATATCAATGATAACAATCCCTTGTCATTGTCATACCCTTCAAATCCAATACTAAAAAAGACTAATTATCGTAGCTAATATGTTGCCTGGTCCCTATTATAAGTGATTCCTTAAATAGAGTCACTATCTCCGTTTCCCAGTTCTTCTCATCATTGCTCTCTTTTTCTTCCTCATCAAAGATATGTTCTTCCTCCTCCTCTTCAATATCTGCTGCTGTAGTGAGTGTAATGTGTTGTATAGTGACTCTAGCTAGCTCACCAACAACCACTTGCATCAACAACAACAACTCTCCAAGTCAAGCTATCATTGCTAAAGACCTGTTCATCTTCAACTGCTTCTCTATCTTCACTCATTTTCCCTATTGACGTGTTGCACTTTTAGTTCTTATTAAGTGTCATTTATCTGCTTTACTTGTCATCTTGCACATAGTCTTTGCATGTTCAATTGTCTTTTTTTCATCTCTTGTTGAGTTTGTTATGCTTTTGATGCTTTTGTTTTTCAAGAGAGGATTTTACATTGATTAGAGATTCTCAAGGAGTGTTTGAATGCATTAATTTATGGACCTTCCAAAATTCCAAGAGTCAAAAAAGGCCGTTGGAAGTTTACTAAAAGATGAAAATGGTTAGAAGTGGAGTGACAAGGTTTGCCAGAACATTATCTGCCCTTCAAAGGTTGCGTAAACAAAAAAATAAAAAATAAAAATAACGCCTTGGAGGAGTGGCTGAAGAAACTTATCTACCAAAATGTTCTATGAAATTAAGTGAACTGGTTGTTGTTTTCTATTTTTCAACTGAGCTGGTGTATGATGTTGTTCTCTGTAAGAAAGGTGTCCTGTTCTTTATCATTCTCCTTTCCATCCTAAGTTGAAAAACGTAGAACTGTTTAATTTTTTTTTCATTGGAAATTTCCCCATATTCTGTATATTATTTAGCCTCTTCATCTTCTTTCTTGGTAAATTACATATGGGAATTGGTGAAGTGGGGGTGAGATTGGGCTTGGAGAAGCATTTTGACACCAGAAAGAAATAGGTCGGTAGATTTCTACACTAAAGTCGGATGGTGCAATTGCTATGCTATTTCTCATTGAAAATTCGAAGAGCTTCGTTTGTCCCTTTAAACATGGCAATCTTGTCGGACAAGGTAAATTAGAAGGAAACACAATTTGCAACTTCCTGCACTGAATGGGACATTGCAATGTGCATGTTGGAGGCTGACTAAGAGACACCGCTGATGAAAAGAAAAACTTTCTGTGTACGAGGAAAGTAAAATACCTATCAACAATTAATCCTGTGATGCAGTAACAATTAGCAAATGACGGATCTTCCACATCCTTGATTTTATTGGTCTCCATTAGAAGGATTAACATTATTAATGGAACCGAAAATATTTTATCTTCATTGCAGTATGTATTTCATGCTTTTTCCACTGCTATGAAGTTGGTGGACCTCGTTTGTATTGAGTATTTTAGTTTAAGATTTTCTGTCACGGATCTTATTAACATCATATCTTTGCTATGTTGCACTTGGAATTTATATGCATTTCTTCCTTACTGCTTCCTAATTTGTCTTTCCTCTCTTTTTGTCACTTGACAGAGAGGATGAAATTGATGATATCCAGAAGGTATGATTTTGTAGATTACTTGTACTTTACCGTACTCAAATAAACATGTTTTGATTTTGTTTACTATTTTCAGGAAATTTCTGTTTTGTCACAATGTCGATGTCCATACATTACTGAGTATTATGGTTCCTATCTCAATCAAACTAAACTTTGGATAATAATGGAATACATGGCTGGTGGTTCTGTTGCTGATCTAGTAGGTTACTTCTGTTTCCTTGCTTCTATATGTTCAGTGCATGAAAAATTGAAATTGACGTATTTCAGCAATCGTCTTTAAACTGTCTGATATATTTATTACATTTTTTTTTTAAAAGAAGAGAATCATGAAGACAAAGAAAATTGGCAAGAGTTAGGACTTAAGGACGATAAGAGACCATCCTTTAAAAAAAAGCCAACCAAATGCTTTGCAGAGAAATAAGAAAAAATGGTTACTTGAATTCTTGGGGCATAATTTCTGACTATAGAAAAAATAGTTGCAAGCGTGTATAAACATTCAGCATATGTCAGAGTGTCAATGGTTGGGTACTCAGTATTCCATCCTGGTCCAAGATTCAGATTCCTTTAGGAGTTTACAGCAGGAGACATGCTATGTTTAGACTCAAATGGACGAAAGAAATGATTTGCATAAAACTGGACTGTAATATTACATATTTGAATGAAGTTTGATGTTTTCGTTGTAATTCTTGATTGTTTAATATAACCTTGTTATTTGTATATGGAAACAGAATTTGTGGATTAACATTGGTTGATTTTATTTGCATGAGTACGGATGTTTATAACCTTTTTCCTTTACCTTCTGTCTATGTTTTTTCTCATTGGTTATTCTGGAGAGCTTTTTTATCCTTCTTTGTACTTTCCTTGTTATTAAATTTTCTATCATTAAAAACCAAAAAAACAAAGTTCATATTTTGAATGGTCGGTTTTTGTGTGTCACTAGTTATCATATTTATATCTGTTGACATTAATTTCCAATATGGTTTGTATGTTGTACTTTTTCTGTAGCTCCAAGCAGGTAATCCCCTTGATGAAATGTCAATTGCTTGCATTCTACGTGACTTGCTGCATGCTGTTGATTATCTACACAGTGAAGGGAAAATTCACAGAGACATTAAAGGTATCAGCAGCAACCCCATTCCCTTTGAATTTCTTTTTCCTTGTCACTATGGGATTTCTGTTTGTTTCGTCTTAGCTTTACAATTGACAGTATTTACATGTCTATTATACAGCTGCAAACATTTTATTGTCTGAGAATGGCGATGTAAAGGTACGTTATATTCTGAAAGAGGTTATATCCAATTTGTTTATTTTATACGACTTCACTGAAAAATCATGCACTTAATAATTTGAGATGGGGACTTACATACATGTGAAATGACACCAGGTAGCAGATTTCGGCGTTTCTGCACAGTTAACAAGGACTATATCAAGGAGAAAGGTAAACATATTTCATTGAAGTTAATTCAACATGGATGGGTTATTGATATAGTATTTTTTGGTAGCATTTAGATTGAAATTTATGTAAGTTATTTTATGTTTGATCATCTTAATCTAAGTTCTTAATCTCCTTTCACGAGCACCAAATTGTTCGTTTTTTCAATTGGATAATCAAATTGAATGTGTAGACTCCTAAAGTAAAGGAATTGTGGCGCAGGATATTGTATCTTGGTGTAGTTTGAGTTGGGCAAACTGAATTTCAAGTTGCTATTTTTTCTTGTATCGGCTGCATGTTTCTGTCACAACCTTCACTGCATTTAAGGCTTTGTGTAGTTGAAAAACCTCCTGGAACTCTAAATTATTGTTCTTCATCTTAGGCTGGATGTGCTAACTTTTCTTTTATCATAACAGACTTTTGTAGGAACGCCATTTTGGATGGCGCCTGAGGTTATTCAGAATACTGACGGATATAATGAGAAGGTTGTAATATATTTATTCTATATATTTTCTGTAATGTTCCTCTTTGGTTCTATTTTTCCACCTTTATTTTAGTTTCTGCTAATTATTGTTTTCTCAGAATCTTCACAGGAGTGTTCTGTTTATGCAGGCAGATATTTGGTCTCTGGGAATCACTGCTATTGAGATGGCAAAGGGGGAGCCTCCACTTGCCGATCTTCACCCAATGAGAGTGCTTTTCATCATACCCCGGGAGAGTCCTCCACAGGTTGTGTTCTTTGGTATCAATCAAGTCAATGTTTCAAGTTTTGAACCATTTGAGTAACTTGAGTTTTTTCAAACCCAGATGTTATTTTTTTCAAGCACAGCAGTTGACATTTAACCTCATTTTCTTCAGCTAGATGATCATTTTTCCCGTCCAATGAAAGAATTTGTCGCATTGTGCTTAAAGAAGGTTCCTGCTGAGGCAAGTTTCAATGCTTTTCATACACTTATTATTTCAATTTCTTTAGTTCTATTGGGCATAGTTGTGATGAAAAGGTTCTTCTTTATGAGTCCGATTGGGTGAAGTGTTCAATTTGTGGATTGTATGAGAGCATCCATAAGAGATATTCCTTTTTATACTGAATCTGCTTTTTCTAGAACATTAATATTTTGGCAGAAAAGGTAATAATAACAAATGTTTGTTGAAATATTGGGCTTAGGGTATGTTAATTTGCATCCTTATTTAGTCATAGCTGGAATAACTGAATTATTTGTCTATATTTTTCCTATTGAAATTTGTAGTTATCAACTTGATGTGATGTATTATTTAGTTTTCCCTAATTAGTAGCTTTTTAGACTAGCTTGGAGTCGAACTGGTGAAGTTGATCTCTCTCTGTCAGGCTCTTAATTCCCCCCCTTTTAATGGATTCAATTCCAGAGGCCAAGTGCTAAGGAACTTTTGAAGGACCGTTTTATTCGGAATGCTAGGAGGAGTTCAAAGCTTGTGGAAAGAATAAGGTGCGAAACACTGATAAAGGTCTCACTATATTTTATATACGTAATTGTACCTAATTTTGCTTTTGCCAATTAATTTCCTCCACCCCCCGTTCTTTCATTTTATATTTTCTAGAGCTAATACTATATCAGAAAAAGTAAATGATGAGACACATAATTAATTTCTGAAACCCTTTTTCTGTGCAACTTTAGCATGTTGTCCATCAGAAAATGAAAATTACAAGTATTATTCCCAGCTTGTGGTTGACATGATCATGCCTTGTGATTATGTTATAGAGAACGTCCAAAATACCAAATAAAGGAAGAAGATCAGGAAACACCTAGAAATGTCCCAAGAGGGATGGGGGAGGCATCGGATACTGTAAAAGTGGCCAGAGATGTAAGAGGTGAAGAAAATAATCGACCCAGGTAGGTTAACTGTTGGCTACTAGTTTTTAGTTTACATATTGAATTTTTTAAGCACTATTTCTAATTTGCAGTGATCAGGGTAAAACCCTGAAAAGTGCTGGATGGGACTTCAATATTGGTGGATCACAGGGTACTGGAACCTTTCGTAGTGTGTCTCGACCACCTCAGTTTAGAGAGAAGAAAGCTGAAGGTTCATACAATCAGCTAACGCAAAGAAAAGCTCCAGAGAGTGGTTATCAAGGGGGATCTGCCAATAGAAGTGCCCTTAATGAGTCACTTGAAAGTTCCTCTGGAAGAGATCTTAGACTTCCCCACCATGATGAGCATCTGGACAATGACATTGAAGATGTAAAGGACTCTTACTTTGTGTGTCTGTCTTTGTCAAATAAGTTAACCTAATCAATTGAATGATATATTTAACGGGCACATCTTCATAGAGGAACCTTTGGGTGTTTTGGTATTTATAAAACATTGGATGCATGATCAATGCTTAACCAGCTAACTCTAAATAATTACCTGATGAGCTTTTGATACTTGAGCTGAAACTGATAATTTTCTGTAAAGGCAGACATGAACAACAGTTAAATTGTCACTAGTGGTATAATTATTTGGAGAATTCATCACGATAAATATTATTAGAAATGCGTCAATCATGAAGTATTGATGGAATTCCTATGAACTTGTTGAACTTTCATTTTGAACAGCTTGGACAGCTTTGATCTTTTGAAATCTTCAATTTGCAGGATGAAGTATCTGGAAATGGATCAGGAACTGTAGTTATTCGATCTCCAAAAGGGTCAAGGTCATCTGTATTTGACCAGAGCTCTCAAGTATGTTTAAGCTGTGTTACTTTAGAAACTGATAAGTTCTTCTGGCTGTTCTGTACAATCACAAACTGAGAATTTTAATTAAATGTAGTATAGTAGCAGCTTTTCTTCTTTTGATGATGCTTCTCCAAGTGGGACTGTTGTTTTACGTGGCCACCATGATGAGCCTGGTTCTCCACAGCCACTAAGGTCTCGACTGGGACTCAACGACAGAAATTCAAATTCCGCAATGGAAGACAGTGCGGCAAATCTTGCTGAGGTTCTATTTCTGTGATATAAGTTGTAAATTTCAGTTGCTTGTTGATTAATTTAGCTCAAGATGAGCCTCCCCCTTTCTTGTGTGTAGGTTTCGTTCCATTATGTAGTAGATTTATTTATGCTACAGTATTTTATTATTTTCCATTGCTATATAATTGAGTAAGTTACCCACCCAGTTTGTTTTGTCCGAGGTATATTCTTAAACTATTTCCTGAACACCTGTGTCCGAAAATTTTTCTTCTTGTTCAATTGTAATTTATTATAAGACTTGTTATATTTGTGTTACTTGGTCAAATTGATATTTTTCTTATAAACAGTATTTTCTCACCTGTTTGTCTTCATAGGCAAAGGCTGCTATCCAAGGAGGGCTCAGGAAAGTGAGTTCTCGAGAAAGATTGGCCCGGGGAAAAATCAACAACGAAAGACAGGAAGACAAGAGAGATGGAAGGGCTAGCAGCTCTGATTCTTCAAGGTACATCCATAGCAATAGAGCTAGTAATTTTTCTGTTGCTGAATTAAACATTTGTTTATACATTCTTAGGGATTTCTTTTTCAGATTACGTGGCGAACGTGACTCTCACAGGGGCATGTCAAGATCACATCATGCTAATAATGATGAAGGAAGTGCTAAAATAATGTCATCCTCAGTGCCATTATCTGCTTTACTTATTCCTTCATTAAAAGAGGTAAATTAGTACATATATTCCATCTTTTCATTGTAAATGAGTTTTAAATCCAAATAGAGCTTCCTACATTGTTTGCATTGCTCCTCAATATTCCATAATTAAATTTGTTTCATATATTTATTACTAATAGTTTTAAGTACAATGCACAGGCTTTACTTTTTATTGAAAATTGATTATTACTATTAATTTCCCACATGATGACTTTTTGTACTAAGACTTGAGATTACAACAACGGAGTGAAATTGTATATGAAGAAACTTCTAATGGTATTCTTTGGGCACTAGAAAAAATTGTTATGGTTTGCATTTGTTATGCAGGCCATTGCTGATGATCCAGAAGGGTCAGTTGTGCGGGCAGTTATCAATTCTCTTATAAACATGGAGGGCTCAAAACCTAAATCCTGTGATGCTCTTCTCAAACAGTTGCTTCAGCGATTGGCAAGGTTTGCCTTCTACTCAAGTTCTTTAGAAAAACCAAAAAAGAAAAGTATATGTATGTCATTCTCTTGTGGTGCAGTTCAAAGGAAGATTCACTGAAGGACCTGCAGGGACTAGCAGGCCAACTATTCAGCAAAGAAACCAGAAATGCAGAGGCTGATAATAGGAAAAAACAACAAAACCATCCTAATAGCAATTTAAGTCCACTAGCAAGATTTCTTCTCTCAAGGTTTATGGAAGTTATCATTTCCCCTGCTAATAACTATTCTTAAAAGTAGTACTACTAGTTATGTAATGGTTCACTTTTTCATAACACTCTCGTTCTCTCTTTATACTCACATTATATTGGATTGAATATGCTTGTGAATGATATCTGGTTCTTTGTTTGACAGATGGCAAGGCCAAACCTCACGGGATCTCAACTCATCTTGAGCAGAGTTAGAAGATACCATTGTGTTAGTCTCTATTTATGCATTTTTCCGATTAATTGTACATATATTATTGTAAGAAATTGTTTTTCTATGTTTATTAATAATTTATTTATTTTACTTAAGTTTTTTGCTCATAGTGATAGCGACAGCAGTGGTGTATAATTTAGAGGGTTTTCTAAGTTACAAGCAAATAGTAAAAGATACCTTGATTTGTATTTTCTACTTGTTGTCTCTTTGCAAAGTGGGATACTGAGAAAATACACGAATTATATCGAAAAATATCTCATTGGTTATTCTAGTTAGTTCCCTTTGAACAATCAACAATTCTGTCATGTGAAAGTTCATCTTTTGAATTTTATTTTCTAAATGTATTTACTTGTATGTTAAGGTTTCCTTTAGTAGGAGCAATTTCGCCTCTTGGAAAGACTTGGCGAATTATCTTAATATAAGTCGAGCAAATGCAACTCGTTCTTTATTAAGAACACCCGAACAAAGAAGTAAAATATTTATGGTGACTTTCAATTCAGCAACCATTATTTTGCAAAAACTTGGAAGCTATAGTTTTGCTCAACCCACAGAACGTGCTTGTAGAAAATTTACTTTTTCAAAAACGCATTATTAAGTGAAGTGATATAGAAGTTTGGTTCACATGTGTATTGTCATTTCTTTTGTATAACCATTTCAACTAAATAGTAATATAATTTAACTTGAAAAATTAAACATAATAAATCCCGGCAAAGGGTTCTCTTTTTCGTTATACTAGCATTTGAAAAACTCCTAAATCATCTTGTCGAAGGAATGCTTTTTTTTTTCTTTGACGAAGAATTTGAGTTTAACAAATTCTTGAAACATGCGTCTTCGAATAAAATCTCAATTATTTTAAACATGTTTTTCTAAGATATTTGTGATTGCAAATTCTTTATTACACACCTCTCTAACATTTGACAACAGAAATGAGAGTTTCCTTCCCACAAAGGCCTATGGCGTAGAAAGAAATTTCAAACAAAACAACAGTTTATTTTCCTTTCAACGGTGAGACTAGAATTTATATTTATATCAGCACAGCAGTGTGAAACAGTTCAAGGACTATTTATCTGCTACGTAAATTCTGTGTAGCAGGAAACAGCTGCTGCTTCACTTGTTCAGTGTTCACACTTAAAATACATAAAGCAATACAGAGAGAAACCTCTTGGTAGATCTCTGCAACGAGAACATGACGCATAAAATTAAGAAAGCTGTTGCCAGCCTTTCATTTGATGAGTTTATAGGTTCACTAAACATAAGGAACAGCTATTCTCTGTGTGTCAGGGCCAGTTACCATATCATCCCACAGCAAATTTGAAAGTAGCATTGTTAATTCTCCAACACTCCCTGTCAAAACATATATAAATGAATAAACAAAAAGAGACTCAACCACACATGTGTATGAGAGGAAGAGAAGCACATTTTGATCACTACGAACAGTCAAGATTAAAACACAAAAAGTCTTGTAATTTGTTTAAGTAGTCAAGTGAGATTTAGCTTTTAAGATCCTTGGATGCATTTATTCATAAACACTTACAACAGAAAAAATAGCAAAAAAAAAAAATGTTTTATAATTTAAAATTAACTAATTTGTAAACTGTCATATCAGTTTCTCCAGATCTGATTTTAACTTATATATAAACTAATTTGTTAGAAAAGTTGTATTTAGTTTTTCTTCTACAAATGTTTAAAAAGAAGTCTATCTAAATGTGACCTAAGTAGTCTTTAATATTAATCATTCATGTATTGATTTGCTCTTCTCGTTCCCATACAACATGAATTATGTCAAAACAGCATATCACAAAAATGTTCATGTTCACCAACAATGAGAAGAAAGTAAGCAAGGTAAGGCTTCAACCTACATGCCATACAAAGGCAGATATATATCAGATAATTGCTGTTAGTCTGTTATTAAATACCAACTTACCAGTGCCAATGGGTTGATCATCCCACACAATGATAGGCAACACAGGAAGTGTGCTTCCCACAAACATCATTTCAGCAGCAGCTTTAGCTTCCTCCACAGTCAGCTTTTTGGTTGCTACACCTTTCAGGAGCCCTTGATCAACCAACTTGGGTGCGAGTTGAAGAAGTCTTTTTGCAGTGCAACCATGTAGGATGTTATCAAAAGGAGGCATGACAAGTTCTTTGTCTTGAGTTATGAAAGCAACATTCACATTTGGACCTTCAGCAATATAACCTTCCTCATCAACCCATATAGAAGAAGATGCTCCTTGCTCTTCAGCTTCCATTACTGAAAGGACATTTGGAAGATAATTCACATTTTTAGCTGTGGCAAATAGAGGAGGCTTCATTGGTACGCTGGAAGTAATCACTTTAATTCCCTCTTTGCATTGGGAAAAATCATCATCAATCACTACTGCATAAAATGCAGATGTTGGACATCCTGCAGGTGACAGCAAGAAATTGCCAGGACCTGCACTGAGCCAAAATCTCAGAGTTCCCTTCTTGCATCCTGATGCTGCAGTCAGTTGTATAATAATGCTGCGAAGTGTTGATTGAGAAAAGGGAGGGGATATCTTTGCTTTGGAGGCTGACAGTAGGAATCTATCAAGATGAACATCCAATTCATAGATGTATCTGGAGAGGACAAACATTACAAAGACCAAAGTCAGAGAAATATGTTTCAAATGCAAAAAAAATCTGAAAATTTAAAGTAAAAGGTTCATTGCTCCGGCCCAGAATACTATTAATCCAGCATGGGCTACATGGGCCCCTAATAGTTTACCGGATAAATTGATAAGTCGGGCATTCCCGGCCCACCAAGCGAAACCGGTAGTT